>JACCDV010398807.1_pt1 | contig 15701 bp, 3 predicted proteins | sample 7446131 | NCBI WGS metagenome assembly JACCDV01 (sample SAMN15323448, study PRJNA562643) | freshwater metagenome | isolation source: river surface water | place: USA:Blue River Watershed | collected 2017-08-17 | reverse complement strand
GAGCGACACCAGTCACTACGTTGTTTGAACTGTCGCGCAATCTCAGCACGGGTTGGGTTGTCAAAGCGATTCCGCTTGCGGCCCCAGCAGCGCTTGTTTCGAGAGTCAGCTTGGTTGCATTTCCAAAGCCAAGAGTGATTGTCTCGTTGTCAGAAAGCTGTGATGGTAGGTAGATGCGACCGGTAAGGGTGTGACTTCCAGCGGTTCCCAAAAGGCTGATGCCAGAGAAGGTTGCGATACCAGCGCTAGCGGAGATCTGTGTTGTTCCGGTTAGAGTTCCTGGGCTAACGATCAGTTCAACAGTCTGGGTTGATTGAGCTCCAGTGGTTACCAGGTTGCCGTCGGCGTCAAGAATACGAACCACTGGTTGAGTCGCCAGCGTCTGTGCATTCTTTGCGGTGGCAGATACGGTCAGGTCAATCGATGCAGCAGCTCCGTGGTTAAGGGTCAGCGTCACACTTGCCGACACAACCCCAGAAGCTGAGAAGACAAGGTTGTGGGTACCAACTTGTCCAGAAATAGTGAGGGCATTGAAGGTGGCAACGCCGCTGGAGGCAAAGATTTCCTGGGTTCCAGTGAGGGTGGCCGAAGCGAGGCTTGCTTCAATCCTTTGAGTGCCGTTGGCGATGACGTTTCCTGATGCATCGAGGACTCGAACCACCATCTGATCGAGTGTGGTGCGGTTCGTGGCTGTGATTGCTGTTGGGCTGACGCTCAAGCGAGCGGGGGCCCCGAAGGTTAGAGAGATTGGCTGCTCCGCAACTTGAAGCAGATTGCCACCAGCGCTGGTGACGCGGTAAGAAATGCTGTAGTTGCCCACTAGACCCGAGATAGAGGTGCCCGAGAATACGGCCACTCCAGAAACAGTGTTCACGGTTGCGGTAGAAGGTGAGATTGTTACACCGGGTGAAACTGAAGCACTGATCGAATAGGCAAAGCCTCGGACTATGTTTCCGTCAGCATCAACCACTGAAACCTGAGGCTGTGTTGTGAACGCGACCTGGCTGGCTGCACCCGCAGCCGGGGTTGAGAGTAATACGCGAGTTGCATCACCAGGGGTGATCGTGATTGCTGTGCCGCTCGAAGTGACTGTTGTACTTCCACCGCCAAGAGGCGTGTAAGTCACGCGGAAGGACAGAGTGATGATGTCGCTCACGGAGCCCGAGACGATCAGGTTGCTGAAGGTGGCGATTCCGGAATCATTAGCCCGAACTTCGCCACCAGAAACCAAGGTGGCCGTGGTTCCAGATATGGAAGCTGAAACTGAGATGTTCTTGTGATCACCCGCGGTTATGGCGTTACCGAAGGCATCTCGAACAATAACCGTGAAGTTTAGGCCGGCTTTTCGTGACTGAGCAGAGGTTGTGCTCGCAATAACTTGCAGCTGACCAGGCTCACCGGCTAGTACGTTGTAGTCGACTGAGCGAAGAGTGAGCGTTGAGCTTGGGGAAAGCTCTGCACTGAATGTAAATGCATATACCCCAATGCCAGAGGTCACTCTCAGTGCGTTGAATGTGACCAGTCCACCCACGCGTGAGGATGAAGTTAGGCCCTGAACAACTCCAGATCCTGATGCAACAGAGGCTGAGACTGTATAGGTGTATGCCGCGCGGTTGTTGCCATCCAGCACGTTGTTGTAGTGATCGGTTATTTGCACCTGGGGCGGTGGGTTGAATGTCACCGCCAGGAACTCGTTGGCCTGTTCAGTAGTTGGGCTGTTGGTTAGGGAGATTGCCTTACCAACACCAAATACTGGAGTGACTCCGTCAACCACTCCGGGTGAGTATGAAACTGCAGACGAGTAGGTCACCATTGAAGAAGCGGAAATCGCCACCGCACCCGAAACCGAGTTTGAGCCAGGGAGGTTGACTCCACCACCAGCATCGATTGCCAGGTTTGCGGCAGAGAGTATTGCTCCAGGAGAAGCTGTGACCTCACCTGTGGTGATTAGCCTCAGGCTTGAGACGTTCGCAACACTGAACGAAGTACTAGATGCCAATGTGATGCGGCTGGTGGATGCACTTCCGAGTTGCAACGTTGTTGCCTTCAAAAGGCTTGCACTCGTGGTGGACAAAGCCAACGCTGAGCTGGATGCACCACCGATAACCAAACCGCGCCCTGTGGAAAGGGGGGAGATTTCGATTCGACCGCTGTTTGTCGCCGCAAGTTCAGCGTTTATAGATAACTGATCCGGCAAAATTCGAATTGATTTTGCGTTACCCGTTACCGAGACGTTCGCCGTTATGTTTACAACTTGCGCGATTAGCTCCAGATTTCCAGTCATTCGGAATGAAGAGTTAACAGCTATGCGCCCCCCCCTATTCGCCAGTGAACCAACTCGTATGCTGGTTGGTTGGCTAACAAGTAGGAAGGACTCCCCCGATCCCGAATTCACAAAATCTAACTGGAAGTCAGTGTCCGATCCAGTCCCGCCATGCAGAAAGCTGGTCTGAGGCTCAATAACTACCGGTCCACTCACGCTCAAAGCAAGCCCCAGGCGAGTTGAGAGAATGTCAGCTCTGAGGGAAAAGCCTCCGCGCGTATCTATCGTGGTACCGCTATTCATTGTGTAAACACCGTGACCGGGGGCGTAGCTCTGGTTTGTTCGAAGCGCTTCAATAACAATCGAATCGTCCGCGTTGGAGATGCTACGAATTAGGGTAGTGCCCGTGTTTCCGGCATTGAGTCTTATCTCACCCTGCTCAACACCTTGATTGCTTGACCCACCCGTACTTGAGGCACCAACCAGAAGCACCTTGCCTAAACCTGCGTCAATGACCGCGCCACTCATGGCCGATATTCCGTTGGCATCAGTACTGGCGTTGGTTGCGAGAGGCACCATTCTTCCCCGAACGGTTATGTTCCCGCCGGCTGAATAGAGCCTGGCTCCAGTGTTTGCGGACTTGTAGGTACCGATGTAAACACCAGAGCTCGCGTTTGTCGCTGTACTCATTCCTGTAGCAAATCCACCAGGGCGTTCCGAATTGCCTGGATCTGCTAGGCCGCCAGCAAGAAGAATGTCGCCTCCTCCAGAAGTGGATGTGGAACAGTCAAGAGCCGAGCACAACGTTGACTTGTCAAGAAGGCTAATCACACCTCCGGATGTGCTGTCAGAGTCTGCCCAGAACACGAGGTCGCCACCGTTAGACCTAATCGCATCATTTGCCATAACCGTGATGCTGGATCTCGCCTTGAATAGGACATCGGCAGACAACGATGTAACCGTTATGTTCGCGTCTACGTCGATGTTTCCTGCATTCACTGTGATTGGACCACTGATAGTGCTTGCCGAGCTCAGAGTGATAGTGCCCGTTTCAGAGGTTTTGCCCACCGTGAAGCCTTGGATGTTCGGGCCAAGGCTTAGGTTTGCTGTGGAAAGACCCGCGGAAAACACAGTGCCAAATGGCTCGAGCGTTAACAGCGCTGAGCTGGTCACCACTGCACCCGACGCAAAGCTAAGGCGATTCGAACGGAGAGTGACTTGATTAGATGAACTTATGGTTATGTTTCTGAGCGTTGAGGTGCCCCCCGACCTTGACTCGAGTAAAACAGTTCCGCGAGTTTCGACGCTAGAACTACCTGAGCTATTCCACTCGACGCTGTTTACACCAGATGACGCTGTAACTGAGACATTGATGTTTCCCTGCGTCGAGACGATTTCTCCCGGCCATAAAGCCAAACCGTGTCGTCTGTCTATTGCGTTTGATACGGGGTCCAGGCGAATGCTTATATCACCAGTCGAGGAGACAAGCCTTCCAGCAGTCGGACCAAAGCCTAAAGTTACGCCCCAGTGGTGAATCGTGGTGTCTGTATTTGAGCTGGAGTTCACCTGGGCGGAGATACTTATTCTGCCAGTCGCAGAATCGATCGTGGTTTGGCCGATGAGAACCCCGGCAGTCCAGTTTGGGGTGACGACATCAGCCGGCGTCACACTACCCCCCGAGCTGCCTCTGATGATTATGTCGCCGCCCTCAGAGTTAACTTGCCCGAGCAACCTCACACCACTCCACTGGCTGACTTGTGATCCAACCGCGTAGCCAGTGTTTGGATCTGTGCCACCAGAGATCATGATGCGACCACCGCGACTGTTGATTATGGAGCTGGCTCCGGTGACGATCGATCCTGAGCCACTGCCGTCCGAGTCAGCAAAGAAATTCAGTTCGCCTTGCGTGAGGAGATTGACATTCCCAACTTGAATGTCCCCGCGAGCACGAAGTGTGAGGGCTCGATTGGAGATTGAAATGTTTACATCCGAGCTGACGCTAATGCTTCCTGAGACCGAAATGGAAATACTGTTCGCAACCGCGTGTGCATGCAGATCTGCTGTGTTTAGGTAGCTAATGCCAGCAGAATTTGATGCGAAGAACTCGCCACCAAGCAAAGTGCCAGTTGTCGCATCTGAACTATTGATAACAAGGTGGTTTGCAACGAATGACGGAGTTATGGTCATGGTGGTGCCGACAAAGGCATCGGAGCTAAACGAGAGGGTCAATGGACCGGTCACGCTGGAGGCGAAACCTAAACCACTGAAATCTGCAATTCCATTGGTGGAAGTCACTGAATAACTCTGGGTAAGTGCTACGCCATTAATGGTCAAGCCTGGAGAAGCTGTTACGGATACTTGGAAGATTCCCGTGTTCAAGGACCCATCGAGATTTGTCTGTTGAATTCGGATTGATTGACTGAATGGAGAGCCGACACGAGCAATAACTGGAGATCGGGTTACATCGAGCGTGGCCCCGTAGGACAAGATCACAACACCAGAACCACCTGCCCCGGAACGACCCGAAGTCCCGTCCGCACCAAGACCACCCGCTCCTCCACCGGAACCGGAATTTGGTGCACCGCTTCCAGCGATTGTCCCTGTGTAACCAACGTTTGTTCCAGATCCAGCTGTTGAAGTCACGGTTGTCGTAAGTTGCCCAGACACACACGTGCCGCCGGTCCCGCCGGTAGCACCTGATGTCGCGCCACCGCCACCGCCAGCGGCGTAGCAAGCAGCAGAACCCGCGATGTTCGACACGAAACCCTGCCCACCCTGTGCGGCTTGCAAGGCGGTCGAAGTCAGACCGATAGACATGGCTCCACCACCACCGCCGCCTGTGTACTGCGAGCCGTTGTTGTTGCCCGCTCCACCAGCATTCTTCAGACCAAGCCCGGCACCAGCTTGAGCAACGGTGCCCGTGCCTGCAAGACCTCCACCCGAGCCTCCGGACTTAGCCCCATCAATTGCACCTGCGCCGCCGCCGCCGCCCTTCAGCTCCGAGTTTCCGAGGAATGAAGACTGCCCGGATGCGCCTCCCAAGTTTCCATTGTGATTGGTAATCACTTGATTACCAGGTGCTCCCATCCCCACCTGGATTCTCTGAATGCCAGAAATTGGAGCGCTGTCAGTCCACAACAGAGCACCTGCACCGCCACCACCCGCGTGCCTTGATCCTCCGGCACCGCCACCACCAACTACGAGAGCTTTGTACCTGGACACTCCAGTCGGTGGAGTCCAACCCCCTGTGGCGGTTAGGTAAGTTCGGTTGAACGCGACATAGGTCTGAGCAGTATGTGCAGTTCCAGTTGTCACGATTCCAGAAGACGTGAATTGCGAAGAGCCTACGGCACCGGGCAGTGAAAGATGCCAGCCGTTGCCACTTACGTCGCGAAGGCTGCCATTGACGAAATCGTTGAAGTCATAGTGCGCCCGAAGAGCTACTCCAACTACTCCAGATGTTGAGTACGTGTGCATGGAAGCCTGCACTTGGTTTGCAGTCAGGCTGGAATTCCAAACCTTGACTTGATCTAGTTCGCCGGGAAACTCTTGGCCCGTCTCCTGCTTTGTGCCTCCCAACGCGAAGAAAGGGCCTGCTACCGTGATGCGATTCCAAGTCGCGCTGTAAATCTCGGTTCCATTTACGTAGAACCTTGTGGCTCCATTTGAAGCCATTGTCCAAGCAATGTGGCTCCACACGCCATCTTGCAGAGGCACATCAAGATTGACCCAGCCATCGGGAGAAGTGATGTGCCATGTCCTGCCATTGACCCAGATTGAGTATCTTCCTGAGGCACCCGCATTGTCAGACTGTCCGAGAATGCCTGTCCATCCGGTTGAATCTGTCAAGCCTTGCGGCTTTATCCAAGCTTCAATTGACCATGAAGCCGTGGTGCCGGTAGGAATGATTTGAGATGATGCAGACGAGGCGTACCTGCCTTCAGGTCCATCTTTCTTCCAAGCCAAATCCTCAATCGAAAGCCACTGCGCGAAGAGCGTCAGGGGTGCTGAAATACTTACGGACTCTTGGTCGGCAAAGCCAATGCCAGTGTCATTCGGAAGGGTGCTCCAGCTTCTGAATACAAATCCGACTCGCGTCGAAGTGTTTGCGAGCAGTGAGGTTGCCGTGGCCTGGGGAATGGTCATGGTGCGATTACCGCCACTGCCCCCGTTGGGGTTGAGAGTGACGGTATGCATAATCTGATCAGTCCTCACCTGGAGTGACGGAGCAGAAGGGCTTGATGTTCCACCGGCGTTAGTCGCGGTAACCGTGAATGAATACGTGGTGTTTGCCGTTAGCCCGGTGACCGTAATTGTTCCCGATCCGGATTGGTTGATGGTTGCCGAAATAGAACCTGGGGTTGAAGTTGCGGTGTAAGAGAGGATCTCAGAGCCGCCGTTATTTGTTGGTGCCAAGAATGTGACGTTTGCACTTGAGGTACCAGTTACGGCTGCGCTGACGTTGGTTGGCGGCTCGGGAACTGGCGGCAATATGTTGTAGTTGACCGAGCGAACGGTGAGGACAGACGGAGAAAGACTTGCGCTGAAGGTGAAGGCGTAAACGCCAAACGCTGAGGTGACCTGCAAATTGGTGAAGGTGACTAAACCACCAACCCTTGAGGAAGTGGTTAGTCCGGTGACGGTTCCGGACCCAGATGCTACGGATGCAGACACAGAGTACTGATAGGCAAGGCGGTTATTGCCGTCCAAGACTTTGCCGTAGAAGTCTGTAATCACAATCTGTGGTGGAGGGTTGAACGCAACCGACAAAAACTCATTGGACTGTTCAACCGACGGACTGTTGGTCTGCGAGATAGCAGTTCCCACACCAAAAACGGGGGTTACCCCGTCGACAGTTGTTGCCGAGTAGGAAACTGCCGAGGAGTAGGTCACCATCGAGGAGGCCGATATGGCTACCGCGCCTGACACAGAGTTCGAACCCGGTAGGTTCACCCCACCACCAGAGGTGATGGCTAGGTTCTGCGCTGTGATGATTGCGTTATTTGACGTGGTGACTGAGCCTGAAGTGATCAACCTCAGGCTGCCGACATCAGCAGAAGCAAAAGTGGTGTTGCCTGCCACGGTTATGCCCCCCGATGTTTCGCTTCCAATCTGCAAGGTCGTCGCTTTCAGGAATGGGTTGATCGTGCTGACAATGGCCAGGGCCGAAGCGGATGTTGCTCCAAGGACAATTGGGCGACCCGAAGTTCTAGGGGCGATCAGAATACGACCGCTTGCAGTGGCAGCTATGTCTGCGCTAGCGGCAAGCGTGTCAGCGGTGATGGCGATTTGCCCACCCGTCGACGGGGATGACAGCGCAGCGCCGAAGTTGACTCCTCCTGCGACAATTCGAATCTCCCCTGCTGACCGCAGGCTACCCGATCCAGCAGTCGACACCGAGCCTGACGCACTCAAGAGCAAGGCTGCCGACTGAGAGGTAACTACCTGTGCTTGATTTACCGCAATTGACCCACCGAACACAGAGATTGGACCGTTGATTGAACCCGTGTTGGCAAGGGTGATGGCTCGGGTTTCGCCGGCCTTGCCTAAAGTCAGGCCAGAGATTTGGGGTCCGAAGGATAACCCAGCAGTTGTCAGATTATCGCCAAAAGTGCTTGCGAAAGGCTGAAGGACGACGACAGCAGAGCCAGTAATTGTTGCGGATGTAAAGGACATGCCCGAACCAAGGATGCTGACCCCGCCCTTGGCAGAAACAATCGCGGAGTTTATTGTCGTAGTGGTTGTGCTTCCTAACCTAACAACACCATTAGCCGCATCAGAGGTGATGTTGGCTCCGCTGTTCAGCGTGATAGCGTTCGCGTAAATTTCAGCGTCTGTTGCCACACTAACCGGACGATCAAGATTGAAATTGCTGTCGTTATATGTGGCAACCGCTGAGCTGGTACCCACCAGGAAACTACCGGCCTCGATGCTGAAGCGAAGGCGGGTATTCGCACCCGTGAAAGTTGATCCCGCTGGCTGGAAGCTGACTAAGCCAGAAGTTGAGATTTTTGACGAAGTGTTTACAGTGAGGTCAGCAAGTGCCTGGGTGGTTATAAAGATATCTGCCGAGGAGCTGGAGATTTCCGACGCACCTCCAGCGCCGAATGCACGAGCCTGAGCTGAATTCCAGTTGCTGGCGCCGTTTGTGTAGAAGTCAATTCTGCCCGCCCTTGACTCGATGTTCCACCCGTATAGGAAGTGGCTGGTGTTTGTGGCAGTCGGCGTTAGCGCAGATACACTCACACCTCCTCCTGTGCTAGCTAACGACGCCATGGTGAAGGATTGCCCAGTGTCATTGAAAAGCGCGTACGAGTTGTTTGCGACCCTCGCAGTCACTTGAATCGCTGGCGATGAACTAGCGGCTGAAATCCAAGAAGTGTCGCTTAGCTCAATTGCAGGGGAAGTGCCAGTATTGATGGTGTGGCTAACGCTGACAAGGATTCGTCCGGTTCCAGACCAAACGAGTGAACCAGCTCTAAATGCCGCGGCTGGGTAGCTACTTCGGGTGTGGGCCACGGCGATCGAAACATCCCCACCACCCGAGTAAATCTTTGCACTCGGGGCCACCCAGAGCCCTTCGTTTCGACTGGTGGCACTTCGGCCCGGTATGGCGCCGGTTGGGTGACCAGCAGAATCTGTTGCGGAGCCGCCACCGAGGGTAATTCGACCTCCGCCGGAACCAGTTTTGCTGACAGCGCCATTGGCCGAATTCAAGACGGTGAAATTGCCCAAGTGAAGATATCCACTCCCGGCATTGGCAGAATTCACCCACAGGATGATGTCACCGTTGCGTGTTTGCAGATTTGCTCGGGCAGTGTCCGAAGAGCCAGAGGCAATGTCTATGTCTCGGGTCGCTCGAAGGGTTATGCGTGCTGACTCAGAAGTTATGACTAAGTTTGGGAGATTCGCAACGGAGATGTCCTCAGCGTAAACCTCAAGCGGGCCATTCAACGTCATGGATGCGCCAAGCGTGACATCGCTGGTGTTTGTTGTCTTTCCAATGCGAAGACCGCGGGTTGCTGACCCAATATCTAGGTTGGCTGTCGACACAGTGTTGCTAAAGCTCGCGCCAAAAGATTCGAGAACAACCAACGGAGATCCCGTCAGCACAGTACCCGCTCCAACACTTAGATTGTTTGCCCGGACGGTGATCTGATCTGAGGAGCTGATAGTGAGGTTTCTTAGCTCCGAAGACGCGCCGCTCCGTCCCTCAATGAGAACAGCTCCTCGGGTTGAAATCGCCGAAGCGACCGAAACATTCTGAACCAACCATTCAAAACTGCTCCCTCCGGTGGAGGAAATTACTGAAATAGAAATGTCCCCAGTGTCTGAAGTTATCTCAGCTGGCCAAAGTGCTATGCCGCCTCTATTCGTAGTGGACGAAACCGCAGAGTCAACCCTGATACTCATGTCGCCAGTTGAGGAAATGAGTCGGCCAACTGTGACGCCGTGGCCCACTGAAACTCCCCATTGATTCTGGGCCGTGGTGTTGCTCGAGTTAATCCGCGCAGAGATGCTGATCGCCCCCTGGCCAGAGTCTATGTTGACCGACCCGACCATAACTCCCGCGGTGAAAACTATTGGTGATGCAGCAGTAAAGGCATTAGGGCCCGAATCACCTCTAATGACAATGTCGCCACCCCCAGAAGTGATTGAACCCTCTAGGCGCACACCGCTGCCCTGGGTAAGCGCCGTTCCCACCGCATACCCTGTTGTCGAGTTCAAGCCTCCGGTGATTAGGACCGAGCCGCCTTGGGTCAGAATTGCAGAACCTGCTGCCGTCAATACAGCTCCAGCGTTGTTTCCATCTGAATCTGACCAGAGGGTGAGTGAACCGTCATTGGTTAATAATTGGAACCCGAGTAGGTGAATATCACCACCGGCACGCAGGGTTATTGCCCTCTTCGATGTCGTAATGCTCACGTTCGAGCTAATGCTGATACTGCCGGAAACTGAAATCGAAATTGTGTTGGCAGCAGCATGCGCATGAAGGTCAGAGACGTTCAGGAAGCTGACCCCAGCTGAGCTTGAGGCATAGAACTCACCCCCGACCATCAAACCTGTGGTGGCGTTCGAGTTGTTAATGACAAGGTTATTTGCAAAGAAAGTTGGCGTTATCGTGAGACTGGTGCCAACAAAGGCATCAGAGGTAAAGGTGAGCGTCTGGGCCGTCGTAACTGAGCCTGCAAACCCGAGACCTGCGAATGTGGCAACTCCATCAACTGCATTGACAGTTAGAGATTGAGTTAGAGGCACACCATTGATGATCAAGGCTGCCGATGAAGTTACGGTTACCGGGCTCGTTGAGGAGAACCTGGTGCCGTCGAGGTTTGTCAGCTGAATTTGAATTGACTGAGTGAATGCGCTGCCCACTCTCGCAGCAATTGGAGAGCGAGTTACTTCGAGGTATGGGCCCCAAGACAGAATTACGACTCCTGAAGCACCATTGGTCCAGTCTGCTCCACCACCGCCGGAATTCGGATCCCAGTGCTCTCGTGCATTGACGAATGCGACGTTGCCATCATATGAGCCATAGGCAGCATTGTCCTTTCCAGGACCTCCGGCTCCAAACCTTAGTGGTGTGCCAAGTATTGAGGAAACTCGACTGGCTCCGCCATTTCTAAGGTCACCGACGCCTCCAGGGCCGCCGGCTCCTCCTCCTCCGGCGCCAGGCAGACTACCCCCGACCGTTGCTGTTCCGCCGGGTTGTCCGTTACCGCTGGCTCCACCGTTGCGCGATGCGTTCGTGGAGGGCTGCCCGCCTAACGCAACAAGCCCAGATAGCGACGAGGCCTGGCCCACCTGGCCGGATGCACTGGCCGTGGTTGTATCGCCACAATCCGCTCTCGAACGAGCGCCGCCCTGGCCCACAGCGATCTGGGTTGGGACCGCGGAAAGAGTGAAGTTATCCCTTGCGAGGACTTGCCCGCCACCTGCTCCAGCCCCCCAGTAGACAGCGCAGGATCCCCTGCTTCCTCCGCCACCCCCACCAACAACAAGGGCTCGGAATCTATTGACTTGAGCCGGTGGGGTCCAGCCGCCAGTTGCAGTCAGATAGGTGCGGTTGAAGCGCACGAAAGTCTGGGTGGTGTGAGCGGTGCCGGTTTGAACAATCTGCGAATCAGTGTAGGACGCGGTGGTGAGCTCACTTCCCCGTGCCAGGGCGGGTCCCGTTCCAGTTCTGCTTCGTTCTGAGGAGCCTTCGACGAACTCGTTGAAGTCGTAGTGGGCAAGGAGCGATGCTCCGGATTGAACGGCGACCCCGTTGGATTGTGTAGCACCGTAGGAATGCATTGAATTCTGAATGCCGGTTGCGTTGAGGGCTGTTCCCCAAACTTTAACTTGGTCAATCATTCCGTTTAGAGGACCTGAGCCATCATTAGTCACCCCGACCCTAAGTGAACCCGCGGGTGCAGAGGAATCTAAAAGGTTTGAATTGGCGACAGGAAAGGCTTCGCCATCTAAGTAGAAGGTTGGGGCACCTGAGGTCCGGACCAGCGCTACGTGGAACCAGCGGCCCACAGGCGCATTGACAGAGACAGCGCCTTCACGAGTGCCTCCCCAAGAGACATAGAACTGCCCGCTTGCCAGAGTCCCGATGTATGCCTTGTCGGTGCTGCCAGTCCCTTGAAATACAAGAATCACGGTGTTGTTGGAGTCAAGTCTCGCCCAAGCCTCAAGAGTGAATGCGTTTGACGGAATCACTCCTGAGTCACCAATTAGAGCCGAGTTTGCATTCCCAGCCAAATCGACAGCGAGGTCTTGGGGCGGGGTGTATTGGAAGATGACAACTCCGGATCCACCGACGCCGCCATCGGTTCTCTGGAAGATTCCATTGTCGGCACTGTTGGAGCTGAACGCGTTACAGGCCGACCCTCCACCTCCACCTCCTCCGGTATTGGGAGCGCCGTCTTGTCCAGCGGATGCACCGTTCCTGGTCGTCCCGTCATGGTTGAGCTTGTAGTTGTTTCCACGACCACCGCCACCTAAACCACCTGCAGGGCCCCACTCTGCGCTACCTCCGTTGAAAGTCTCATATCCGGTTCCACCTCCACCTCCACCTCCGAATGGCCGGGCCGAATTAGCGCCGATTGCAGAGGTGGGTCCATTAGAGCCTTGCTGGGCCGCCAGGGAAATTGGATTAGGGCGGCAGGAGTTATCCGCGCGCCCACCTTGTGCCCCATTAAATCCGGTTCCACCTCGGCCGCCTGAACCGCCAAGCGCACCTGGTGAACCGAACGCGCCACCGCCCAGTCCGCCTTTTGCCTGAAAATCAAGTCCCGCACCAGAAACTACAGAGTCTTCGCCTGAAGTTGAGCCAATTGCTCGTACCCAGGATCCTGGACGCCCTCCCAATCCAACTGTGACGGAAACTGTTGCCCCAGGAGTGACTGACTGACTCTCATTGGAGCGCATTTCGCCACCGCCGCCACCAGCTCCGTTATCTGATCCACCGCCACCGCCGCCCCCTACGACTAGTACGCGTAATCTGTTGACTCCCTGAGGAGCAGCCCAACCTCCGACACCAGGCAGGTAGGTTCTAGGGAAAATGATGGCCGTGTCACCACCAATTACGGATTGCACCTGCTTGACATCGGTTCGCGGGGGAGTCCAGTTTCCAGCTGACACAGCGACCCCACTGCTTCCGGTTCGGAGGTCTAAGTCTGAAGAGTCGGGGGCGCCTTGAGCTCGATTATGCACTTTGGTGCCCGATGGCTCGTTGAAGTCAAAATAGTGCGTCAGCCCTGTGCTGCCATAAGCCACCCTTGAGTGCATGCCGGAAGAAATTTGCTCTGCGGTTCTAGCAACTGTCCAAATCCGCACCTCATCTATATGACCGCGGAACATGAAGTCGTCCGGATGCCCGACATAAATTTTCCTATGGCCAACGATCAACTCTTGGTTGGAATTATCGGCAAGGTTGGTGGGTGTATTTGAGGCGTTCGTTTGAACAAAAATCTCACGCCCGTTTAAGTACAGCCGCATGGTGTTGCCGGCCTTAACAAAGGCTACGTGCTGCCATGTGTTTAGGGAAGCGGGTATTCCTGTGTTAACCCAAGACCTCCCCCAGTTAGTGCCGGTACCGAACACGAACTGGAATGTTCCTTGATAAATCCCCAGAGCGAATGAGTGCTCCTTGGCCAAAATATGGTGGTAGATGGAGCTCTCGATGACTGTTGGCCTAAGCCAAGCCTCCCATGTGGCATTTTCAGTTATTCCCAAGGTCGCCGTGGAGCCGTAAGCAATGTCGTCGTTATATCCAGAAAGATTAAACCCAACGGAAGTGTCCATTCTTGAGTCCCAACCCGGATCCGAATTTGAACTGGCTGCATTGAAGGCCCAGAGGGTTAGGGCGATCGCCAAGGCTGAAGACACTAGAGCCATGCCTAGCGCGCGCAACCATTTGGCTGCACCTCGCACTAGCTTGAGCTCTGTCATGTCTTCTTCCGTTTTTGGGTATGCCAAGGCACACCATTTAGGCCCTTCAACTCTAGACAAGGGGTTTGAATGAACGGACTAAACCTGCGGTTAGCCGAAGCTGTTTGGAGTGTCGTTGAAATAGAAAAATCCCCTGGGTTTTCACCCAGGGGATTAGTTCTTTTTTGAGAAGTTATTACTTCAGGGTTACCTTGGCGCCGGCAGCCTGTAGCTTTGCCTTTGCGTCCTCAGCAACCTCCTTCTTTGCACCCTCGAGGATGGCCTTTGGAGCACCATCAACTAGAGCCTTAGCCTCACCTAGGCCGAGGTTGGTGATTGCACGAACCTCCTTGATGACCTGGATCTTCTGGTCGCCAGCGGACTCAAGGATTACGTCAAACTCTGACTTCTCCTCAGCAGCCTCAGCTGCTCCGCCTGCGGCTGCGCCGCCTGCAGCTGCAACAGCAACTGGAGCAGCAGCGGATACCTCGAATACCTCTTCGAACTTCTTAACGAAGTCGGAAAGCTCGATAAGGGTTAGCTCCTTGAAAGCCTCAATGAGCTGGTCGGCAGTTAGCTTTGCCATTTGTTTCTCCTAATTGGTTTTTGAACGTTTAGTTGGACTCTTGCTTTTGACGCAGCGCGTCGACAACGCGAACCGCCTGGGAAGGCAGTGCATTGAAGGTGTAGGCAGCCTTGAATAGCGAGGCCTTGATAGCACCAGCGGCCTTGGCCAGTAGTACTTCGCGGGACTCGAGATCTGCGAGCTTCTTCACTTCTGCTTCGTTCAAAGCGATGCCATCCATGACACCGGTCTTTACAACTAGCAGTGGGTTTGCCTTCGCAAAGTCCTTCAGCGCCTTTGCAACAGCCACGGCGTCGCCGTGAACAAAAGCCATCGCGGTTGGGCCAACTAGTTGGCCTTCAAATGCGGTGACTCCTGCGTTTGCTGCAGCAATCTTGATGAGGGTGTTCTTTGCAACGACATAGGTTGCGTCATTAGCCATAGTGCGGCGCAGCTCCTTGAGCTGAGTCACAGAGAGTCCGCGGTATTCAGTAAGCAGGACTGCGCTTGAGCTCTGGAATTTCTCCGTGAGCTCAGCTACAGAAGCTTTCTTGTCTGCCATGGCACTCCTTTTGTTGGTGCCGGCTTTAGAGAAACAAAAATGCTCCGACGCAGAATGCGATCGGAGCAACAAATCCTTGCGGAAAAAGTTCTTCTCACACCTGCGCGGGTAGTCACTCTCGTAACCCTTAGTCGTGGCGGTAGAACCTTTGATTGCTCTTGGGTTTCACCTAACCCCGATACCGGCGGTCTTTGGCTGGGGTCAGTTTATTTGCTCATTGGTGCTTGGCGCAAGTCTTTGTTTGCAAATGCAAAAGCCCTGAGTCAGCTAAGGCTGACTCAGGGCAATTGGTTTGGTCTTTAGCGCCTTGAGTACTTGCGGTCCTTCGAGACGTAGGAGCGAGTTGGTGAGAACTTGGCGCGGATATCCTTCTTTGCCTTGTCCTTGTTCATTGACTCAAAGCGGCTGTCGCCGAAGTCTAGGAAGTCAACTACCGGTGGTGGGGCAATTGGGCCAGCAAGCTCTTCGATGATTCCATCGCCTGGGGCTACCTGGGTGTAGATCGCGGTGCGATCTGCGCGCTGCAGTAGGCCTTCAATCTTGCGGGTTCTGCCAAGTGGCACAAGTGAAACCACGGTTCCACTTCTACCGGCGCGGCCGGTACGGCCGGCGCGGTGCAGGTAGGTCTTGTATTCCTCCGGCAGGTCAAGCTGGATAACCAGCTTCACATCGTCAACGTGAATACCACGGGCTGCAACATCGGTTGCAATCATGACCCTGGCTGCACCATTGGTGAAGCGCTCTAGGTTGCGGGTGCGCTGAGCCTGGTTCAGGTCTCCGTGCAATCTTGCGGTTGGAACACCTGCGTCATTCAAGCTCTGGCTTAGTGCCTCAGCGGTTGACTTGGTGCGCACAAAGACAATGCTCTTGCCAGTTCCCTGAACTAGGCG
>JACCDV010732232.1_pt1 | contig 15703 bp, 18 predicted proteins | sample 7446131 | NCBI WGS metagenome assembly JACCDV01 (sample SAMN15323448, study PRJNA562643) | freshwater metagenome | isolation source: river surface water | place: USA:Blue River Watershed | collected 2017-08-17 | reverse complement strand
TGCTCCGCGGCTTGGACTCGAACCAAGGACCCATCCCTTAACAGGGGATCGCTCTACCAACTGAGCTACCGCGGAATATTCACCAACAACTCCATCAGTGCTGTTTCGTCGTTACCTACCAAAACAGCTACCGCGGAATATTCACCGAACATTCCATATCTTAGCAGATTTTTTATACGAAGCAATTGTAGAGACCGCTCCCCACCCATATCCCCCACCTCCGCACCACAACATTCTACCCACCATATACAAAAGAAAAACTCTACCAAAACGTACTATAATAGAGACAATGACCGCTGATACCCTTTCCAAAGCTTCTCAAGACGTCCTCCTCGTCCAAAAAACCCTAGCAAATAGCGAGGAATTTGGTCGTATCATCGAAAAATACGAAGAACCTCTCAAACGCTATATCCGCCGTATCGCCCGCCCGAGCGTAGATGATCTCGACATCCTCCTCCAAGACGTGTTCATTAAAATCTACGAAAATTTGAACGATTTTGACCAAACACTCCAATTTTCATCATGGATATATCGTATTGCTCATAACGAATCAATTGACTTTGTACGAAAGAAAAAACGTACCGGCGTATCTCTCGATGAACCAATAAACGACGATGAAGGTACTACTCTCGCAGAAACAATTGCCTCTCCTACAAATATAACCGAAGACATCGATGCGGGGTATATAAAAAAATCAATCGAACTGGTGCTCGATGATCTCGAACCAAAATATCGTTCAGTGCTCGTACTCAAATTCCTCGAAGACAAAGACTACGAAGAAATATCAGACATTCTGAGAAAACCACCTGGAACAGTAGCAACACTCATTCACCGGGCAAAAAAAGAGTTTCGTAGGATCGCAGAGGAAAAAGGTATGTATCTAGGAGAATAATATGAAAACATCTCTCACATTACAAAAAACAATACTTGACCGTATAAAAACCCAAGGTGTAAAACCTATGCCTAAAGGGTATTTCAAGGCGCGAGAATACATCCTTTGGATATCACTGAGCCTTGTTGCTATTGCCCTCTCGCTTGGTTTTGGGATGATTGTATTTATGCTCCAAGGGACAGATATGGAACTCTTTGAGAAACTCGGTCTCTCCTTTACCGAAAAAATTCTCTACACCATACCCTCATTTTGGATAGTTGCCACATTCATTGTTGCAGTTCTTGCTTTTATAAACTTTAGAAACACCCGGCGAGGGTATCGTATTAGTACTAAACAGTTCGGCATAATAGCGAGTATAGTCGCCGTAAGTGTCGGTTCTATGGCATATGCATTCAATGTGAGTGAATTCGTGGATAAAATAGCATCAAAAACAATTCCTCTCTATGAAACCGTAGTACCCCTCAATACCAATCGTTGGTTTGATCCTGCGCACGGTCTCCTCTCAGGAACAGTTAGGTCAAAGGATAGTGATAAAGAATTCACCCTCCGTGACGAAGATCTTGTCCTCTGGTATATCGACGCTCGAGATGCAAAAATCCCTGACAACTACACATTCTCAAACGGTGATCGCGTGCGTCTCATAGGAAAAATGGAACCAAACGATAGATTTATCGTGACCGAAATAGTGGATTGGAAACAGAATTAGAGGTAGAGTGTTTGATATATGGAAGAAAACAACACTCAGAATGTGAAAATAAGGCTCGATAAAGCCCTTCACGAACGCGGTCTCGCCCGTTCTCGGTCTTTTGCTATTGATATGATAAAGCGTGGAAATGTGGCAGTAAATGGCAAAACAGTAACCAAAGGAAGTGTCGAAGTAAGCGCAGGAGATACCATAACCCTCAATACTCCAGAAGTATTCGTCTCTCGTGCCGGCGAAAAACTCGATCACGCTCTCACAACATTTGATATTGATGTTACTGGAATGAAAGCAGTAGATATAGGCTCATCGACCGGTGGCTTTACCGATTGTCTCCTCAAACGTGGCGCATCGCACGTTACTGCCATAGACGTGGGTACTGATCAGTTGGTTCAAACACTGCGAAATGATCCACGTGTCACTGTATACGAAGGCACCAACGTACGGACCTTTACTCTCCCTGAACCTGTGGATATTGCTGTAGTTGATGTGTCTTTCATATCACTCACTCTCGTACTACCTAAAGTCTATGAATTTTTAAAGAAAAGTCTCTTTAAGGGTGGTATAGCTGTTGTTCTCGTTAAACCACAGTTCGAAGTTGGTATGGAAATGGCTAAAAAACATCAAGGTGTCATCACCAACGTTCAAGATCAAAAAGACGTACTCGAACGTGTAAAAAAATCAGCCAAAGGAGTTGGTTTCAAGGTTGTTAAAGACACCGCATCACCTATCGAAGGTGAAAAAGGAAATACTGAATTCCTTCTCTATCTCAAAGCTTAAAAAACAGAGTTTCAAAACTCTGTTTTTTATTCAATATTCATACCCCATTTGTTTGAGTGAGGTAATCTCTCACGTCTCGAGAGTGTGAGTTGATAGAAGCCAAAGACAATAGTTATGAGCGTTGCGCACATTTTATAGAATACCCAGATATGGGGTTCATAAAACACACGAGCCACTTCATTACCAAGTGTGAGGAGTATAAACATAACCATCCAACGACGAGACAGTATCATCCAGCCCTTATCAGTCATACAAAAGAGCGCTGAAAAGAGACTCTTGAGTAAAGGTTTTTTATATACATAAAGACCGATTGCGAGAGCGAGAGCAAAAGCACCGTTATAAACAGTATCTTTGATAATGAGGAAAAATGGATTATCGAGAACTATAGTGAGAGCACCGAAACCAATAACTGACAGTCCCGCCAAGAGAGGAAACAATGCAATACGGCGGTCTTTGACATACGCAATAATCAAAGCGAGCGCAGTGAGGCTCACAAAAATAATCGTAGCTGGCATAAACCCAAGGGTATCCGAGGTGAGAAAAAACGAGATAATAGGCCCGAATTCTATACCCCAACTAATAGAAACTTTCCAGAAATTGCTTTTAAATCGCATGGATAAAAATTATACCACGAAAATACATATTGATATAACCAACCCATGTGCTATAGTCTCTGCTGAACTTCGCTCATCAAACTCTCAATCCGTTGTTACATGAAAGTTACTCTTGTAATATTCAGTCACCAGCTCTACAACAAGACAACCAAAGCATGGATAAAAAATTTCGAATTATCTGAACAGAATCTACAAGTCCCTTACGTGCTCTTTAACCTTGAACCCACACTCCCCTATATTCACATCCGTGTGAGAGCACGGGGAATTGATCATGCTAGGAATCAGACAATACTCTTCGGAGAATTCCTTTACGATATCGAATCACCAGAAGATCTGACAAAGCATCCTCTGGCAATCGTTGGATGGAAAAATGAATCTGTGCCCGGTGAATACCTCAGAGCACTGAACCTTTAAGACGCAACCTTTTCTCGCGAAGCCACCATACATTATTCAAGTTTTGGTGGCTTTTTTATACCCCAACCCACATACTTTGACTTTTTGCCTGTTTTTTGTTTAAATAAGACCTCATTGAGCCACGGCTCTCTTTTATTTTTAAGCATATATTTAAAGCGTTATGGAGATTAGAAACATTGCCATTATTGCCCACGTGGACCACGGCAAAACCACCCTCATGGATGGCATCATGAAACAAGCCGGCGTAGCAAAAGAAGGCTTTTCTATGGATTCAAACGCTCTTGAACAAGAACGTGGTATCACCATTTACGCCAAAAATGCTTCAATCAACTACAAAGGTACCAAGATCAACATTGTAGATACTCCTGGTCACGCAGACTTCGGTTCAGAAGTAGAACGCGTACTCCGCTCTATTGATACTGTTCTCCTCCTTGTTGACGCTCAAGAAGGTCCTATGCCTCAGACTCGTTTCGTACTCAAAAAATCTCTCGAGCTCGGTATGAAGCCAATCGTGCTCATCAACAAAATAGATAAACCGGCAGCACGTCCAAAAGAAGTACTTGATGAAATCCTCGAACTCTTTATCGAACTGGGTGCAACTGATGAACAGCTCGATTTCACGACTATTTATTCTATCGGTCGTCAGGGTATAGCAAAACTCTCTCTTGATCAGGATTCAAAAAACCTCGACCCTCTCCTCGATACCGTACTCAAACTCGTTCCTGCAGCGCCTTCAAACACCTCTATTCCCCTCCGTATGCAACCATTTAACCTCGCGTACGACTCATACACAGGTCGTCTCGGTCTCGGTCGTATCTATGAAGGTAAAGTAAAGGTGGGTCAGACAGTTACTATCAAAAAACCAACAGGTGAAGCTCGCACGGGTAAAGTAACAAAACTCTATACCTTCAAAGGTCTCGACCGTGAAGAAGTAAACGAAGCTAGTGCAGGTGATATCGTGATGATTGCAGGTCTCTCAGATATATTCATCGGAGAAACTATCTGTGAAAACGCAGATCAGGAACCTCTCCATGCTATCAATGTTGATGAGCCAACTATCGCCCTCAATTTTCTCGTTAACAACTCACCATTTGCAGGTCGCGAAGGTAAATTCGTAACTACACGTCAGATCCGTGAACGACTCGAAAAAGAACTCGAAGTAAACGTGGGTCTCCGTATTGATTTCAGCCCTGAAGTACTCCCTGGTCAGCCTGATACATTCAAAGTATTCGGTCGTGGTGAACTTCACGTTTCTATTCTCCTCGAAACTATGCGTCGAGAAGGATTCGAACTCCAGGTATCACAGCCACAAGTAATTATTAAAGAGATCGATGGTGTTAAAAACGAACCATTCGAAGAAGTAACTGCAGATGTACGTTCAGAAGTTTCCGGTGAAGTTATCCGCAAACTCTCTATGCGAAAAGGTTTGATGACCAACATGGTGGAACGTGACGGTATCACCCGACTTACCTTTGAAATCCCTACACGAGGTCTCCTCGGATATCGTGGTGAATTCGTGGTTGATACTCGCGGTGAAGGTATCCTCTCATCACGATTCATAGGATTCCGTCCACATGTAGGTGTCATCGAGAAACATGAATTCGGTTCTATGATCTCTATGGAAAATGGTGACGCAGTAGGATTCGCACTCTGGAATCTCCAGGAGCGAGGTACTCTCTACATTGGTGCAGGTGTTCCTGTGTACGAAGGTATGGTACTCGGAAACACTTCAAAGGGTGATGATCTCGAAGTAAACCCATGTAAAGGAAAAGTGCTTTCAAACTACCGTTCAGCGGGTAAAGACGATGCTATCACTCTTATTCCTCCTTACACCCTCTCTATTGAACGAGGACTCGAAATCATGCACAACGATGATTATCTCGAAGTTACTCCACAGAGCGTACGACTCCGTAAACAATTTTTGAAAAAGGCAGACCGCGACAAATCAGTAAAGAAAAGCTAAACAAAACAAAAACCACATCATTGATGTGGTTTTTGTTTTGTGAGAAACAGATTCTAGTTAGAAGCTGCGTCGATCACCTCGTGGCGCGCCACCGAAATCACGTCGTGGACGTTCTTCCATAGGGCGAGCCTCGTTTACCTTGATGCTTCGGCCTTCAAAGTCCTTACCATCAAACATTGCAATTGCTTTGTCAGCATCTGCATCTGCCATTTCAACGAAACCGAAGCCTCGTGATCGGCCTGTCATTTTGTCCATGAGGACATCCGCCTTGATAACTGCTCCAGCTGCTTCAAAACCTTTTTTGAGGCTGTCTGAAGTTGTACCGTAAGAAAGGTTTCCTACGTAGAGTTTCTTTGCCATTGTGTAACTAAACTAAACTTATAACTATCGCCGAACTTCTTCTTTGGCTCGAAACTTACGTTACGTCCGCTGAGAATCTAACGACACTTAGAGTATACACGAATCAAGGTGCGAGTCAATCAAAACATTGACAAATACCTATAAAATATGGAATTATTCAATCATGACTTCTGACACAAAAAAGGTACCTACCTATATACAAACTGCCCTTCATTTCTATTTCGCGCCTGAACTACGCTCTATTTTCACCTTGCCGTACCTCGCTCTCTTTGGCTATTTTTCACTGTACTATCTCGATAGCGCACTCCTCGCTCTCCGTTATATTGCATATACCGTGCTCGGACATACAGCGCTTCTCGGTATTACACACCTCTTTGTGGGAGTAGTATTTGTCCTCTCGCTTACTCTCCCTTTTTTCATCTCACTTTACTCAATATTTGTATTACCACGTGTATGGAAAATGCATGATTGGGCTCACTATATACAGTGGGGTGTCACTATTGGTATTTTTATTGGCGGAATCCTCATCATGATCTGTTCTGACAAAGTTGCTCGCACTGTAGCAAACTTCCCTCAACTCGAAAGCTTTATTGAGGACACTAATCTCTCGGGTAGAATCTAAAATATCGCCACAGACTTTTCCCACCTACCCTATTTTTCTTATCTATTCTACTTTTTTGTTGCAGTATACTCTCCTACTCGTGTGCGTATGATTGTAGTGGTTACCGCCCCACACCCGAGATCGCGACCTATATCAGACACGAGTTTACGTACATAGAAACCGCTTCCACATGAGACCTCCCCTCTGTATATGGTAATAGTTTCAGGTGATTGTGTTTTAAAATAGGTATCCCAAAGAGCGAGTATTTCTTCTTGTCTAAAATCTCCTTTTACAAAAGAAATTGCTCGTCTGTTTTCTTTTTCAAATGCTTCACGAGAGAGCGTGCGAGAACCTGTTATCACGAGTTTATTCACTGTTACTGTGTGTTTTGGGAGAGTAATAGTTCCCAGTGTTCCTGTGCGCGCGTATTCGAAAAGTGATTTACCGTTTACCACTTTTGATGAATACGGAGGGTATTCTTGTTCAAAAGTACCCGTATAGACGAGAGCTTTTTCTCGTATCTGATCGAGTGTTACTTTTTGACCGAGATCAACAGCAGTATCTGTAATTTTACCAAGCATATCATGTGTGTCAGTTGATACCCCGACGATAAATTCAAATACATAGTCTTTATCGAGACCCGTGTATGCTTCACGCTCTTTGTTCTTTTCACCTGAGAGCACGACGAGCACGCCTTCTGCCATAGGATCAAGTCTACCCGCATAGGTTAAAGGAGAATCTTTATACTCAGGGTGCATCGTAACAAACCTCTCAATAGTCTGGAGCGGTGTATCGCTTTTATTCTTATACAAGATGATTACCTCATTTTTTTGAGCCATATATCTATGCTACAATGCTTTCACTGAATTAACCACCACACATTTCTTTGTATGAAAAAGATTGTCTTTGATATTGAAACCCGTAACCTTTTCCAAGACGTTGGCTCAAACGACCCTACAGCACTCGATATATCTGTCGTATGTATATATGATTACGAAACTGATTCATATAAAAGCTTTGTCCAAGAAGAATTTGGTAAACTCTGGCCTATTCTCGAAAAAGCAGACATGCTCATCACCTTTAACGGAGATCATTTCGACATTCCACTCTTAAACAAATACTATCCTGGAGATCTAACCAAAATAAAAAGTCTCGATCTCTTGAAAGAAGTCAAAAAAGTTCTTGGTTTTCGTATTAAACTCGACTCTATTGCAGGAGCAACTCTCGGTACAGGAAAAAGCGGTAATGGTCTCGAGGCGGTAACCTGGTGGAAAAATGGCGAAATAGATAAGATCATCAAATACTGTATTGATGATGTAAAAGTAACCAAAGACATCTACGACTACGCTCTCAAAAATGGCACCCTTAAATATCGTGACGGTACCGCAGTGAAAGAAATGAAGGTTGATACTAAAGACTGGGAAAAGAAACAGGACACCGCCCTCACCTTTACTCTCGGTTTTTAGGGTTCTTTTAAGATTCTTTTTGAAGTTTTTGTAGTACTTCAATAACTTTTTCTGCGTGTCCTTGTGGCTTTACTTTATCAAATACATGACGGACTATACCCTGTTTGTCGATGATAAACGTCGTACGTTCTATCCCCTGAATTTTAGTACCAAATACATTTTTATCGCGCCACACATCGTATCGTTTTGAAACTTCCATGTCTGGATCAGAGAGGAGGGTAAAATTGAGATTGAGAGCTTGAGCAAAGTTTTTATGTGAATTGACACTATCTGTACTCACACCGAGCACTACCGCCTCCAAATCACTTAATTCATACTCATGATCACGAAATTCTTGTGCTTCGAGCGTGCACCCTGCGGTCATGTCTTTGGGATAGAAATAAAGCACCACAAAACTACCGAGAAAATCATCCAAAGAGACGAGTTTTTCGTGTTCATTCTTTAAAATACAGGATGGTGCCTTATTTCCTATAAAACCTAATTGTACGAGTGATTTCATATAGTTTTACCTATAACCGACATGATATACTAAATGCCATGGAACCACAAAAACAATCATTGTCAGTACCCGTAGCTATTATTATTGCAGGCGCTCTTATTGCGTTTGGTATATACATGAGCAATCGATCGCAGACACCTCAGGTAGCTCAAAATAACCAGCAAAATCAAATTGTTCCCATCGAAGGTATTACCGCCGAAGACCATGTACTCGGAGACAGAAATGCTCCTATCGTCATTGTTGAATATTCTGATATTGAGTGTCCTTTTTGTAAACAATTCCACAACACACTTCATGCACTCATGACTGAATACGGTGCAAAAGGTCAGCTTGCATGGGCTTTTCGTCATTTCCCTGTACATGAGAACTCAGTCAAAGAAGGTGAAGCTCTCGAATGTGCTGCTGAAATCGGTGGCAATGATGCATTCTGGCGCTATACCGACAAAATATTTGCTGAAACAAAATCAAATAATGGTATCGCTCTCTCTCGACTCCCTGGCATAGCAAAAGACATAGGTCTCGATGAAAAAGCATTTACCGCATGTCTTTCAAGCAATAAATACCAAGCAAAAGTAGAAAAGCAGAGACAAGATGTTGTTAATGCAGGTGCACAAGGTACACCGTACAGTGTCATATTCGCAAAAGGTGAACGAATTCCTATCACTCAGGGTGCACTCCCTTACTCTGATATGAAGACTATTATTGATACCATACTCAAGAACTAGTTTTGTTTTTTCAGAGCACACCACTCACACGAATCGTCGTCACAGAAAGTAGTTAATACATCTCCTGACCATACCGAATCAATGAGTTTCTGGATCTCAGTTTTAACCCGATCTATATCAGAGAGCTCTACAGGAACAGTTACAGAAGCACACTCACCTTTATGTGGTTTTACAAAGACAAGCGATGGCTCAATCGTCTTGTTTTTGTTTTGTGCCTGACCTCCAAGCAGTATTTTATAAAATACTAACTGACGGAAATAATCTCCCGTAGAGTCTTTTGTCTCACCTTTAATAGCTGCCTCTGTGAGAGCTTTCATAGTCTTGTAATCATAGACTTTAATATGATTACCCTGCTCCAATACGGCATCTAATCGCCCGTGGAGATTCACAGATAATGGTGTGCCTTTATATGAACCCATAAAAAGTGTTTCGGTTCGTCCTTCAGTACGTACTGTACCCTCTTGGGTAAAGTGACCGAGGAGTGAACGGGCTACGATAGGTACACTTTCTTTGAGTTCGGCTATGACGTTTCTTTTATCAACCAGAGAGAGGAGAGATGTAGAGAAATACTCATCAATCGTGGCCGTGAGCGTTTCAGTGAGAGATGATACATCTTTTGTTTTAAGCGCCCACATACGAGATAGAGCAAGGTGCATAGCATTACCCTTTTCAGAACTTGCGCTCGGCGCTTCAGGCACCTTTAATATGCTTTTATACAGGAAAGCACTCGGACACGTACAAAAATGATTGAGAGCTGTCACCGAGAGACCTTTTTCGAGAATGTTTTGCTGTACATAGTCGAGCAAAGCAACCATATCTCTCTGTTTATGCCAATCAATGGATTTTGCTTCTGGTACCACATACTCTGCTTTCGGTAAGATTTTCTTTTCTATATATGAGCTATCACACTCGTCGATAAAACGTACTGCTTCTCCAGGTGCGACAATAATCACGTGTTTACGAGCTCTGGTGAGTGCCACATAAAATAGTCTGCGAGAATCAAGCACCTCTTCACCCTCTGATTTTTGGAGAGGTAATTTAAAAAAGGTTGGAGCGGGACGAGGAATCCAAGAGCTCTCACTCGCATAAGGAATATACACATAATCGTACTCGAGACCTTTTGCACCGTGAGCTGTTGTTATACGTACCAATGCATGAGGAGAGCCTTGTGACACCTTTATAGTTTTGTGTTCCGCAGACACCTCGTGAGCAATGAGAGATGTGATGAGTGCACGAGGATCAGTGAGAGATGATTTCCGCGTGAGTTCAAATGACAGATCACTCAACGCTCTCCATACCTCCATAGCAACATGATCTCGGAGCGCTAATCGGGTAATACCCGTGGTCTCAGCAAGAAACACAATAAACTCAACAGGGCTCATCTGATTAATTTTCTCAGCTATGTATGAGAGCTCTGGAATATGCTGAGTAATCTCTTGTGGTAGCCCTGCCCGCATGAGTTTGATGAGCTTGGCCCGGTTTTCAAACGATACATTCCAGAGACCGTATACGAGAGTTTTTGCTCCTGCTTCTATTTCTGATATATCAGAAACAAATCGTATAAGATTAAAGAAGGCACGGCCGACAGGGTGTGAAAACACATCGACACCTTTTTCTGACACAGCTTCTATATCAGCACGTTCAAGGAGACCCATAAGTCTCTCAACCTCCCTATTGGTACGAACAATGAGAGCACACGTAGCACCTGGGTTTTTTGTTGTTATAGTTTTGAGCGATTCAATGACATAGGCTTCACCGGAGAGGGTGTCTTCGGTATATATCACTTCGAGTGGCTGTTTACCTGTATCTATGCCCGCATTAAGTTTTATGCGTAATTTTTGATGTTCTCCTTCTTTATAATTTTTTTCTATGAGAGAAAAACTGGCGTCGAGTATATGCTGATGCGAACGATAGTTTGTTGTGAGCGATATCACTTTCATTGATTTCCATACCGTCTGAAACTTGAGAAAGTTTTCGACAGAGGCACCCTGAAAACGGAATATTGCCTGTTTTTCATCACCTACAATAAATATGTTTGGGTTTTCAAAGAAATCAGTGATGAGACGTATGAGCATATTCTGCGCATCATTGGTGTCTTGATGTTCATCAATATGGATATAAAGAAACTTTTCTTGGATGAGACGCAATAACAACTCATCGTTTTTAAATGCCATCAAAAGCTCAATGATGAGATCGTCAAAATCTATCTTTTTTTGTTCACGTTTTTTATCCTCGTATTCTCGATAGACTTGAGAAAATAGTATGGTCTTTTCATAGGTATCTATACGTTTCTGTGCCTCACCTTTAATGAGACCCTTAGTTTTTCCTTTTGATGCATACGAAGTATCATCTGCTTTAATACGCTCTATTTCAGCCCGAGCAAATGCCTCAACCATAGCAGGAGACTGTGCTTCACGTTTTGCAGAACTGATAGTATGAATAATCTTTCCTACATAAAAGTCAGGTTCGCCCAGAGGTCTCACAGCACGATATGACTCATGCTTTAGTATGTCTCTGATTATTTCAGTGGCATCTATTTCAGTTAACTGTTCTCTCTGTGAGACAGCAGGAAAATGATCCGCAAACTCGTGGATAATAGAAGTAGCAAAACCATGAAAGGTGTGGATACGAACCTCTTGAGCTCGATCCCCTATGATTTCACGGAGTTTGGTACGCATTGCACGCACACCTGCTTCGGTATAGGTAATAGCCAAAATAGCACCTGCCGGTGTATCTGTCTTTTGCAAAATATGCGCAATGCGGAGCGTGAGAATAGACGTCTTGCCTGTTCCAGGCCCCGCTATCACCATAACAGGTCCTTCTATGGTATCGACAGCTTCTTTTTGAGCAGAGTTAAGTTTTTTGTATCGTTCGAGAAAGACCGTACTCATTAGTTATTCTTGCGAAAGAGGTATTTGACGGTGTATTGACCAGCACCAGCGAGAGATATTGCTATAGCAGAGAGGAAAAGCATGAGATCAAATTCATAGCCACCTACAAATCCCTTAGAAAGCTTTACGAGAGCAATAGCACCAACCATGATAGCAGCAAGGAGAACACCCGCCCAACCTGTTCCAACACCGAGAAGCATGAGAAGTCCACCAATAAACTCACCGTACGCTACTACATATGCGAGAAACGCTGGTACCTGAAGTGACGCAAAGAAACCAATAGTGCTTGAAATATCGGTTATTTTTGCCCAACCATGAGCGAGGAATACGAGAGCGAGACCTACACGTATGAGGAGAAGTGCTATATCTGTTCCTGATGTTTTTGACATATCCATAAAATTAAATTGATGTTACTTTTTTATTCTCATCATCCAAAATGAGAAGTTTATAAATCTCGACGAGAGCTGCCAATAATGCTATCACGAGAGGTCCGAGAAATATACCCACAGGGCCAAAGAATGTGAGGCCTCCGATAACCGAGAGGAGCACGAGGAGCGGATGCACAGTAAATCCTTTACCAACAATAATAGGCATGAGGATATTATCAACGAGACCAACCACGAGAACACCCCAAACACCCAGACCGATAGCATACCCCACAGAGTCTTGGATAATGAGGTAAATGACCGCAGGTATAACGGTGAGCCCTGCCCCAATACCTGGGAGGAGTGAGACGACCGCGGTAAGCATGCCCCAGAGGAGTGCATGAGGTACCCCGAATATAATGAAACCAAGTGATGCAAGAAGACCTTTAACGAGAGAAGTAAAAAGAGATCCCTTTACCACTGAGTTAACTGCCTTTTCAATCTTTTCAATAATATCGGTGTCATATGAATCAGCGAGAGGAGACAATTCTATGAGACTTTTCCTAAACGATGCCCCATCACGAAGCATATAAAAGAGAGCAATGACAGCAACAAATAAGCCGAGAGCAATAGAAGCCGTTGATGAGAATATACGTGAGATATTCGTGAGAGCATTGTCGGCGAGAGATCTCACAGTTCCCTGTACGTCTGGATTAAATTCAGGAACGATTTCTTGGATCGGTTGAATAATGTACTCTGATATATGCTGAAAATCAGATCGTCCTGCATCTCGTATTTCGGTATAAAAGTTGATTGATTCTACCGTCACCTGTTGTATGAGAATAGCGAGAGGAACAAATATAACAACGAGTACAAACATAACCGTAGCAAAAGCAGCGAGAGTCCGTCTACCCTTACACTTTATCAAAAACCATGCATCAATTGGTCGCACGACAACTGCCGCCATAAAAGCGAGCGCTATAGGTGCAATAAATGGTTTAAAGAGAGCAACAGTAAGTGCAGCAACAGCAAAAAGTAATCCTATAAAAAAGTAGAGTTGAAGCTTTTTTGTATTCATGTCTCTAGTATGCGTAATTACGCGTATTATCGCAAGGCTTTCGAGACAGATCGTGAGCGTCGATCAGGCTTCTTTGCTACGAGTTTCTGGCAAGCTACTGAACAGTAGGCCTTGTCTGCTTTTACACAATCAACACACATGAGAAGCTGTGTTCGACAATCAACGTTTGTACAATCAGCAAAGTTTTCTGTTTTTGCGCCACAGCTCTCACAAGTACCTATAATTTCATGAGCATGTTCATTGTTTTTACCATCAAATGCCATGGTTACTCGTTTATCAAATACATAGAGTGAACCTTTAAAATGCTCTCCTGGATACTTTTCCATAAATGAAACAATTCCACCTGAGAGTTGATACACGTCTTTGAAACCTTTTTTGACGAGATACCCTGAAGCTTTTTCACAACGTACACCTCCCGTACACACAGTGAGTACTTTTTCATTGGTGTATTTTTTGAGTTTTGGTAGAGCACCTGGCAAATCTCGAAAGTTTTTGAGAGGTGGTAATACAGACCCTTCAAAAGCACCTACTTTGTGTTCATAATCATTACGCATATCAATAATGGTGAATTTTTCACCTCGTTCAAACCATTTTTTAAGCTGTTCTGGTTTTAGATATTTACCGGTGACTTTGCGTGGATCAACATCAGTTTCTTTGCTCTTTATGAGAGAAAGCGACACTATTTCAGGACGTACGCGTACAGAGAGCTTTCGGAAAGACATACCGTCACCCTCACTTATTTTCCAGTGTATATTTTTAAAGCCTTGTTTTTTCATGAGAAAGTTTCTGTAGGCTTTAGTGTCTTTAGCGAGACCCTCGATAGTACCATTGAGTCCTTCTTTGGCTACAATAATACGTCCTTTGAGATTATGTTTTTCACAGAAAGCACGTTGCTCCTCCATGAATTTGTTAGGATTTCGAATAGTCGTGTATTTGTAATAAAGAAGGATTTCGTATGTCATGGCAGAACTATAGCAAAAGCAAAACTCTCTGCAACCTCACAGAGAGACGCTTGTTATATCTAAGCAAAGAGAGCAATAACGAGGGACATCAATGTAATAACCACGAGCTCACGACCAGTTTCAATCAAGAGATACTGCCAGCTATCACCACCGAATAGATAGTCGGCCAATTTAACCGGAAAAGTAAAACCAGCCCAGAGACAGAGTGCTGTGATGAGAATACCTGATATACCAGTGACAATGATTGAGTTAAAAACTACCGCAACAATAAACGCTTGGACAAGTGTTGCAACCGTGACCGATACATAAACAGGTATCATTGACTTCCCTTGTTTTTTTGAAGCGAGCACTTCATCCGACCAACCTTTATAGGTGAGCCACAACTTTCCAAAAACAAAAGGAGCGTGCCAGATGACACTCACCGCGAGACCAAGGATCGCCGCAACAATGATGACAATGTAATTGAGATTTCCAAAAAACATACTAATTATTTAGAGAGTAATACCTGTAGTATACCTCAGTTTAAAGTCAGAGATAAATAAAGAATAAATTTGTGAATAACCTCTCCGTGACACTATACTCTAGTGTAGTATAGTACATACAACACTATATTTTATGCGTATTTTAGTAGTCGATGACGATAGAAACATCAGAGAATTACTGAAAAAACACTTGCAGATGGAATCTTTTGTCGTCGATACCGCAGGTAATGGTGAAGATGGTTCATATATGGCACGAACACATAACTACGATTTAGTTATTCTCGACAATATCATGCCAAAGAAAAATGCCCTCGAAGTGTGCAAAGATGTGAGAAGTTCAGGTAAATCAACTCCCCTTCTCATACTCGCTTCTGAGATGGAGGTGGCTGAAAAAATTATGCTTCTCAATGCAGGAGTTGATGGATATGTGGCAAAACCCCTCATATTCCGTGAGCTCCTCGCTCAAATCCGTGCAATACTGCGTCGCCCCGCCCTCATTGTGCTCCCCACCCTCCGTGCAGGTGATCTCGTACTCGACACCATGAACCAAAAAGCTCGTAGAGGTAAACAGGAAATTTATCTCACTCGTAAAGAATTTGCTCTCACCGAATATCTCATGAGACACGCAGGGAGTGTTGTCTCTCGCTCTACACTCATGGAACACGTTTGGGATGATGATCTCGATCCTTTTTCAAATACCATTGAGGCACATATACTCAATCTACGAAAGAAGCTCGATAATAAAGGTAAGAAGAAAATTATTCAGACGGTTCCCGGGAGAGGTTATATTATCCAAGGAGATCAGAGTAGTGTGTTTGAATAGTGGAGGCCCGAAATAAAAATCGCACACCGTGCGATTTTTATTTCGGGCCACCTTTCTCCCAGTATATTAGAGTGACAACACCATGAGG
>JACCDV010805989.1_pt1 | contig 15710 bp, 16 predicted proteins | sample 7446131 | NCBI WGS metagenome assembly JACCDV01 (sample SAMN15323448, study PRJNA562643) | freshwater metagenome | isolation source: river surface water | place: USA:Blue River Watershed | collected 2017-08-17 | reverse complement strand
CTCAATCAGTTTAACCGGATTAAGGTGTATATAGGCAAATAAGTACTTTAAGTACTCATCTGCATCTGCGTGTTGTGACTTAAATCTACCTTCAAACAATGTTCCGGTACGATCATACTTCTTATTAAAGTACATAGAATAACCAGTGGAAAGTTTAGTCATAAACTTTGAAACCCCACCATCTACTAAGGGTGTTAACAATATATGGAAATGATTAGGCATTAGACAATAGGCTCCAATAGCCACCAAGCCCGGTCCTCGATCATATTGGAACACGTCTTCATGATGTTTTTTTATATCTTTATGGGAAATCGCATCAGCACTATTTACAAGATACAGTGATTCTTGAAAGCGAATGTAATCTGAGGGTAAATTATAAATCACCCTCTTGTCAGTACCACGATTGTATATGTGGTAAAACTCATTCTCAATTATTGGAACTAACCTATTGGTCATCATTAAAATGATACCACAGTTACCCGAGGTGCGACCTCGGGATATTAGGCCTAGGGATATCCCGAGGTCGCACCTCGGGATTCACCACCTCGGGATTCACTTGAGGGGTGGGTACAGAAAAAGCCCCCTTGCGGGGGCTTTTTCTTTTGCTCAACTTAGACTTTCGTCTGAATTGAAACTCGAGTTAAAACTAGTTAACTAGAGTAACGATATCAGTTCGGTAGTCAGCAACTGGAAGCGCTGTCCAAGTCTGGTCTGGAGTTGAGTCATCAGTCTCATCAAACGCAAGGCTTGTGAGTTGTAGACGAGCTGCAGAACCAGCAGTAGTAGCGTCGAAAGTAACAGTGATTGTTACAGTCTCAGTCTCTCCTTCGTTAATCTTGAATGATCCACCTTCAACATCAGCTGAAGAGGTAATCACAACAGTTGAAGTACCACCGACTGTAGCACCAGAACCATTAACGATAGAAGATACAACTGAAGTTGCTTGGTTGGTTGAGATAAATACATCTTGTTCAAATGCAGTTACATCAAGTACCAACTTGAATGTAGCATAGTCATCACCAGCGTTGTCACCGGTAGTTACCACAGCTGAATCTGAGTCAATCTCTACAGCAATTCCTTGTGAACGTAGAGTATGAGTATCACCAGTTGCAGAACCTTCACTATCTACATTGTCAGCACCTTCACCGTCTACAGCACCAGATAGTACTGAAGCTTGTACGGTAGTACCTTCAGTTACTAGTGACTTGAAGCGGAGTCGTAGCTCAGCCTTAGCACGCTCACCTGCATCGATAGTGACATCACCATCGACATCGAAGGTAAGAGTGGTTGTAGTTGCTGTTGTACTTCCTACTGTGAAGTCATCGATAGTAACACCATCAATAACAAGTTCAGCGTCGTCAATCACTACGTTGTAAGCAGCTGACAGAGCAACTGTTACGACCGCAGAATCAACTTCGATATCACTAACTGAATCATCAGTGTCAAGGTCAAAAGCGAATACTGTGTACCAGTCTGACTTCTCATCATCTTCTACTTGAAGAGTAGTAGAGTCTGGATCACTAGTTGAAGACTTAACGATGATTTCATCATCAGTACCAGCTTCCTCAAGTGTGAATTCTACAGCGTCACCCATATCACCTGTTCCGTCATCAGTAGTTGCTACACCATCAGCATCGAAGAAGCGGATAGCGTCTACAGTAACCTCGAACTCGCCTAGATCGGTGTCATCAACATTGTTTTGGAAGGTAGCAGCGATAATGATCTCTACTTCCTCATCCTCCATACCAACTAGGTCAAGACCAGAGAAGCGTAGAGAACCATCATCCTCATCAAGGTAATCGTCTTCATCAGAAGCTGACTTCTCAGCAACCATTTCGCCGTCTACCCATAGAGTTACATTCTCAAGTACATCCCATGAGTCAACTGTAGTTGAAGAGATAGAGATATCAACCCGTGAGATTGAAGCATCACCATCCTCGAACTCTACAGTAAGCTCAGCGATTGGAGCGTCCTCTGCTCCTTCTTCTACAGTATCGTCATCAGCTGAAGAAATCTCAACTTTAGTAAGATCAGCTTCACCTGACAGGTCTGAATCCATGTCGTCATCTGAATCATCATCAGTACCTGGTGTTGGTGTTGGTACAACAACTACTGGTGCAGCTACGCAAGATGCGTTGGCCTTAGCACGAGTTGAAGGACCGAAGTAACCGGTTGGGTTAACTAGACCGGCTGGAGAAAGAATCTCTGATCGGTACTTAACTTGGAACTTAGAAACAGCGGCTGCTGTTGCTGGACCATAGTTTTGGGTTTCAGCACCAACTGAACCAGCGCCGGTAGCAGCCACACGAGTGTCAGCATCAGCGTTGAGGAACTGTTGTAGTTTCATTACATCACCTCCAGTCGCTCCTACGTTCAGATCACGTGTCCATGTGTATGGACAAATGCCTGAAGCTACTGAATTACCTCCTTGTCCAACTTGTCCTTGTAGGGATGCAATCTGAGCAAGTAAGTCATTAATCATCTTTTGCAAGTCCTCAGATGATTGAGCCTGCGCAGCAGGAGCGATCATTGAAAGGAACATTGCGACAGCAACGAAAGCAACTGCTGCTTTCCCTGCAAAATCTTTTGCAATAGTCATATATAAGTAATTTTTTGTGTAGGATTAATACACGTGCTCGGTTAATGAGCATTAATTTGATAACAACTGATAAATATGAATTAATTCATATTCGTAAATGGATTATCAGCCCACTTACGTAATATCACTAACTCTAGATTTGTATCAGGTAATCCACATACGCCTCTAGAGATTAGCTGTAGGGTAAGTCTGAGAATCGACCACTAAACAGCGAGGAAAGAAAAAAGTAATTCGGAAGTTTTGAGTTTTACCACAGTTAAGTAGTCACCCCTCCGGGTGTATATAAGATATGAAAACAAAATAGGTTCTCCCTACTTTGCCCATGGTGCATGGCACACATGTAATGGCAAAGAACATTCATACAACGTAAGTCCTTCTTCGGTTGCCTAGCTGGTTTGTTCGTCGCAAAGACGTAAACCAAAGACTTTTGAAAAAAGCGCCTACGCGCACATCAAGAATTATAACAGAATACTAATAACTCTTACCCACCTAGCTGAGGAAAAGTGGCCTAAGTTTGAAATGATATCTAATACATCAATCCTTAAGCACCAAACTAGCTTTAGACCTGGTCGGTTTTGACTGCCGACAGATTACGTTAAAGTAGGTAAAAGGTCAATAAAAATAACTCCTTTCTGCACTGTGATGACGCCCCCTTAGAGTATTACTTACAGCCAACAAAACTAGGAAACAGATACACCAATGTGGCAAATCAGGCTTAATATACACAATATTTTGGGTAACTAAGCTCCAAAACTCTTAAAGGACAAGTTCAGCCAAAAGTGGCAAAATATGCTAAAGGTCAAAAACTAGCCCCCGGCCTTAGTGTGGAGTCTGTCTTATATGCAACTCATTATTTTACTTGGCTAACGAGTACTTAGACCAACGTCTCTCACCCTGTCTTATTACTTGTCCTTTTTCTATTAAACTGTTTAACTCTCTTTGAATTGTCTTTTCACCTACGTCCGTTATTACTTCAGCAATGTCTTTTATTGTCGCTTCGGGCATGGCTTCAAGGACGGTCCTGATCCTGGTCGAGCGATCAACTAGCTGACTATAGACCATATGAGCGTCAGAGCTAATATCCCCGCTTGGGATACTAGGGCGGGTTCGTTTGGTCTGTTGGCTAGAGTTACTCTGACTTGAGTTCAGCTTCCCCACTGGTGCGGTTTTAACCCCTTCCCCAAAACCAGCAAGCGAGATCGGTACTTGCATGACAAAGTGGTTGCGCAGATAACGTTGCACTAGATCTAGCTCGGAAGACAGGAGCGCTAACACATCATCATTAAGAACCCTGGCGGCATTAGCGATACGGAAAGATCCATCAAGCGCTACTAGGGCATGCTCAAGTGGGAAGATTTTTTCTTTTGCTTCATATTCATATAAGGACAAAGACGCTAGTGCGGCCTCATGGACGGCAAGCGCTCGCTCGCTCATGACCTTTATGTGGAAGTCTGTCTTTTCATTTCTCTCGATAAAAGACAGTATGTAAAAGACCACGGATACCGTTCTCTCTGTCTTTTTAAAGACACTCGTATAGTATTCATTATTTGATGACAGTCTTTTGACTGCTACCGGGTTGTCCTTTTCCATAATTTATAATGTCTTATATTAATAGTATGTCTGTGATTAGTGTCTTATAGACGTATCTCTATATACTATAAGGACATTTTGCTTATTTGCAAGTCTTAGACAACCTGTACTTTGTTTGTTTTGCCTTTCGATTAAGCGAAAGTTCCTGCTTTGAAGCATCTGTCTCTGGTATCTGGTTTCTGGGTAAAACTGCTTTAGATTCATGTTATTATGACAGGACTATCAGCAGTAGGTTTTGTTATGGCTCGAAAGAAAAAAAGTCCCAAAATTGTTGAACGTGCACCACTCTTTGATGATTTGTCCCCTCAGACAAAGCAGGCAATCGGTGCTGTTATATTATGTGTTCTTTGTATTTTCTTACTGGCTTCTTTGCTTAACTTTGCTGGTGTCGCAGGGGAGTACACTCAAATAGGACTAGTCGGGCTCTTTGGGGCGGGAGCTTGGTTGGCGCCGGTTGTGTGTCTTTTTTATGTAGTAGCACTACTTAAGCCAAGAGAAGATGATCGCGTGAGTACAGCCAAGATAATTGGTATTTCTCTCACCTTCGTCAGTATCCTTGGTCTTCTAGAATTATTCGAAGCTGGGCGTGGTGGCTACACTGGTCTACTACTAGCTTGGCCACTACACGCTTTGTTTGAGAGCAAAGTCACGGGCGTGACCTTAGCTTCTTTTGTGTTAATTGGTATCTTTTTGACGTTCAACACCGGTCTCGCTATACCTTCTTTCCTAAAGAAAGACAAGACTGAGGAAGACGAACTAGGCCTTGATGATTTAGACCTGCCTGGACTAGAGAAGACGACCGAGACAGCACCTGTTGATGATAAGGCTGAAAAAGACACAGTCACAGACCCTGAAAAAGAAGAAAGTACCACCACTCTAAAGGCAGTAGCTTCTAAGGTGGCTGACTCTATCGGTAACAAGAACTTAAGTGACATTACAGTGAAGCACTTCAGTGGACCATACATACCTCCTTCTCTATCACTTCTCAGTAAAGACAAAGGTAAGGCAATGGCTGGCGACGTGAAAGCTAACTCGATCACCATCAAGCGAACTTTGCGTGAGTTTGGTATTAATGTCGAAATGGACGCAGTCGAGAGTGGGCCAGCTATCACCCGCTACTCCCTAAAGCCAGCTCAGGGAGTACGAATCGCTCGGATTGTGGCCCTACAGCAAGAGCTTCAGTTGGCGCTTAAGGCTAGTACTATACGTATCGAAGCACCGATTCCAGGAAAGTCTCTAGTGGGTATAGAAGTACCAAATGCAGTCCGTTCGATTGTCGGCCTCGCCTCTATCTTGAAGAACCCAGAATACACCGACTCACCTCGCCCGCTTCTAGTGGCTCTCGGTAAAGACGTAGCGGGTGGTGTGCATTTCGCTAACATCGCTCGTATGCCTCATGCTCTCATCGCGGGTACAACCGGCTCTGGTAAGTCAGTCACGATTCACAACATCATAGTCTCTCTCCTCTTCCGTAACTCACCAGAACAGCTACGCTTCATCCTAGTCGACCCTAAGCGAGTTGAACTCACTCTCTATAATGGTATTCCACACCTCTTGACCCCAGTCATCACTGAGCCAAAAAAAGCTATCCGGTCTCTATCTTGGGCAGTTAAAGAAATGGCGAGGCGTTACGATATCCTCCAAGCCGAAGGGGTGCAGGGTCTAGACCTTTATCACACCAACGTCTACCACAAAGCCAAGAAGGCTTGGGTGGAAGGAGGATCGCGCGAGGAAGAAAAGGATAATCTACCTGAACCACTACCCTACATCGTCATTATCCTAGACGAGCTAAACGACCTGATGCAGGCATACCCGAAAGAACTGGAGGCGCTAATCGTCCGCCTGGCCCAAATGAGTCGTGCTGTCGGTATCCACCTCCTACTAGCGACCCAGCGCCCATCGGTAAATGTGATTACTGGTACCATCAAAGCCAACGTGCCGACCCGTATCGCTCTAAACGTGGCCTCTCAAATAGACTCAAGGACCATAATCGACCAAATGGGAGCCGAAAAACTACTTGGTCAAGGAGATATGCTCTACCAGTCTTCAGATAACCCCCGCCTGATCCGCATTCAGTCTGCTTATATCTCTGGTGAGGAGATCAAAGCTGTAGTCAATTACCTCAAGGCCCAAGACGCCCACATGCTCGATACTATAGACTTAGATGAACAAAAGGAGGGTAACGCTAATGCTTTCATGTCCTCAATCAGTGGCGAAGGTAATGATGTAGATGATGAATTATTCGATGACGCCAAGCAAGCGGTGTTAGAAAATGGAAAAGCCTCGACCTCATATCTTCAGCGCAAGCTCCGGATCGGCTATTCACGAGCAGCGAGACTAATCGACTTGCTCGAGGAGCAAGGAATAGTTGGCCCAGCCGATGGTGCCCGTCCACGAGAAATCATCCTTGGTCGAGATGAGGAGCCAGCTTCAAGCGATACTGACGAAGGACCCGACAACGAACGTGTCTAAGACTCATGTTTAAAGACCCTAAATTACCAAAACTAGAGTTCAGAACTGTGTTAGTGATTATCCTGACCTTGCTCCTAATTGTGGGTATTAGTGGTTACATCCTATTTCAAGCTAGATTTCTTATTGCTGGACCGCAGATAGAGCTACTCGAAGTACCGGACACCCTACAAAATGCCCGGAAGATTACTCTATCTGGCCGGGCATATAATATTACCCACCTTTGGCTTAATGATCGCCAGATATTTACCAATGAAGCCGGGTATTTCAAAGAGGCAGTAGTCTTGGAAAACGGTTATACTGTAACTACCCTAAAAGCCAAAGACCGTTTTGGTCGGGAAACCCGCGTGGAAAGGCCGTTTGTCTACACCCCCGCATCAATTAGTAGGTTCTAGAGACACTTTTATGAAACCTTTAGAAAATTTCAACTCACAGGAAAACATTAAGCCCGCAGATACCCCTGAAGAAATGGGTAAATATGATGCTTTGGCTAAACACAATGGGATGTACCCTGATGAAATTGCTTATAAGGAAGCGGAAACCGCTTATAAACTCCCAAATCAGAATGACTTAGCCGGAGCCTATAATAATATTGGACTAAATAATTACGATGTAGTGACCACAGAACCATCTTCCCCTGCTGAAGTCGGTAAAGGTGAACTGGTAGAGTCCGTATCTAGTGGATATGATGTAAGTACCGAATTTGCCGAAGCCCCTACAAATGATGAGGACGTAATTGATGTTGAAGCTAAAGTAATTTCTATAGACCCAGAATCGCCAGATGACACTGAAGATATAGAAGGTTTAATTGAAAACAACGACGAGGTTGCCATCGGTAAAGAGAAACTATCTCTAACCCCAAAATTAAAGAATATTGCTAAAGGAGCTTTTAGTTCACTCAATCACCTACTCGATTCATCAGATCAAATGAGCGATAACGGAACTGGAAACATAGATCTTAGAACATTTATCATGGCGGAACCAGACTATGACGAAAGTTATGACTACACCCTTCTAACTCGTCTACTAGACGCCCAATACCGACGAAAACGTGCCCTGATGCTTTCACAAGGCCTGATGAATAAGGTTCGGTATTCATCAGCTGAGACCTTAGCTGGAAATCCTCCACCACCAGAAGGACCAGAGACCCCTACACCGAGATCTCTGGAAGGTCCTGAAGGGACTCCATCTGGAGACGAAGCTTTGAAGATCGAAAATACTCCCAAAACTACCGAGACGCCTCAGATAGAGTATCAAGGCAATCCCCCAGCCCTGACATATGATGCTGCACCTGACAATACCGGGGGTCAGAAACAAATTACTCAATCCTAAATTAGATAAATAAATTATGGTAAAGAAAAAAGATACAAAAGCACCAAAGACCCTGGGAGAAGCTAATACTGAAAAAGGTGGTGGAATAGCTAGTATCGCTGACACCCTGCGCGCGATTAAAACTAAGTTTGGTGACGACTCAATCATGACACTAGATGAGAGCAAGAAAGTCGATATCGATGCAGTACCGACTGGCTCTATCGGCCTAGACGACGCTCTCGGTATCGGTGGCTTCCCTCGAGGACGCATCATTGAAATATTCGGCCCAGAATCCTCAGGTAAGACTACTCTCTCGCTACACGCTGTGGCAGAAGCCCAGAAGCTCGGTGGTATCTGCGCCTTTATCGATGCTGAGCACGCTATGGATCCTGAGTACTCAAGGAATATTGGCGTGAAACTCGATGAATTACTAATATCACAACCAGACAATGGCGAACAGGCTCTAGAAATCGTCGAATCATTGGTTCGTACAGGCAAGATAGATGTCATTGTGATCGACTCAGTAGCGGCCCTAACTCCGCGAGACGAAATCGAAGGAGAAATGGGGGCACATCACGTGGGTAAGCAGGCTAGATTGATGAGTCAGGCACTTAGAAAACTGACCGGAATAGTAGCCAAGAGTAAGACGGTAGTGATATTCATCAATCAGATCCGGATGCAGGTAGGTGTCATGTTCGGTAATCCAGAGACGACTCCAGGCGGAAAAGCACTAAAGTTCTATACCTCAGTCCGACTAGACATCAGACGAATTGCCCAAATCAAAAAGGGTGAAGAAGTAGTCGGGGGTCGTCACCGAGTAAAGGTGGTAAAGAACAAAGTCGCCTCCCCATTCCGTACCACTGAGTTTGACTTAATCTACGGTGAAGGTATCAGTACTCAAGGTGAACTACTAGCGCTAGGAGAGAAATATGATTTTATCAAGAAATCTGGCGCATCATACAGCTATCTACCACCAGGTGGTGATGAGAGTGCAGAGGTAAAACTGGGACGTGGTTATGATGCGGCTCGCACCTTCCTACGAGAGAATCCCAAAGTCCAAAAAGAGTTACTGGCTTATATCCGCAAAGCGATGAAGGAAGAAGCTAAGGCGAAGTAGTTTTTACTATCAATATAAAGACACATAAGACCGGCGCCTTTGGCGCCGGTCTTATGTGTCTTCTACCTGCTTGATACCGACACTATATGTGCTGTACTTCCCGATCACGCCAAATTGGAGGATTTAAATGTAGACGGAACGACAACAAGGTAAAAACAATAATGCCTAAAGTAATAAGTTTTAAGAAGTCACCATTACTGGCAGTGGCGACCAGTGTACTCCACACGTACTCGGGCACCGCCTTCACTTGTACCGATAACAGATTACTGACCACACTAGTGACAGATACGAGTTGTATAAAGACGCCCACACTAGCCGACAGAATCATAGCCTTCAGGGTTGTTAGACTAAAAACACGTCGCAAAGCGAAGCTGTACCAGACTCGGCGCATGATTTTTCTTCTTAAGTTGTATCCCGATAAAGAATTCATATTTGTATTACCTATAACTAGTATGATGACTAATAAAGTTACAACAAAGATTCTAGTTCGACTTCAGTACCCTCTTTTCGGAAAGCTTCCTTGGCCCGATGAATCCTGGCCTTGATAGTGCCTACATTCTCTTTAGTCTCCTTAGCAATATCTTCATGAGACCAGTGCTCTAGATAATGCAGACGAAGCACATAAGCAAAATGTCCCGGTAATCTAGTTAGAATCCTCTCTACCCCGTCTAACTTCTCCGCAAAAGCGGTGTGTCCACTCATCTCGCCGACTAGATGCTCAAACTCCGGATCAAGAATAGCAAATCTCTGACCTTCTTTGACCAACTTTTGGTAACGGGTGAAAGCAGTGTTTAATAGTATCCGGTAAGCCCAAGAGGAGAACTGGGCGCCAGCTTGTGGAGTAAAACCGTGGGCATTAACATAAATCTTGGTAAAAGTATCAAGAACCACCTCCTCTGCATCTCTCGGATCTCTAATGATTCCCTTTACCTTTCGTAAAAATGGCGCTTCGTAACGATCGACCAAAAAAGCAAACAGCCAGGGTTCGCTCAAAGAACGTCTCAAAATTTCCTCATCACTCAAGTGCGATTTGTCATTTTCATTAGTTGTCAGTTGTTCCATATAATATTCCTATAATAGCACTTATTGTCCCAAAATCGGGCTATACCCTCTTTGCTTTTAATTAGCAACTTTGATATAACTTGTTGTCGATTTATTCAGATTTAATAGAGCGGTGAACGATACTTCGTACCTCGTCCCAGCAATTTGCCTAAGGTAAGGGCAAATTGGGGCCTAAGTTCGTAGTAGTCGCTACGCTCGTCTACTCACTTAATTTAATGGCTATACTCTCATATAACGAAATAACTCCTAAAAAAGTCATCATCTTCAATGATGAACCTTATTTGGTGTTGTCATACCATGTCTTTCGCAAACAACAACGAAAGCCGGTCAATATCACTAAGCTAAAGAGTTTAAAATCTGGCCGAGTCATAGAAAACACTTTCCATGTCAACGAAGTAGCCGAGGAAGCTGATCTGGAAAATCAAAATATCACCTTTATTTACCGCAAGGGTGATGAATTCTGGTTCCACCAAACTGGCAAGCCAGCTGAACGCTTCTCGCTTAGCGCCGATCTTATCGGCGATGCTGGTAAGTTCATCAAAGAGCGCTCTGAACTTAAAGCTTTGCTATATGAAGATGAGGTAATTGGTGTGACCATACCGGTCAAGATCGAACTGAAGGTGACCGAGACGGTGGATTCAGTAAAAGGTAATACTTCTGGCAATGCTTTGAAAGAAGCTATCGTGGAAACTGGAGCTAAAGTGATGGTACCGATGTTCATCAACCAAGGTGACGTCATTGCTATCAATACTGAAAGTGGCGACTACTCAGAACGTATCGAGAAAGCCTAAAGGCCGAAGAAATAATACAAATTTGACCGCGCTTCCCTTAGGGAAACGCGGTCAAATGCTTCAGTCAGGACTATTCCAACTCTTCGGTTTGACCCAGAACTGAGGACTGTAAATGTCCCATTTCGGTCGCGCAAAAACGCACGCCAGGATTACAGCGACTACCGACCCAGCAAAAGCACCGGTCATACTGCTAAAAACCCGGTCTAACCAATTCATCTCCAGAGTCATGGAGATGGTATAGCCAGTTACAGCCCCCAAAAGGGCTGATGGGAGCAAGAGTCGACGCCCCTGCGACCAACTTTCCCAGTACCGAAGCAGTATTCCTGCCGGCAGAAGAAGCTGTGTAATCAGGTACTGCCAAGGAACTGTGAAGGTAAGCATCATGCTCTCCCGAAGTGGTTACTAACGGCAGTGTAGTATATTTATGACTTTAGGTGCAAGGGTCAATAGGTGAATTTCTTATCTGCTTTAGTCGCTTAGTAACCGTTTTGGAATTTTATTATCAAAATATTAAACCGCCGGTCTCCAATGAAGGAAAACACGGCGGCGTTGTCCGAAATTCAGGCTTTCGGAGAGCCTTCTTCTGCGAAGACGACTTCAATTGTCGTCAACCGGCGCCTTGCCCCTCAGACGACAATGTTCGTGGTCAGCCATTGTATGGTAGGCCACTTGCTCCGGTGTCATCCGGGCGCCGAAGACGAGGTTGAAAAGCCAAGAAAAAAATGACATGATTTCTCCTAAATTACGGATCGTTTTCGGTTTCAAATCTCCCGAAGAGTGCCTGTTTCTATGTATTCCCGAAGCGCACTCAGACTTTTTATTTCCGCCTCAGGTGTCAACGGAACGACGCGTTCCTGTAGCGTCTCTTCATGGTAAAGCATTGCATCCACTACTTTTCTTCTTTTTTTTTCTTCTGCGGACACTTCTTTGCAGAAGAACTCGCTGAATTCTTTGGACATCATGAATATCACGAACATCATCTTGGCCTCCTGTGCCGGCTGGTTGATTTAGAGAAGAGGTGAATACTCTCACCTCAGCTTCAATTATGACATATAAACACACAAAAAGCAAGAGCTGTCCCCATACCTGGGGACAGCTCTTGCTTTTTGTGTTCGACTCGATTAGTGCTGGATGTACGGCATCAAAGCCATGAAGCGTGAGCGCTTGATTGCTCTGGCGAAGTCTCGTTGAGCCTTAGCTGAGAAGCCTGTGCGCTTGCGACTCATCATACGAGCGTGTGGGTTCACGTAAGCTCCTAGGCGAGTGATGTCTTTGTAATCGATGTGCTCTAGTGCGGTCTTCTTGTGCAGATTGTGTTGTTCCATGTTGTTGTTTTAGCTATTAATGTGTTTTTCCAAGATTTCAACTTAAATATATTCCACTATTCCTATTCTAGAAGCTATTATTGCTTCAGATACGCGAAGCGCAAGGAAGTTAGTACGAGCCGTACTCGACGTACGGTGAGGTGCTAACTCTCCGTAGCGCGACAAAGTAGATGTGCAATAAGACTTCTAGAATGGGATGTCCTCGGGATTGATGTCCTCTTCAGGATAATCCGGCAAAGCCGAGTCAGCGCGGTTATCAGCACTTCCCCCCTTATCTGCATTAGCTGAAGTGCTTGGGGCACCTCCTCCACTACTCTTCGGTCCGAATTGGACTCGATCAGCCACTACTTCGGTTCGGTACTGCTTTTGTCCATCTTTATCCCAACTCCTAGTTTGCATTCGTCCTTCGACATAAGTCGGACTACCTTTGGTCAAGTACTTGGCGCAGTTGTCTGCTTGCTTACCAAAGACCACTATATTGTGATAGTCCACAGACTCTTGCCTCTTGCCGTCGCGGTCGTTGTAGACACGATTAGTTGCTAGTGAAAATGAACAGACCTGCATGCCACTTGGTAAAGCCTTGAGCTCAGGATCTCTAGTCAAGTTACCGTAAACCATAGCTTTGTTAAGATACATAGATGGATTTAAGTTAGTTTGTATGGCTTTATTATAACGCTTACTTCACTTCCTCGCCATCGTCCTCAGCTACTTCGATCACCTCCGCTTCTACCGATTCTGTGTTGTCATCTTCTACCGCAGTATCAACCACATCATCTACCTCTCCTTCACTGATATCTTCGTCGGTTACAGTTGTCACCTTACGATTGACCAATGATTCATGAAAACGGAAAGCGCTTTCTTCCTCTACCTTGGTAAGCTTAATCATCAAGAAACGTAACAACGCCTTCATTGAATCAAGCTCCTCAGTCAGGGTTGTGAGCTTAGCCGGTGATAGTCGGAAACGTACCCAACCAAAGTAAGCACTAGAGAACTTTCGATTCTTGCCTTCTAGATATTTTTCAATCTCATAAGCTAGGTCGAAACGTTCTGGCGCTTCTTCACCAATGATCTCGCCACCGTCCTTGGTAATTTGAGCTTTGATAGCATCAAAGACTCCGATAACTTCCCCTTCAGCCACCGTTGGAAGAACGTGGAAAGCAAATTCATAACTTTGGAGCTCTTGCTCCTCGCCCGAAGTTGCTTCAGTGACTGGCATATTTGTATCTGACATTATTTAATTTTGTTGTGAATGGATGGAAAATCCATTCCTTAATAACCGAGTAACCCTAACACGAAAATCTCTGTTTTTCAAGGCTAGGTAGCGTGCTACAATAGTCCTTATGTCATTACCTCCACAGACCGAAAAAAACATATTTTATGGAATCCTGACCCTTATCGTATTATGCCTCATCGGTATAAATGTCTACCAATACTGGCAAAACCAAAACTTGGTTAAAGCCATGACCGAACTAGGTCAGGAGAATAGCCGTTTATTGTCCGAAAACGCCTCTATGACCAAGTCGCTTGAAATAGAGCGAGCTACTGCCAGCTCAACCATTACTGAGCTATCAGCCAGACTATCTCTTACCGCTGAGGAACTTCAGGATATCGAACGTGACCTAAGAAAGGAGAAAAATCGTAACGATGAATTCCAGGACCAGATAGACGATATTGCTGGTACCGTTGGCGTACTCGATAAGCTTTCCAAAACTGATAAAGAACTGTTACAAAAATACTCTCGTACTTATTTTTTGAACGAAAACTTTATTCCGCTCAAATTAAGTCAAATACCAGTCGAGTACAGGATTGACCCAAATAAAGACCTCTACTTCCATGGTGATGCATTAAAATTCCTGACTGACATGTTAGATGATGCCAAAGTAGCCGGACACGATATAAAGATAATTTCCGCATACCGTTCTTTTGACGAGCAAATGGCCCTCAAACACCAGCACTCCATAGTCTATGGTAGCGGGTCCAACGCTTTCTCAGCAGACCAGGGTTATTCCGAACACCAACTCGGGACTACCGTGGACTTGGCAGATACACTCACTCGCTTCACCTCCGAGACCTTTGCTGGTACCGAAGCCTATGCTTGGTTGGTGAAAAATGCCTATAAATACGGTTTCATATTGTCCTACCCTGAGGGGAATAGCTTCTATGTCTATGAACCTTGGCATTGGCGCTTTGTCGGTCGCAGTCTCGCAGAAGATCTTCATGATGAAGGTAAAGGATTCTATGATCTTGACCAACGCGAGGTGGACAAGTACTTAGTGAAGATTTTTGATTAGATAAACTAGGTAGAGACAAAGCCCGGCGCCAAAGGCGCCGGGCTTTGTTTCTACCTAACACTTCCCACGACAGAATTTGACCGAACACAAAATCCGTACTATAAAATAGGCTGTCAAATTCAACCCTGAGGAGGGATGCATGAATGGTCTTTTAGAATTCTTGGCAGACCTTCCTGGGTATATGCCACTCATACTGATCAGTATAGTGGCTAGTATCTTTGGTTTGTGGTCCGGATATGAAGACAAACCATATACTAGATCCCAGGGAAAAAGGAACCTTATTTGGCTGGCGGGGGCGACATCCGTGATTACCTTGTTCAGCCTAGTTTTTGGCTGGATAGGACTATTTATCCCTGCCAGTTTTGTTACTTGTTACATAACCAGTAACGCTGTTATAAAAGTCTGGTTACGAAGAAAATCAAAAAGGGCTTTGAAAAAGTTTCAGGAAAAATTCCTCGATCCGAACCATGACGAACTCGGTATATGGTAAGTCTGACGCCAAATTCACAAAAAGCCACCCTCGGGTGGCTTTTGTTCTACTTAAGCTTCGTTTAGTCTACTGGTTTGGAGTTGGCTCTGAATCTTCATCATCTTCCTCAGTTTCTTTCAGAGGTAATGGTCTTCTCGCTACAGACACAAATAAGGAGATAATCACCACAATAGTAATACCCATACCCACCCAAGGTAGCCAGGGGTACTGTTCAGTCAATCGGCTTTCACTTTCATCACATACATCTCCTATATAATCAAAATCATTGTCTAGCTGGTTTTGATTTGGTATGTAAGGACAATTATCACTACCGTTTATTACCGTATCGTTATCAAAGTCATCACAAATATCACCTTTAAATCCTCTACTACTTATCTGGTCGGGATTCACATGATTAGGGCAGTTATCTGAAATATCAGGCACTCCATCATCGTCTGAATCGCTCCGAGTAAATAATGGGTTCGGAGTAACTGTACTTACGAACTCTGGGAAACTAACTTTAACCCCGAACAAGGACCCGCTATCTCTCTTAGATACATATATCTCTTTCTCTGGGTATAGATATACCCGATAAGTTTGGCTGGGTTGTGCCAAGAAACGGACAGCGTCAACAACACTTGTAGACCTGACCGGACCAAGTTGCAGGTTGCTAATCCTGACTGGTT
>JACCDV010100048.1_pt1 | contig 15710 bp, 8 predicted proteins | sample 7446131 | NCBI WGS metagenome assembly JACCDV01 (sample SAMN15323448, study PRJNA562643) | freshwater metagenome | isolation source: river surface water | place: USA:Blue River Watershed | collected 2017-08-17 | reverse complement strand
TCAAAAAGTCCATGTGAATTAGCCCTGAGGCATAAGAAAAAGCCCCTGCACGCGAATGCAGGGGCTTTACTTTATTGGCTCCTCAACCTGGGCTCGAACCAGGGACCTACGGATTAACAGAAAACAGCTTAATTAAAGATGCTATGTTTTATGGGTTTTACAGCACTGAATTTCTTGATGTGCAATAAAGTGTGTAATTAATGAATTTCCATTGCTTGGTCAAAGTGTCCAGCTCTGGACGCTTAGGTAGCTCTGTACGGTCTGGCTATTCTGGACGGTGCAGGGGCGTCCAGATTCTGGACGCTTTGACCACTCTGGACGGCTCAGGGTGTCCAGAGTGAAGGAGCTGGGATGTAAACCAATTGCACAGTTTTCATCAAGCGTCAAGAATCTTGACGCTTAAGCTACTATTTTTTTAGTCGTTTTCCTTCGAAGCGCTTCAGCATCACGAATGTGAACCATCCGATAAAAGCAGAACCAACCAAAAAACTGCCGTAGGCTACTGGCCAAGGAATGCCATCAGTCATCATTGAAAACTCTGACATGCCGCCCACACCAGCCAATATATTGATGGGCATGAAAACCACACTAAACACGGTCAATTGGTTCACACGTTTGTTTTGATTGATGTTGATGAAACCGATGGTGGCATCCATCAAGAAATTTATTTTGTCGAATAAAAAAGCTGTGTGGCTGTTGAGTGAGTCGATGTTGCGCAAAATTTGTTTGGCATCTGAAATTTGCTCTGATGTGAGCAGCCGTCCGCGCATCAAAAAGCTCAGAGCGCGCTGGGTGTCCAAAATGTTGCTTCGAATACGACCATTTTGGTCTTCCTCTTCCGCAATGTCAGCCAAGATCCCTGCGGCTTCTTGGTCGGTGATGGCTTCGCTCAGCACATGACGCCCTACAACGCCTAATTTGGCGTAGGTGTTTTCTAGCGAGTCAGCTGACACCTCTACATCGGCGCCGTAGAGTGGCATTCCCCCAAACCTGTAGACACTTTTCATAGCGCAGTCTGACGCTGTCGCTCGAACTCATGGGGGCTGAGTTGATCGAGATGCTTGTGGCGTCGAACTCGATTGTAGAAACCCTCGATGTAATCGAAGATGTCTGACTTGGCCTCAGCTCTTGTGCTGTAAATCCGCCTCTTGATTTGCTCGCTTTTCAAGTTACTGAAGAACGATTCAGCTACAGCGTTATCCCAGCAATTGCCCCGACGACTCATGCTCGGACTCAATCGGTTGTCTTTGCACCATCGATTGAACTCATCGCTGCCAAATTGACTGCCCTGATCCGAATGGATGATCACCGATGCCTTGGGGCGTCTGCGCCAGACTGCCATCATTAGCGCATCCAGTACCAAGCTCGTTTGCATGCGCGGCCCCATGCTCCAGCCCACCACCGCTCGCGAATGCAAGTCCAGCACTACAGCCAGATACAACCACCCCTCCAATGTACGGATGTAGGTGATGTCTGTCACCCAAGCTTGGTCAGGTTCATCATGCTGGAATTGCCGTTGCAATTGGTTTGGAGCAACAAGCGCCGGCTTGCCCACTTTGTACCTGGGACGCTTATAGCCACGCACGGACTTGATTCCTGCAGCTCGCATAAGCCTCGCAACCCGGTTCTCACTGCAGGCCACGCCAGCTTCGCGTAAATCACAGAAGATGCGTGGGCTGCCATAGATGCCCATGCTTTGGTCTTAGGACTCCTTGATCTTTGCCGTCAACATCTCGTTGGCTTTGGCCCTTGGTGACAGCGGCTCATGCAGCCAAGCGTAGAAGCCACTGCGATGAACCTTGAGAACACGGCACATGCTGGTGAGTTTGAATTCGCATCGGTGAGCTTGAATAAACGCGTACTTCACTCGGACTGCTTTGCAAAGTACGCGGCGGCCTTTTTTAGGATGTCGCGCTCCTCGGTGGTTCGTCTGAGTTCAGCCTTGAGCTTAGCCATCTCGGCTTGCAGCACCTTTAGGTCGTTGGTAGATGGTTCATCAGCCTTTTTGAACTTGCCAACCCACGCGTACAAGACGCCTTCCGGAATACCAAGTCGCTTGGCCACATCCACCACCGAATGCCCCCGAACAACGACTTGTTTGACCGCTTCATCTTTGAATTCAGGCGCGTATTTCGTCCTCTGCATTTGCATTTCTCCATTTCAGTTTTGACATCATTATTTGTCTACTGATTTGGGGGAATGCCAAGTGCTTGTAATGAATCTACGACGTAACGTCACAGTTGAGGTACATGGAACTTCGGAGGCTATGAAGGCTTGTTACGGGCAGGTGGTTCTTGCAGGGCTTAAAGCTGGTTAGAAACGTTACAAGTTGTAACGGTATACGGCAAAGCAACCTAATTTAATCAAGTAATTTAGGTTGGAATACGCACGGAACATGAGCTAATTAAAGTCATGATGCCTGCGCGAAGGAACAGCGAGCAGGTCTCCCTTAGACTTTGACCAGCCAAGTGCTGGTCTTTTTTTTTTGGATACACCCTTGCGATGAAAATCTGGCTTGTGGACGCCTGTTCAAATCCCTTTTGCTCCACCATACACAAGGGCTCGGAAACTCTCCGAGCCCTTTTTCTTTGCTCCAAAGCCCTGTATTGGCGGGCTTGCTACGAGTGACCTTAAGGACGCGACGACTTCATTTTTTGAAAAAGTGAGTTTTTCCTGTCGTTTTCTCTCTCTATTCTCTGTTTTCTTAAGGACGCGTCCACAAGGAGAACCTAGGTTTCATAAGGGTTTGCGGGAAGTTGTTTAACCCTAACTGTGGATGTGATAAGTTGATAACACTCGTTGAGTGTGCTTGTTGCAGTGCCCTGTCGATACCATTCACTCTGCATAACCGTACATTCGTCAGGAATGGAAGTTGCTGCCAGAAAGGGCGTCAACCTAGCGCCTTCTTGCATCGGCCCTCAAAGTCGTCGCGCCATGTCTTCAGGGCTTCGATATCCGCACGTAGTTCAGGCTCGTCCGGAATGAAGGCAGGAACCTCCATCGACTGGCTATGCTCATAGAACGAGTACTTAGTCATCAAGCTGTCGATCTTTGCGCAGTCGGTGAGCTCGATTGCGGACAGCGCAGACAACCTGTTCTCCGTCGTTACGCTTCGCCGGTGCCTCTTGACAACTTCGTTTAGTAGGTCGTCTTCGACCGTTCGCTCCAACAGTTTGCGAAAATCGCTGCAGATGCCTTGCGCCAGCGCACGGTAAGCTTCGCCGCCGCCAGCCTCGCCAGCTTTCTTCGCAGCTTGCAGGCGGGTAAGTAGTAGGTTATTTGCCTTGTCTGTCCGCAGTGTCCAAACGGCCTCAGGGACTGGTAGTCCTGCGGATCCTGAATAAGCCTCGATACACCGCTGAACCAAGTGGTCCTTCTTCCACTGGTCTCCGTTCTTCTTGGCCACGTCTTCCATGGCGCCATACAGAGAGAGCCTGTGGGTGAAGACCAGCACTTGGCGCGTCTGAGCAAGCTCTACTAGCCGTTTAGCCACCGCCCATTCAAAGTCGTGGTCAAGTGACGAGATGGGGTCGTCGAATACAAAGGAAGCAATTTGTGGTTTGCCCGTTACGTCGGCCAAGAAGGCGGCCAGCGAGATGATTCGGCGCTCACCTTCGCTGAGCACTGCTGCCGGATCATTGTCCCGGCCCTTGGTTCCAGTAAGCTTTAGCTGGTGCATCGCCTTGCCGCGCTCGATGCGAGTCTTGACAATGGAGACGCGCACTCGGTTGGCGCCAAGAGCTTTGAGTTCAGCATTGAATCGGTTGACATAAGCCTCGGTGATGATCTTCTCTGTCACCTCGCTAGCCTTCATTGATACTTTGCGCGAGTTTGCGAGCCCCTTCCAAGTCTCAAAGTCCTGCAAGACCTTCAGCCGCTCGACTTCCTTGCTCACGGCAGTCTTCTGCTGGGCAATCCACTTTTGGGCCTCAAGAGCGAGCTTGTCCTTGGTTGCCTTGATGTGGTCGAACTCTTTGGCGTCTTTGTCGAGCTGGAGCGCTTCTTCCTCCAAGCTCTTTGAGCGAGCTTGCAGCTTTACCACAAGAGGTGCTACGTCGGGTGTCACCACGGCCGGCCCGTCCGCTTCCTTGGCAGCTAGTGCTGCGCGTGTGAGACGTGCTGGCCCCCAGAATGCTTTCAGGTCTTCCAGCCAGACTGCCTCCTCCAGCCCTGCGGCGGCACACTGAGTTGTGAGTTGCTCGTCGCTCGGTGGCACGGGCAGTCCTGTAAGCGCTTCGGTATGAGTGGTTTCAGCCGCCTTGGTTTCAGCCTCGAGCTTGCTACCAACAAAATTTTCAAAGTCTTGAAGGCGTTTCTGAGCATCTGGCAGCAGCTCTTGATGGCAGAGTAGACATCGCGCCTTGTCCGTCGGCGGGAACTGCTTTTGCGGGTAGGCTGTCTGCGAGTACTCCCTCGCGGCGTCCCACATCGCAAGCCAAGTGGCCTGCCCGACCCCGTCCAAGATCGCTGAATTGACCTTCGCTGCTTCTGCCGCGATTCGTCGCTTGTCCTTCGCTGTCGTGTGAAGCGCTTGGATGCTCTGGATGCCGACAGCCCCGAAAGCGGCAATACCTTGGCCAAGGGCGAAGATGATCTTCTCGACTTGCGTCTTCTTGGATCTTCGCTGCGCGGCATCCGCCGCAGGGTCAGCAACCTTAAGCCTCTCGATCAGGTCATGAAGTGCGGATGCCTGAGCATCCGTCCAGCTTGTCAACTGGTCGATATCTCCCTGCGTCATCGTGTGACGCAGATTCGTGTACTGCCCGCCGGGGCCAGTCCCCGCGTACTCCAGTGGAAGATCCGGTAGGCCACTCACCAGCTTATCTTGCTGCGTTTGCAGCTTCGCCTTGATGCCGTCACATGCGGCAGCCAATTGCTCGAACATCGATACGAGCGGCGGCACGTAACCCGCCGAGCTCTCCTTAGTGAGGTAGTGCACCGCCTCGTCGCTGTCGAAAATGTCGACAGCGTGCAACGCTGGAACGGAATCGCTGTCAGCAGGCCAGACTAATGACACCGGGGCAGAACCTTGCTGATAGTCGATTTTGCACTGACGGATGTGTGGCGGGTCTCCGAAGACGTTGGCTTTCAGTGCCGGGGTCCGCGGCTTGCCACTTGCACGCTTGAGTATTCGCGTGTATCCAGACTTGCCAGAGCCGTTGTGGCCGTAGACCACCACAAGATTGCCCTTGCCGAAGTCCAGTGGCGACTTGGGTGACAAGTTCTCAATGCCTTGAACCTCTGAAAGCCCCATCAGTCGCAGCTCCCCCAATGCGGCAGGAGCCTGAGTCAGCGAGGCAAAGGCTCGCTGCTTCGATACTTTACGTCCATCCGCAGTCTTGAGTAGCTCTGTGACCGCTTCTATGTCTTCGTCCTGTAGCTTGTCAGAGCTCAGCAGACGGTCTGCTAACTCCTGGAGCCAATCCTGCTGACTCAGAAGCCAATCTTTGACTTCCTCCTGCACTACCTTCATACGAAACTCCTTATCGTAGGACCCAGAAGAATACTCAAACTTTATGGCGTCTATTAGCGATCCAAGACGCCGGAACTCAACTTGACCGTAAACAGCGAAAGTTTCGTATATGAACTTGGTCGAGTTTCATGTTGAATATCTCAAATTAATTATTTGCTTGCAGCGAAAAATTGTGAATCCAACTGACTCCCAGAACTCCACGTAGATTGGGCTAAACCATGTGTCCACATATGACCTAGGGTCGAAGTTAGGTTGTGTCGATTGTTGACTATCAGCCGATTTACTATTTCAAGTTATTGAATCATGCATACGAATTAATTTTTGCCGCACGTTTCGCTTACGTTAGCCCAAACGAAAATGCAGTTCTCTTTTGAAGTGAATGTCTCACCGTGTTTTCCGTTATGTTCATCGCACATAGGGACGATATAAGAGTGCGTTTTGTAATCTTCGAATTCTGCAGCGGGCCTTGTGATATGAGCCCCAACGATTGCATTATTGGTGCAGCCATCAACAGCGCACTTGCTTGGTGATTTTTTGCTGAATTTCTCCCAATGTTTAATCCATGGCCCGCAACCACATCGAGATCTTTCCGAGGTTCCCACTTCGTTTTTAATCTTGACCTTACTGTCAACTGTATAAACGGTTTTCACTACTAAACCTCACTGCGGTGGATGTTTTGAATTTTTTTAGTTAAGTCAATACTCGAGTTCTCATGATGAGATTTTCAAGAGATTTAAACATCGCTAGTTTTAGCTATTTTTCAAATGACTTGGCATTCCCCCAAACCTGTAGACACTTTTCATAGCGCAGTCTTCCACATCCCCGGCAGTCGCGACATGAAGTTGCTCCTTGAGGACTTCCAAGATTCTATGAAAATCATCACCGGCTCTGGGTTTAAGCTCCTTGCACGCAACTGACGGGTATCGACGCGGCATGACGCCCACGCCATCAGCTTGAAATCACTACTAAGGGATGGTTTGTGACGGTACGGAGAAAGAGGCTCGTAGCGCCAAGAATGGCAAGGTGGTCATTCTCGATACCCGCCTTGGACAGCCCCGGTTGAACAATACCGACGCGAAAGACAACGTACTTGCGTCGCGACGCCTTTCTCAGCACAACGAGCTTGTCCAGACTTCCGCGAACAAAGCGCGTCGGGCGACCCGCGCGATGCTTGGTCTCACGCTCCGTGAGATGAGCAACTAAATTAGGAAAATTCCATGTCCATTTGGTCGATTTTTGCGCTTGGCCGCAGACCTCGTAGAGGTCTTTCACACGGTTTCCAGGCGCGGCTCCAGAGGAATACTTGCAGTGCCATAAAGTCACAGTGATGGTCTGCTCCCCATCTTCAATAGCTACGATGTCCGCGCTTTCCCCGGCATCGTCGTCATCAATGATGAACGCCGAAGGCCCTTGCTCGAGGTGCTCGATAAATTTTTGTTGAATCGAGCGAGGGCGCAGCGCGCCATCTTTCCATCGGCTCTCCTGATTTTGGAGCGTATCGCCCCACGCCAGCGGAGCAATCAGCTCTTGGTCATAAACCTCCGCTAGTTCTTCACGCGGTTTCAGCAGTATTTCGCCCGAGAGTTGCGAGCCATCTGCAAGTCGTACGAGAGGTGGGTTGGTCGTGAAAAAGTCAACCGCCAGATCAGTCTTATTGAAGGCCTCGATGCTGAAATCAGGTCCTTCGACCTGCACAATCGAATAGAACAGCCCCTGAGCTTCTCCTTCGGGGACTAGCGTCATCTTGAACACAGTCTCGACTTCACTGCCGGCCTTCAGCTTGAACGTGAACTCGTTACCTGCCGGGGTCCACTCGACAAGATCTAACTGACACTCATGGAAACTGTATTTGTTTTCTCCGTGCACAATCGTGATCTTGAAACTCGCCGACTCGAAGAGCTGATCGGGCCAGTCGATCATCATCGCGTGCTCATCGGGAAGCACGCCGCCTTTGCGCAACTCAGGAACGAGAGTGTGCTTGAGGAAGTCGTTGGGCTCGATGTTCTCGTTTGAGAGCTTGACCCCCAGGTCTCGGCACCAATCTCTCCAACCGGCCAGAGAGTCCGTCTGAAGGGACCAGATTTTTCCTTTACGTGAACACCCAATGTTCACCCTCTTTCCGTCTTCGTAGCCTACGCCCATGACGTTCGACTTCATCTTGTCCTGCTGCAGCACGGGATCGATAGCGTCACGTACATCGAGGCCAGCAAACATCTGGTACCTGACATTCCGGCTCAAGCCCGTCAAACCCACGCTATGCAGCGTCATTCGGCGCAGATTGCCGAAAGCCCTGAACACCTCCTCATCGCGAACCGGTTGCGGGTCAGTCGAGAGACTTTGAGCCAGCTTCGACGCGAAATACTTGCGGGAACTGTTAATAAAGAGAAGGCCTTTTTCCGCGTCATAAAAGGCGATAAAAAGATCCCAGGTATCGATGACGATGTCACGGGAGTCTGTCCAGTCAATCTTGTCTTTCTGATTGACAATGAAGACCAGCATCTTGTCTTGCTGACTGAAGATCGGTTGATAAATAACCTGGCTCGGTCGAAATGCATTTGCATACCCGGTTTGGTCGAAGTCCGTGACGCGAAACACCTCCGTGCTCAGCTTCGGGTTCATCGTGAGCGTAGATATCTCCAGTTCCGTCGCAACTTCCTCCAGTGGTTGAAAGTTTTCCACAAGCTCCGACAGCCGCGCCTGCGGGTCGATTGCGTTATAACTCAAGTCAGACAGCAGGTTGTTCCAATCAGCATCTTCTTGATAGAGGCTTTCAAGGGCTTCAGGCACGCCATCTTCAGCAGTATTTGCCACGAAACTTGCGTCCCCGACATTGTCAGCCGCACGAGCGAAGCGACCAATAAACTGCAGCGTGATACCTAGGCTCTTGTGGACGGAGTGCAGTGCGGCCACTTTGAGTTGCGGCAAGTCAAATCCTTCACCGAACATGTCCACGCAGATCACGATCCTGTGCTCACCGCTTCGGATATTCCGAAGAACCTGTTCGCGACCCTTCGTGTAGCTGTGGACGAGGACCGGATTCAGGTCCGGAAACTCTGCGCTGTAGATGTTGTCAAACAGGTCCTTAGCTTGACCAATCGTGTTGGCTCTCGCCAGCAGCATGTGGTCTAAGCCGCTTGCGAGATCGGCCCTCAGTCTCTCTACGGCTTTCTCAGCGATCCGCTGATCGGCCACAGAGCTGTCCGGCTCAAAAACTTGAAGGAACTGGATCGGCTTGAAGAACTCGTTCTCCTGGGCAAGCTGAAGTGGGTAGTTGTAGATGATCTTCCCATTCAATGCTTTGCCGTCTTCTCGGAATGGCGTCGCTGTGAACAACAGCATTCGAGAATGAGCGCAATAACTTGAGAACCTGTTCCAGGTCGTCGCTTGCGCATGGTGCGCCTCATCGAAGAAGACTTCGCTGAAGAGTACCGCAAACGCTTTTTGCTCATTCTCATCGCCTCGGCTGATGGAGGCCATCGTGGTCACCACAATGTTGCAGCTTCGGAGCGCGTCGAACTGGGCCGCAGTGGGCTTTCCTGTTAGCACACCCACGACCGGATTGAGCACATCTGTGACGATGCCCAATTTCCTCAGGAGCCCGTACTCCCTGAACTTATCTGCCGTCTGCTGCCGCAGCGCGTCTGTGGGCACTATGACCAAGATGCGATCACCGCGCGATTCGACGGTGATGGCCAGCATGACCTCCGTCTTCCCCGTCCCTGTGGGCATCACAATGATGGCCGGGTCTTTGCTCAAACTCCAGTGCGCCGCTATCGCGTGGAGCGCGCCGATTTGAGGTGCGCGCAAGCCAGGCCTGGCGGCGTGCCCCTCAACTGCAACAAGCTCGGAGACGTAGTTGATCCCGCCTCGCCATGAGGTATGCGCCTCAGCCCTCAGCCGGTTGCCTTCAGCCAAGCTGTCTTCGACCTCCCGGAAGCGCGCATCCGAGACTTCAAGTATTCCGTCTATAACCTCACCATCAGTCCCGCGCAGCACCCCGGTGGGAGCCAGATCGGTGAAGTCAAATCCATTGACCATCAAATCGATGGCATAGACAGCGCCGTCTTCAGTGGTCGCCTTCAGGCGTTTGAAATTCGGGCCTCGGGATCGATGGGCAACTACGGTGGCCGGATAAACCGCACTCGCACGACCGATGCATGAGGCGTCGACTACGCCGTCCCGGTTCTGGAAGGCATATCTTGTTGGCAGGCGCAGGCGCGTTGCCGCAGCGAAATCCGCTTCTGTGACCACTCCTCTGCCTCCGTTCTTTTTTCGCTCATCGTACTCATAGCTCCCCGCTCGAGACTCTACGTTCGGCTCAGCTCCAACGTTGAGTTTTGCCGACGTGAGTCGGCTCGATCGCTTGGTTAACCCACATCCGGCATTTCACCAGCAAGTCCACTTTTCGATGGAACAAGTGCTTTGCTAACGCCGGCCGCAGCAAATAACTGCTCATCAACGATACTTTTCTTGCCCGCGTTTTTGAAATAGTGCGCCATTGGCATCTCGAAGATTTGAGCTAGTCGCGCAAGTACGTCCTGCAGCCGTTTTTTCTTCATCGCCGTGTTGTCCCACGCATGCATCATGTAGTAGAACGCTGGCCAAAAAGAAGTTGTCTGCGAAAAGAAAACCTTTCGACTGGGGGCCGTGACGGAATACATCCCAGTGTTTTTTTCAAAGACGGCTTTTGCAAACTCAAAGTTTCCCAGACTGCAGCCAGATACGAACAACCTTCGATTATTCAGTTTGTCTCTGAAAATATCTGCAAACATTGCGTAGTCAGTCTGCCCGAAGGTGAACTGGAGGTGGGTGTCATTCCCATGGCAGGAGAGGTGAAGATAGCGATAGCCCGATTGCAGAAATATTTCCGAGAACCGAATCAACTCAGTCTGCGTTCGAAAATAGAAGTAGATGGGCTTCTTGCCCTGCAAGCGTAAGACTTCGTATAGAACCTTGCCATCAAGCCTCTGTTCCTTTTCATCGTCTTCACTCAAAGACTCTAGGATGAACGTTTCTGGCTTCGTATGCGGAGCAAACTTTTCGTGCGCAGGCATATGCATTTGATGGGGTTTACGTAGAAGTGTATGGTCGGCGCGGCATTTCGAGCAAGGCCGATCGACTACCGGGTTAGAAGTGCAAATTAACGAGAGTCCCTGTCATTTACCTTTTGGGGGAATGCTAGATTTGCTGGGCTTGAGGGATGGTGTATTCCCGGGTGTGGTTTTGTTATCACGGTGGCGCTGATCCGGTTTTCCTGTTGATTTTGCTATCGGCTTTGGTCCTGGTTTAAGTGTCATGAATGCTCTCCTTTGTGGCTTAAAAAATAACAATGTGGGCGTAACCCTCACTGTGGTGGATGTTTTGAAATTTTTTAGTTGAGTCGGTACTCGAGTACTTATGATGAGATTTTCAAGAGATTTAAACATCGCTAGTTTTAGCTATTTTTCAAATGACCCTTTGGGTTTGTGAGGATGTGCAAATCATCTATCAACCGCTGCACAGTGTCATAAGTTTGAAACGTGTTGCGTTAAATTCATTTTTTAAAAATCGACGTAAATTTTTATTTCACTCGAAGTCTCAGAATCGTTTCGCTATCAATTCTTTAAAAACCAAACTCGCGTACCAGTACTGAAACAGACGCTCTCAACAAAGGCCACAAGATGGGTTCATAGTTTTGTTGCACATACACATGCCCTCGCCATTTGAAGTCATACACAGTCGAATGCAACGAATTCGTAGTGGGCGATAAAGAAACACGGTAGTAAGCGCCCTCAGGAAAGAATTGCCCTTTTTGTTCACGCACCAAAACGCTTCCGCCAAAGTTTGATGCCAACTCAGGCTCTGTAAGTGTTCGGACTCTGTCCGAATTTATTTGTGACACCTGTAAAGAAAGCTTAGGACCCGAGCCACTATCAGGAACGAAGAAGGCTGAGGAACCAATCTCCAAACGATTGATTTCAGAGTCTCTTAAGTAAGTAACTATGTGGACTCCGTTGCTTCCAACGATCTGCGCCAAGTCTTCAGAATCTTTTAACCACTGACCTGATTGAACATCGGGATCAGTCATGTGAACCTTTCCCGAAAAGGGCGCATGCACTTTGTATTTACTTAGATCGGACGCAATTACGGTACCTTCTGCGCTGGCAACATTGCTTTGAGCTGTTAATGAGCCCCATAAGCCTTGTGTTTCAGTGTTCATGGTTGCAACACTTGATTGCCACAAAGCCGCTTCCTTCTTAGCCTGATTGGCCTTTTCTTGTGAAGCCAATTGCGATTGATTAAAGCTAAAAATCAGATCGTCTTGTTGGGGCTCCAATGAAGTGCTGTGGAGCGTCTCCAACATGGCGCCCTTGGGTGAATAAACTTTGAAATGTTCCGTCGGTATTAAGACTGCAGAAGCGACAAGGCGACTTGGCATTGGAATGACGAACAAGATTAGAAAAATACCTGACGTATAGATCTTGAGCAAAAGTTTGCGTCGCATCTCTACTTCCGTCGCTCGTTGCTTCCAAGTGTCAATCTCATTCCATATGGGTTTAGCAACAAACCAAATCATTTCGACGAAGAACAGGAATATTCCAACTAACTTTATGAAAAACGAATACACCAAAGCCGCAATGCCCAAAAATAAGGTCAAGCGATAAATCCATGTAGCCCACGCAAAGCAGATCAATGCCCGCTGTCTGCTTTGGCTGAAGTCCTCAGGTGGTGGATCGTTCAGCCCTAGAACGAAGTTGCGCAATTGCCATCGAGCAAGTGCAAATGATCGGGGGTGCAGGTTTGGAAACTTCAGTAAATCCATCAGAATGAAGTACCCATCAAATCGCATGAACGGACTGAGGTTGATCAACACCGATGAAATCCACGTTGTACTTGCTAACAAAAACAACATGTCCCGGAGCATTCCCTCTTGGGTGAATATCCAAAGAAATGTTGCCCAACAGGCTACTACAAGCTCCGTCAGAACACCTGCACTAGAAACATTCAGACGTTCTCTGTTGGACTTTAGTCTCCAAACATCGTTCGTATCGGTATAGAGAACGGGCCACAGAACCAAGAATGCAAAACCCATGGTCGGAACATGACATCCGTATCGTTTAGCGGTGTATGCATGTCCAAGCTCATGAAGAATTTTGACAAAGCCAAGCGTGATGCCGTATGCCAACATGCCTTGCGCAGAAAAACTGTCAACTAGGCTGTGTGAGAACGTTTCCCATTGACGTGACACACCAAGCAAGCCAACCAACCCCACAGCGAACGTAAGCCAAGCAAACGATTTACTGAAGAAAAATCGGATTGAACTCTGAGTTTTATCCAAGAAATGATCGGGACGAATCAATGGAATCCGAAAGAACAGGTAGTTGTGTAGTAGCTTAGATTTCCACGTGCCAGACATGTTGCGCTTGATTGCTGCCATGCGACCCGCTTGCCCCGTGGAAGTTGTTAGCAACTGATTAGCGTTTAGGAACTCGATCATCTTGTCAATGTCTTGCCCTGTCACCTGAACACGTCCAGCTTGGTTGATTCGTTCTAGCAACTGTGTCTGGTCAACTTCTTCCCAATGTCTGAAGATCTCAAAACTGACCCAGTCAAGCTTGAAATACAAATTTCGTAACGGGTCATGAATTAACCAAGTAGGACTGCCATCCTCAGAAATGGGGCCCTCAATCAGTTCAAGGTCCTGACGTAGTTCAGGGATACGGTGGCTCTGTGCTTGCATCAAATTAACAGGTAGCCGCGTATAACAGCGAGTGGTTTTCTGAAGATCCAATACGACAGCGGTACAAAACCAGCTGATACCCTTGCAGTTCCCTTCGATCCCACAGGGAAGTCTGTTTTGCCATCTATCTTGGCACGCACTCGGAATGCAAACGTACCGTCTGGTCTCGGCTGTGCTTCATAACCAACAAAAATGATCTCCCCACTTACGGTGTTGAATGGGTTCGCCGTAAGAAATAACTTCACGCCATTTCCGTTTTCAAGCGGTACAGCATCTGCCAAATTAATCCAAACTTCGAGTTCGGAATCTCTAGGATCTGCTAGGCGTACAACACGCTCTCCTGTTTGCACTGGGCGACCAATCCATTCAGATACTTCATCAAACAACACGATTCCAGCTTGTGAAGCTGTCACAGTTGTCCTGTTGACTTGCTCTGTCAGATATTGCAACTCTGCCTGTTTCTCTTGCACTTTGCCAATCAAACCTGCAAGTTGATATCTGGCGCGGGTGTCCGTGAATGCAGACTGTGCAGATTGGCGGTATTCGGCTTGTGCTGCTGCCAAGCTTTGTTGGGCAACTTGAAATCGGCTACGAACTACTTGGTTGTCATAGCTGAACAATGAATCACCCGCTTTAACCTTTTGGTTAGGTGACACATGGAATTCGTTGATTACACCGTCTAATGGTGCACGAACAACAACAGGGTTACGAGGAACCAGCTCACCCGAGCCAATGACTGTGAGGGGTACTGGGAAAAAGAAAAATGCAAGCAATGAACCTGCCCAAATTCTTCTTGTTCTTTGCGGTGCGTTAGAAACTCGTTCAACTTGTACTTGCCACCATTGCCTGAGTAAGCTTTTGAGACCTAATTGCTCACCTTGGTCTAGCCGATCACAAGCATGAGACCAAATATGAATCCACTCTTTCCAGAGAGGAAGCAATTCATCATTCAACTCGTCCGCACAGACTAGAACACCCGCTTTGAACTCACTGCCGTCATCTGCTTGGTGAGTGAATGGCATCCACCACGCACGAGATGGAAGCCATTTAGCCCACCCTTCTTGCAAAACCTCAGGTAAATCATTTACACCAATTGCATGCCATGACAACTCATCCTTACCTGAGAGGAACTCACACAACCGCTTATTCCATTGGAGCAACGGGCTGTGTTTTTCTGGTTTGAGAACTCCCGAGACGTGAGTTATTCCCTCATTTGGTGAGTAACAGAAAGCTTGCCTATAGGGGCTAAGCCTTCTTGAGTCATTGACCAAAAGGAAGAGAAGTTCCTCACGTGTGCTGGCATTTCTTGCCTTATGACCAAGATCAATCAGGGCCAGCAACGGATTGTTCGGTGCATCGGCTGAATCGGTCATGAATGTGAGCGACTTGCATTGCTCGCCTCAAACGCTTTATTCAAAGCTGCCAAGTGCGACATGAGGTCTGAGGGTTTTTCAGAGTTCCTTAGTTGCTCCGTGAAAGCCATCTTTCCGGATATGGGCAATACGTCAATCGAACTGGTGGATTTAGATTTTCCCTTTATCTTGATCACTACAGTGGTGTTTGCAGTTTTACCTTTGTCATCCACTGCAATGACTCGAATTTGAAGATCAACAGGAGGGCGATTGCTTGCTTCGACAGTGAAGGTGCCTGTCGTTGGGTTGAATTTCACGTAAGACGGCAAAGGTTTTCCGTCAGCAAGCCTTGCCAACAACGACACGCGAGCTGTTGCATCTGTATGAACAAACGTTCCTGCCGGTAAGCTAATCGTTGATGCCTCGCCTTGAGGTATCTCCATTTCAGCCAATTTGTTAATAGCACTTAGTCCGCTTGCGAATATCTCCCCTGAACCAGATCTAACACCAATCGATACTGCTCTGGATGCTGTTTCGACTACTTTGTCATTGGCAACGGGTGTTAACGAATTGAGCAATGAGTCAATGGTGATAGCTGTCTTTTCTCCAAATTTAGACTGGTTGAAGAAGCTGCTGGCAGTGGGACTGGCCATAACTTCTGGAGAAGCCACAGCTTTAATTTGTGGAGTAGGTTCAACTCGGGGAGGTTGTTGTGGAGGGGGTGGAGTTACAAGTTGAGTGGTTTGTTGATTTGTAACAGTAATGGTGAGAGATTGATGCGTGACGTTCCCAGCTGCATCAGTTGCACTCACCTTAATGTTGTAGGTTCCGGCACTAAGTGCTGCATTGGTTTGCAGGCTAGTACCCGAGATGCTGAAACTTGAATTGTTTGCATCATTAGTTCCGTCCCCTGTCACCAAGGCGTACGTAACAGCGTTCGAGTCGGTTGATGACAAACTAGCAATAGTGCTACTTGTGCCAGTATCTGCCTCGGTCACGCTAGTGTGGTTGAGTGCAATAGCAGTCGGTGCAACCGTATCCACTGTCACCGACAACGCTGTTGATGCTGTCGACGTATTGCCTGCGGCATCGGTCACCTTAGCCTTGAGCGTGTGCGCACCGTCAGTCAACGCACTGGTTGTGATGCTCCAGTTACCCGAGCCAT
>JACCDV010566990.1_pt1 | contig 15711 bp, 9 predicted proteins | sample 7446131 | NCBI WGS metagenome assembly JACCDV01 (sample SAMN15323448, study PRJNA562643) | freshwater metagenome | isolation source: river surface water | place: USA:Blue River Watershed | collected 2017-08-17 | reverse complement strand
GTACCATCCAGTTGCCGTACAAAACTGCTTAAATTAAAAAAAAAATCTAAAAGCGAGATAATTAGTAAGCATTATTCAGTGGATCTTAAGTAGTAGTCACAGGCTTTTACACTAGCGAAATAGCTGAAAGTGAAAAAAACTACAAATAAAAATGCATTGATTATATTAGCTAACTCATGCAAATATTTAATAACTTAGAGTAGATATGCAAAGGGTTAAGACTATGTTTTTAGGGGATCAGAGTGTTGGAAAAACATCAATTATTAATCAGCTAATAAAACGCTAGTTTGACGAGAAAGAATATCCAACAATTGGAATCGATTTCCATACCGAAACTAATACATAAAAAATAAGGCTACAGTTTTGGGATGTCTCTAGTAACCAAAGTTTTTCGAGATCGATTCCCTTGTACATCAATGTTTGCCGCATCTTTGTATTGGTCTTTGATCTCACCAGCCCATCAACACTGCATGCAATTTAGAAAGAAGTTAATTTAGTAAGGGAATATTGTACAACAAGCTGTCTCATCTTTTTAATAGGAAACAAAAGCGATATCGATAAATAGCGTGTCTTAAGGGAAGCTGCAAGCTTTTTAGCCGAAAAAAATGGCCTGATTTATAGGTAGACCAGTGCAAAGACAGGCCAGGGAGTTGCATAGCTATTATAGGAGATGTGCATGTGTAAATAGTTACTTAAATAGTATTTTGCAATAATATCGATTGATTACAATTAATTAGAATTATTTTGCAATCGAAGAAATATTTCTCATCATATGTTTGGCTACATTTCGTCAAAGCTTCCCTTGTCTGACTTATCATTCAAAAAAATTTCATAGATTTAGTAGCTCTCAAGCTCGACCTCATTTGTATCTCCCTCATTCAAAAGATCTCCACATGTAAAACCCTCAGAGTTAAAGAAACAGTTGCTGGTTCCAAAGTTACTAAAGATTATGCCTTCATCGATTGGAATTCTTACTTCAGAATTTCCAAAAGTCAAGAATTCGTCGCTATAAATCATTCCTTGAATGGAACGTTTGTCCCTTGGCTCTTTGGAAGGATAATTTTTAAAGTTGTTGAGTTTATAAACTTTTTCATTATCGAGGGATATAATGAGAGCCTATTCTTACATCCTCAGGTCCTTGCTATAAACTCCTGAGTAATAGCAGGCAAGCAGTGCACATTGGGTTTTAACTATAAGCACGAGGTTGGAATGTCCATCTATAAATTGATGAAAGTTTTCGTTACTGCCCTTACGAAAATCATACAGCTTCTCACTATTTGTAATTTGTTTATTCATATGATCTTAAATGCTTGCAATTAGAAATTCTCTTTGCGCGATGTTTGAGGACAATATTTTACCATGAAACAGGGTTTTGCTTGCAACATCAGTTTAGCTGAATGGAGTTTATCCGGATGATTGCTGTTTTTTTAGAGAATAATTTTGCTTTAATAGATCTTAAATAACTTGGTTATACTATTAGATCTTTTGGATAAAGAGTTTTTCAAGATTTTTCTTTTCAGTGGAAATAGTTTCACTCTCAGCCTTGACCATCGCTATCTCCATTCCAAGCATCTATTTAGCGTCCACTGCTTATACCTTCTACGCTTTGATTCTTTCTAGTTCAGCCTATAAAAGCTCTCTAGAGTTGAGGACTTCAGCTTTGAACCTTTACTTGGTCTCTTCTAACTATGCTCTAAACCGTTATTTTGTCTCCTAAAGGTCTATCTTCATGCGTTCTTTAGCTTATAATAACTCTGCCTGAAGAACCTCTTTTTGCTCTCTTGAATAAGCCATTTATTAGCTAAGACGATCTTTTCCAATCTGTTTTTACTCATTCAGTCTTTCCTTGCTCTGCTCTGCTTATTATTTGAGTTGTAGCTTAGCACTTTAGAGCTTAATAGTAAGCTATAAGATTTTAAATTCAAGCAATTACTTCTATTACTCTATTTGGCTTAACTTTTCTTTGAGTTTTTTATCAACCAATGTATCCTTGTGCGGCTATTTTATTTTACTTTCTAATTTGGTTGTGTTTGAAAGTATCTTCTCCAGTTTTTAATGAGAAGCTAGGTCTATTTGCTTTATGAAGTTTGTGATAGTCTATTTTTCGTTGGCTGTTTAACTTTTAGATTAAAGTTTATTCCAAATGGACTGCAAACAATAATTCAAACATATAATTATCTTTTTTTCTTTTTTCTTGCTCTAAATTGCATCTTTATAAAGACACCCAATGTTTTATTGAATGAAGGAGCTCCAGTTAATGCCCCCTGTTTCAAGAAATGTTGAGTTGGAAAGATATTGAGAGATTGACTAAAAGATGTTTTCACTATAGCTGATTTAATCGATTTATTTAAAACTGTTGGATTTTTAAATGCTCGTCAGTAGGTCTTGTCGAGCTTCTCTATTTCTTTGGGCATCTTTTCTTAGGTTTCGCTTAAACAATTGAAAAATTCCATATTCTTATGCCTTCCACATCTTAAGTTCTTCAATTTCTCTTGCCTATCGTACATTATTACGGAGTTTCTATCTTGGATGCTTCACTCTTGTCTCATTTTATATTTTAACGCTCTTTGTTTAACCTCTTTATTCATGCAGGTCTTCACTCCAGCAGTACATTTTCCAATTACAAAATAAAAGGAAAAAAGTTAAATATTATGGATAGGATTTGATGGGAGAAAAATCTTATCTTGATTGGCTTTCAAAACTATTCTTCAATTTTAGCTTTATAATTTTATTTTTGAACAATTTTAGATGTAAAGATAATAAAAGAAATGATGAATACATATCGATCCATTTTTAAGATTAACAATCATCTATAATTTTGGGTAAGGATGGCTTGAGGGAGGCAGTAAGATTGAAGGATTAAACAAGTTTGCTTCTATATCTATTTCTACTTTGGACATGCCTAGAACAGCTAGCGAGTCTTGCTGGAAATAAGAATAAGGAAGAAAAAATTTTCTAATGACCTGATCAACTGGCCTTTGCGATAAATAAATTCAAAGTAAATATAAACTTAAAATCATAGAAGATCGAATGATCATGAGCTTGACTAAAACTCAAAGAAATTGCCTTCGAAAGATTTGTCGTCCAGAATTGCCTTGTGAATCTAATAGCTGCTAATCACTATCTCGGTATTGTCCCCCTCATTCAGGAGATCCCCTACTTTAAATCCCTCTGAGTTGAAGAAGCAGTTGTTGATTCCAAAGTTGCTAAAGATTGTTAGTTGATTGACTGGGATCCTCACTTATGAATTTCCAAATATTAAGGACTAATGGCTATAAATCATTCCTTGGATGGAGCGATTGTCCTATGGATTTTTATCAGGATAGTTTTTAAAGTTGTTAAGCCTGAAGACTCTGCTATGGTCGAGGGATATTATGAGCGCCTCTTCTTGCATGAGCAGTTCCTTATTGTAAAGCCCTGAGTAGAAGCAGGCTACAAGGGCATATTGAGTTTTTAGTATAAGAACTAAACCTTATTGCTCATCAATGAACTGGTGAAAGCTCACATTTTTATCCCTATGATAGTCATATAGTTTCTCACTCGCGATAATTCTCTTATCCATATGATTCTCAATGCTCTCGATAAGAAATCTTTTTTCATCTAGAGCTTCAGCTAAAATTTTACCGTGAAAGAAATTGTTGGCTGCAACATCATTATAGCATATCATTTTATTAGATGGGGGGACATTTTTAAGAAACTACACCTGTTAATGTAGGGCTGCGATGACATGATTGAATGAATAGATTTAATTGCAAAGATTTTACTGAATATTCTAGAGGTTTTTCTTCTGAAGGATAAGAGTGTTGTTCTCAGCCTTCACTACCTCGATCTCCAATTGAAGCATCTATTTTGTATTCTCTATTTCTGTTTTTAAATTATCACTTTATTCCTTTGCGTTATTAATTTCCTCTTATAACTTTTGCTTTGCCATTTCAAGTCTCATTGCCTCGACCTCTAATGTTTGTATCATTGACCTAAAAAAAGCTTTCTCTTCATCGTTTTTCTTCATTTCTTATTTGCCTTTCGCTATTTCACCCTTCAGCATGTCTTTTGTCAGTTATAGTTATGCTTTGAATCTTTGTCGAGCCTATTAAAATTATCGTTTCAACCTTTCCTTGGCCTACAATAACTCTAATTTGAGGAATTCTCTCTGCTCTCTCGAGCTGTTGATTTATTCCTTGAGCCTATCTTTTGCAATTTGCATTTCCACTTTGAGTCTTTATTTCGCAATACTCATTTACTAATTTAATCTTTCTTTGGCAATTTATAACTTTATCGTGAGCTAAATGTTTCTCCCTCTCAGCTAATGCATTTCCTTCTCCATTCTCATCACTTTGTCCTGCAACTCCTTAAAAACGAGTACACTCTACTATTTCACATTTGTTCTATTTTCCGATGATGGATCCAAATTAGAAGATTTTAATAATTTGAAGCTTGAAAGCAATTGATCCAATTTCAAGTGAATTCCGAACCCTATTTCCTTTATGAAGTTGTTTATAATGAGACTTTAGGCTGCTGTAAAACCTTTCCCATTAATTTAGTCATGAATAATCTACAAGCAATAGCTAAGGCATATGATAAGCTTCTTCTCTTTTTTCTTGCTCTCGATCAAATCTTTATAAAGAAAAGAGAGATTGGTCTAGATGAATGAGCTCCAATCAGCTGTGGATTTGTTGAGTATCCCCGAGCTTGAAAGAAAATTCGAGATTGACTAAAAAATGTTATGCGAATATCCGATTTAATCGATTTGTGTAAAATGATTGGAGGAAGAAATTAGTTAAGAGACCTTTTTTAGGCTCTATTTATTTCTCTAAGCCTCTTTTTTAAGATTGCTTCTGAAATGATTGAGGAGCCCAAGCTGTTAAGCTTTCCAGATCTTCATGTCTTCCAGCTGCTTGGCTTGCTATTAGCACCATTTAGGCTTCATTCTTCCTCTTATCGTACTCTGGGTGCTATCGCAGTGCCTACTCTTGGGTTTTTACAATGCTGACTCTTCTTCTTAACAATTCATTATTCTAAAACAATAAATTATAGCACCTAAGCTTCATTTGTAAACAAAATTAGGTATATAATCGAAATTATTGGGTTTTTCTTCGAAATTTTATTCAATTTAATTTTATTATAGAAAAAGTTTTAGCCATTTTATCATAATGAAATACTGATAGCAACCATAATAATATCAGAAGTATAGCTATACAAACAGATATAATATGTATAATTTGAGTTAATCAAGTGAACTTTGCGATGATGCTTCCTCCAATGAACTGGTGGAGTGCTCCAGTCCCATGCTGAGCAATAAGCTTTTGCACGTTCTAGCTTTGGACTTTACTGCATTTGTAGTACGAGTAGAGATTGAAGACCAATAGGGATGTACAGAATAGGCAGATAGTAATCTGGGTTAAATCAATTTTAAGGATATTTATTACTGAGAGTAAAATCCAAATTAGGGAGAAGAGGGCTAAAGTCCACCAGAAAGCTTTATCGTTGATGGGGGAATTGCTTCGCTCGTCCACTTTACACTCGAATTTCCACTCTTATTACCCATCTTATTTAAAGTCGATCCACCATCTCAACCCTACCAACAGTCGGCCTGCCAAATTTTTGACAATCCAAAAGTCAATAGCAGCGGAAATGACAACAATCATGAGGACATTGAAAGGTGAGGTCATGAACGGTAAGATCAGATATGCTCCAACAATGGCTATTTTGAGAATAATATGGACGGCTGCAGTCATGGGGCTTGAGGATTTGGAGATGACTCCAGGAAGCATGGAGTCATCATCGGGTGCTGATTCCCGATTATTTAAGACTAACGTTTATTGTTTCTTTTATTACTTGCTCATAAAGTTATATTTAAATCACCAATCATTACTTTGCTGACTTGGGATAAAACTTGCTGTGCTCGTAATTAGCCATTTCCTCCCCATCTTCCTTACCCCCTTCTTCAATCTTTCTTAACAAATCCGCCTCATCCTTTGCCTACTACTCGCTCAAAGACTGCTTTCTCTCCTTTTACTGGACGTATTCGCGATAGATTCGCAACAAATCCTTTTCGATGATTGAGTAGAAGAGGCCTGAGAAGCCAGGGATAACTTGGTCAAGGCTCTGGATCACTCCACGCTTTATGTTAGAGAAAGTGGACTCTAAATAGATATCAGGATTACCTAAATTTTCAGTGTGCTTAGATATTTCTTCAATTGATTCGCAGTACATGCTTTTCAAGTAAGATAGGACTAAGTCGGTTAAATTAAGCTGAACTGTGGTATTGTCAAGCAAGTATCCAAGAATCTTTTAGATATTCTTGTGAAGGATCTTACCGACTCTTTTTCTACAAACTTATTCATTCTTAACACTTCCCTCGGGAATCAGAATATTTTCAAAGTCTCGAGCGTATTTATTAACTAGATCTTCGTGCGAACCAGCAATAGAAATGGCCCTCAGTACTCCTTCTCTAAGCTGTTCTCTTTTTCTGCCAATAAATGAAAAGTCTTTCTGTGTGAAGCAGGCGAGGAGCTAAGTTCCATTTACAGATTTGAGGATTGCTGAGTAGACTGTAGCTGGATGATCCTCCTCGATCATTTAGCCTAAAGACATATTAAGGAGGGCTCCCATTCCACCTGATTGCTGCAGGTTATTGAACATCGACATTATATTCGTCCCTGCAAGCATATTCAGTGGGTTCTCTTGGCCTGCATTGGGAACTTGAGGATTAGGTGGCTGAGTTTGAGGAAGAGATTGGTTTTGTTGTGGTTAATTTTGAGATGATGATAATTGTGTTTGTATGCTAGGTTGTGTAGATTATTGTTGAACTGGCTGGGATTGATTCTGCTGATTGGATTGTAAAGTGGTTTCTGGTACATTATTTGAAGGTTGTTGAGGTCTTGTTTGGTTTTGCTGATTGGATTAATTTCTAGGTGGGGCAAACAAGTTGGCAAAGTTAAAAGGCGAGCCTGTGCCTGGCTGTAAAAAGCTATTCAAGGCATTCATAATATTTTGTCCACCCTGCCCACTATTAAGCTCTAATGAAATACCTCCAGTGTTTCCTTCATTCTCCTAGGCAATTATTATAGTAGCATTGACCCCTTGCCCATTAGTATTTATTGGGCTATTATTGGTTGGCTGCTGGCTGGCTTGGTTTATGATTGGCTGCTGGCTAGTATTTTGATTTTGCTGATTTGATTGGCTACTCTGTTGATTCGGCTGGTTTTGCTGATGATTGTGTGGATGATGGTGATGACTGTGGTGATGATTGTGCGTGGGGTCATTGCATTGAAGATGATGCTGATTGTTTGGTTGGGAATTAAGGTTCCTTATTAATTGAACAGCTTAATGGTTGGAGCGATTGAAGGATTAAAAGATAGGAATAAATTAATTGAGATGATTAGTCCTTCCTTCTTGCAATAGTTGGATGCCTCTGTTAAGTTGGGGCACAAACCTTAGTATATTGTTTTGTAATCTTCTTAGGTAATTAATTGCAAACTACCTTGAATTACTACTATTTGGATTCTATTCTGGCAAATTGACTCGATTTATTGACTGCTACAACTGCTCAAGGTTATTGTAAGGAGAAGGAGGATTCATTTGTGGCCGGGGATTGTTGGGTACTTGTTGGGGCTACGGCTGAACTCTTTGTGATTGTTGCACGGAAGGAGGGGGAGGAGGAGGCACATTATTCTGTTGTTACTGTTGGTTAGGAGTGTTAAATGGAGGGGTTGTAACTACTCTAATTCCAATGTTGCCCATCAAATTGTTTACTGCATTTCCAATATTCTGAGCGAACAAATTAGGATTAGGAGGTTGAGATTGTTGGTTTGGACCATTAGGAACATTGCCTGAAAACATATTGAAAATGCTTAAAGGATTCGTAAAAGGAAAGGGTGGGACTTGTTATGGTCCAGATTGTGGAGGGACTTGCCTTTGTTGCTGTTGCTGTTGTTGCTGTTGAGGCTGGGGTTGTTGGCTTGGTTGAGTATTAGTGTTGGTTTGTGTATTTTCAGGCTGGGGTGGAGCTCTTGCAATGAGATGGACAGTCATTCCTGACTCTTTGACTTGATTAGGGCATTTTTACCATATTCACTGATGAGAGTATTATCAAGAAGCTGCTTACCACTATAAACTAGTCTTTGCCTATCCACTGGAACTTGGGTCTTCGCTAAAACAAGCTTCTTAAACTCAGCCACAGAAATCTAGATTAGCGATGTGGTACATTTGGAGAGGTATTGATTTCATAGACCTCATTGGTGAGGAGTTTTATCTTTACTATGAATGGCTAGTCACTTGTTATTACAGGTTGGTTGTTTTAACTAGTCTGATTTTACATCTTACACGTTAATCAAAATCTTTATTATATCATTAGCTCTACAACAAATTTCATACTTATAAATCAATTATCCTTATATCTTCTATATTGATTAATAAATTTTTCAATGATTTCTGCATTAAATTATATAACTTAAAACATTCTTATGAATAATCGCATGATGCTCCCCATCGAACTTACCAAAATCCTTTATTAGAATTGGGAAGGATAGATCTCCACCAGTTCTCAGGATAGTGAAATCTATGGCAAGTGCTTGAATGGACCAGGTAAAGTTACTTTCAAAAACGGAAATCGATACGAAGGATAGTTCTACAATGGCTTATTAAACGGAAAGGGCAGATTTATTTGGGCCAATGGAATCATTTACTAAGGGCAGTTTACTGATAATCGAATAACAGGCAAAGGTACATACAAATGGCCCGATGGAAGCAACTACGAGGGAGAAGTCAAGGACGGATTAAGACATGGAATAGGCAAGTACACCATTGATGATGCCACTTATGAAGGAGAATGGTTAGAGGGCAAAAAACATGGAAAAGGGAAGATTATCTTTAAAAGTGGAAGCATCTTTGAAGGCAACTTTAAAAACGATATGAAGTAAGGCTACGGTAAAATGTACTATTATCCCTCTGGTAACTTTTTCGAAGGAGAATGGAAGGCAGATGTAAAGAGCGGGATGGGAACAATGAATTGGTCAGATATCAGATAAAAATATGTTGGAAATTGGAAAAATAATCAGCAGGAAGGCTGGGGAATTCATATTTGGCTTTAATCAAAGGGCGAGGGAAAGTACTTAAGAAATAGGTATGAAGGAAACTGGAAGAATGGAGTCAGAGATGGCTTTGGAGTATTCTATTATGCAAACGGGTCAAAGTATGAGGGGTATTGGAAAGATAATATGAAATAAGGATATGCCTTTTATACAGATGAAAATGGCAAAAATTCACTAATTTTGTTCAGCAAGGACAGAATGATAAAGGGATAAAAGCCAACGCAGCTCTAAGTTTAAAATGCCAAGAAATTGCCTAATAAAAAAGAAGTATAGCCTAACTATTACTCCCTCTGCTTGTCTATCGATCACTTCTACCATCCCCTTACACCCAACCTATAGTTTATATGCAACTATCTCTTAAGAAACAATACGCAACTTAAAAGTTGGTACAAAGGAGCTGCCTCATTTTATGACCAGCAGTCCGAATTTAGTTTTTGCTTAACCTTGTAAGGCACGTGGAAAATGATAAGAAGTTTGAAAGTGCTTGGTGATTTTAGTTTGGCTAGTTTTGATCGAGGTCTTTCACACTCTAATCCTGATATTGAGGCCCTACTTAAGCTGATTCCTCAAAACGCTGAGGAAAGAGTGAACTATGAAGACGTCTATTATCGGCACTTGAGTGTTGAATCGAAGAAATAGTTAGACTTTGCTAAGATCAAGGAACGAAAGCAAGTGAGGCAATAATATCCTTTTAAAGAGTATTTAGTTCACGATCGATAAGCCAATATTCTATTTAGAGAATTTGTTCATCTTCTCGTTTGGATGGCTCACCATCTTTAACCATCATTCGACAAGCCGCAAAAATAAATCTAGAAGCTAATCGCCAAAATCACCCCTTTTCTTTAAAGCATAAGCAAAGTCATTAAATCTTCAGCCAATTAAAATCTAAGTGAGAACAAGTCTTCAATTAGCAAAGCGGAGAAGAATCTTACTCCATTCTATAGGAATGCTAACATTGAAGTTTTTAAGGCTTTATTAAATAATCCCCAATGTAAAGTAGCCAATAGGGATGAGACTATCCGAATTAGATAGTTGATAGGATATGGACTTATTAATGGGTGTATTGGATAAGCTTAATGGGCTCTACTCTAAAAGATCCTCTAAAAATACTTCGACAACGATATACTCAATCGCTAAAAGTCCTAGATGTTTGCCACCTCAAAAATACCTCTTAAAGTTCTCAACGTACTCAACTACGAGCTGATTTAGTATGAGTTTATCGAGATTATATATATTTTGTTCGTAAAGAAGCTGGCCAGTACAAAGTAGACATAAGAAAATAAGAAAAAGTACCAGGAGACGTTATAGGATCTATTTACAGCCAAAAAGACACATCAAGCTAAGGCGCAGGAGGATGACGAGTTTAAGCAGGAAACAAGATATATCCACTCTGAAAAATAGAAGCAAAGAAAGGAGCTACAATCTCGAAGGAAAGTGCTGGAAGAAAAGAAGGCCAAGGCCTAAGCTATCGCAAGGCAGAAAGAGCAGGAGCAAAAAGAACTATAGCTGATGCAAAGATAAGATTTCGATATTAAGGACGTTGAGTTCGAGGAAGAGCCCAGTGACTTCGAAATATGATCAAACCTATTTATTCAAATCAGCAATACATCAATTAAAACAATCATTTTACATCCATCTATCAAGTCAATTGGAAGGTTGAGTCCAAACAGCCAGACTAATCGGATCCCGTACGAGATATTCCTACCATGGCGCATATCAGTAAGGTCATATTGATGATCCTAAAAACTAAGTTGATCAGAAATTACGCGTTTTGAACTATTTAGAAACGGATTTGAATTTGTGAACCTTTACTTCGTGGATTATCTTGCCCACTAGAAAAGTAATGGCCAGTATGAGCTCAAATTGGAAGGGGGAAAAGAGCATGGCGAATCCCACTGCCACAATATGGTCACCAAAGCTTAATAAATATTACTGTTCCCATCTCTATGTTACTGCACAAAAACCTTGTATTAGAGTTCAAGCAGTTCGATTTTGGGTTAGTTGCTTTATTTATCCTATAGGCGAAGGTCGTTAATGGTACGCTTCATGAAGAAGGAGATGAGGTTATAAGAGATACATAAAACTAGTAGGTCGATCCCAAAGAGTATTCTTGTGGCTCGCAGACTAATGCTGCCATCTTGGGTTTAGTCGTATATGGGAGAGCAAATATTAAGCTGGTACATTATATATTTTTAAATGCAATAGATAATCTAAAAAGATGCTCTTGTTACTAAGATAGAAAATTGAATTATTCTTGATTATTATAGATAGGCATTATTAAACGTATTATTAATTTGAATTGATGCACGGTACCATCCAGTTCCGCTCTAACGTAACAGAGCAGCCAACAGTCACTATTGGAGCCCACGGATAGTCTTCTTCCAGCAAATAAGAGTGGAATAAGAAATAGCATAGAAGAGTTCCATCAAACGAGCATAATTTGAGTTAGATGAAAGATAAATACATGCAAGAAATACAAATATACACCTTTTAAATAGAGTCTCTGAAGGAGCACATCGAGGCGCAGGAGCAGGAAAAGGAGGAACTCTAAAATATCATCACAACTCTCAAAAAGGAATTAGCCACTGCCAGCAAGGAAAACAGCCGCCTCTTCCAAGACAACGAAAGAAATAGACAACTAGTTGAGAAACTTAAAATTGACAACAAATCCATGTAAATGGAGATTGACAAATTCAGGAGTGAGAGGAAAGTCTATTATAATAACCTCAACAATATCTAACTCTTAAAAAGAGATATTTCTGAAAAAATGGCTGACAAAAGCAGTACGCTTGAAGAAGTAACTTCCAAGTACAGGAAGCTCGAAAGGACACATCTTGAGTGCACTCTTAGAATATAATAGCTTGAGAGAAATTTAAGAGAAAGCGAGTAGGAAAGAAAATAGCTTCGCACTTAAGTCAAAGATTCGCTTTAAAGGTACTTGACCAGTTCCAATCTAACAAATAGACTTGAGTATCAGGTGAGGGAAGTAAATGAGTTGAACAAAAATCTCAAAGATAAAATCTATGAGCTCGAGCGCTAAAGACTAGAATATAGAGCACAGTTGGGTTACTCTCAAAATTAAAACAGCCTCTCAGAGTCGAACAGCTCCAACAATCCCACACATCAGAAATCTATGGTCTAAATCCAAAGCTACATGAAGGAAATAGAAAACTTACTTGATTTGAAAAGAGAAGAGGCAGAGCGAAAGAAGAAAAACTACGATAAGCTCAAACTATCTGTAGAATACCTTCAAAAAAATATGTGATCTTATTTGCAGCTATTAATATCATTTAATCAAGGCTATTAATCTTCATTGTCTTATTGCACTTATAGCACAGGCATTTGAACAAAAGATTGAACGATCTTGCGAGAGTCTGAAGGACGATTATTTTTCATTTTAGAAATAGCTTAGTTGAATTTTCTGAAATCTTCTTCATAAATTTGGTAGTTATTCCAATGAATTTAGTTACCGTACTTATTGGAAACTTCCTTATAATATTCATCAAGCTGATTTATCTGGGCAAACTTAGCCTTACCCTCCTTCGCTTGTCCCCAACCATATTTCTAAAAATCAGATATAGCCTCTTCCTCATGCTAATCTTAAATGGGTTAAGGAGATGGTTTGAATTAGTTTGATTCTTATTATTGGCAAGTTTATTCTTATTAATATGGGGGTTCCGATTAGTTTTATAGATTGGAGGGTTAATATTGATTTTTGCCTTTGAATTGAGTATAAAGCTGTGAGAGCTCTTCCATAGAGATGTACTTGAGATCGAGCTGTTTATAGTATTTCTTCATCTCCTATCGCTTTCTTAAGCCAACTATAAACTGTGAGAACTCCCCAATCATTTATTTATTGAATTTCATTTTCTTTTCGTCGTACAGCATGCATTTAGCAAGTGCGATTTAGATCCTTTGTCTCTCAACTATTTTCTATCTCCTTTGGTCAAGGTAGATAAACACCCTCTTTAAATAGTTTTATATCTATTAATCTATAGTCCTATCTAAATTTAGCTGATGCTGAGTTGATGCAACATTAGACTTTGCGATTTTTGACTTTACAGGATAGTTTAAGTTAGGTTTTATGGCTTTATTTGTTATCTATATTGATTTTATAAATTCATAGTACTATTCATAATTCATAAAGTTGTCCTCAAGGGTTTTATGAACCTTCAAATCTCTCATTATTTATTATTTAGTGATGTTGAACACTTTGCAAAATTAATTGTTGGCCAATAAAAATGATTACAAATATTGCTTAGAAACTCTCTCGGGGAATTCCTTTATCAATCTAAATGTCATCTACAGCAACTATTCCTTCTAACTTAATTTTATGCTCTTTTTATTGAGTAATAACTCATAGCGGCTAAGCCTTTACTGCTGCTATTTCATCAATTGACTATATCTATATTGAGATTAATGGTTATTGTGTTTGGATGTACGCTTGGATTCTTTCAGAAAGGATTGAACTTTTTGTAGCTCCTATTGAACTATTCTCTGTTTCTCTAATCTCTCTTATTCCTTCTTCTTATTGTTGACAAGATCTTTTTTAATCTTATCCACTACTTGCTTATTTTGATAAATCTTGCTTATTTGCTTAGCGTTAGACGCATGGATCCCTACTTGCTATAACTATCGCTTTCTCTCATAAAGCTATTTTAACTACTCGCACTTGCTCTTCGCTTACAAGCGATGCTTTACCATATCTTTGCTTGAAATTACTTAAGGCGAGTTAAAATTTACTATTATTTTTGAATCCATAGGGGCCTTTGGTATGGCGGAGCCCTTTAGATAATCAGATATCTTAACTTTACCATTATCTTGGTTGGCTTCTTTTGATTGAATCAATGAGTCTCTCTGCAGTTTTAATTGGGAGAGCTTTATTTCAATGTTAGAAATGAGTCCTTCTCTGCTTTGTTCAAGTTATTATTTCATATTATAAAACAAAAACCACCACTTTTTTAGAAAACTTTGTGAACTCATTCCCTACAATCTCAAGTTATTCACATTTTCTCATTTATAATGGATGAGTATATAAAAAACGAGCACACAGGGAATCGAACCCTGGTCTTAGGACCCGAAATCCCATGCACTACCACTATGCTATACGCCCTACTCAATCATCTTCCTTCCCTTTCGCCTTATATCAAAATCATCATCACTAACAAATTATAAAAGTAAAGTAAGATAGATCATCGACAAGGCTTAATTGCGTACATTGACTGCAGGAGTAAATGTTGTGACTTGATCTTTTAGGTGAGGCTAGGCTTGAGGACCTGCACAGAGCTTCTATGTTTAGAATGCTTACTATTACTTTGGATCTCATTTAACAATGTTTTTATTCGGCTGTTTTGATGCTCAAATTATTTTCCAATCTTATTCAATTCTTTGGAAAGCTTGGAGCTGTGGTGAATATTATGAAAAGAGTGGGTGAATGTGGATGATTTGCTATTGGGCTACTGCCACTTTTGGTTTTACTTGAAGAGATTGCAGAAAGGACGGTTCTCATCTTTTGTGGCCACGATATCACGCTGCATTTCATCATCATCTCTTGTCAGTATACGATCGTTATTGAAGGCGTGCCTATTTTTGTGGGGCTCCATCGAGTTGAGTGTCTTGCTACACCCTGATCTATATGACTTGTGCTTTAGCTTTAATGACTTACAATTCTTCCATTCCATTTTAATTAATAGGCAAACCTATAAAAATAAATTCTGTACTATTTCTAAAACATCATTTTACATTAGGAATTATTTTTTAAGGAATAAAGTTATAAGTTGGATGTAGAGGCTAACTGCTCATTTAAAGAGGAGGAATAATAAATTGATAGAGGAGTAGTAGCTATCACTTCCCAAAATAATAAAAGGGCCTATCAGTAAGACAACCAAAACAATATTAAATAAATCCTAAATCCCCATCATCAAGTATATTTCTTAAACCACATATTATCTAGATTAATAAGGCATCCCATTTCGCAAACCAAAACAATACTAAAATCATGTTAATGCTTCACATTTAGAACATCGGGCAAAAAAAGATAAAAGCACATCGATCTCTAAATCAATCAACTAAAAACTAGTACTTAGATGCAAGAAAGAGGAAAAATTCAACCGCAAGGCTTCAAAGTTAAGAAGCACAGCACTAAATAGCTGCAAGCTATAGTTGATTCTACAAGACAAAGGATCTTTTGTAAAGTAATACTTTGAAGATATCTACTCCTGTAATAATATCTGAATAAAAGTACAAATCTGTTGATTGAAAGTAAATATATTTTTGTGTTATAAATGGCTTAATAAATCTTAGTTGATTGAATCACTACTTATTTATTACTTAAAAAGATATCTATGCAAAAAGCGCTTCTTGGCAAACTATTGCTCATCTTCGCAATTCTGACTATCTTAGCTGCTCAATCTTGCCCCACCATCACCGGGTGCTTAGAATGCCCAGATCCCAATATTTGTACCAACTGTGATGCAGCTCAGCATTTCGATCCACATCCCACTGATGCTGGAAAATGCGTTTGTTCGACCGGTTTTTATCTTAGTAGGACCAAATGCATTGCCTGTGAAAATGCTCACCCGAATTGCCTCACTTGCAGTGCGGATGGCAACATATGTCT
>JACCDV010250029.1_pt1 | contig 15711 bp, 12 predicted proteins | sample 7446131 | NCBI WGS metagenome assembly JACCDV01 (sample SAMN15323448, study PRJNA562643) | freshwater metagenome | isolation source: river surface water | place: USA:Blue River Watershed | collected 2017-08-17 | reverse complement strand
GTAGAGATCGCAAATACGTCCCATAATAAAGGAGAGTTAAAGTTCACCCATAATGGACCACGAGAGTTAGGATAAGGCATTACAAAGAAAGCCATCCAAACACGACCCATGTGGAAGATCGGGAATTGACCCGCACACATTACGGCGAAGATGGTCATTGCTTCAGCAGCGCGATTCACACCCGTTCTCCAACCTTGACGGAACAATAATAATACCGCAGAGATCAACGTACCCGCGTGACCGATACCAACCCACCATACGAAGTTGGTGATATCCCAACCCCATCCAATGGTTTTGTTCAAGTTCCACTGACCGATACCATAAGTCACCTCACGGTAAACGCTATAGGCGCCAAACATCAATAAGGTAACGGCAATGAAAAAGCCGATATACCATAAACGCGTTGGCTTCGTTTCAATCGGGCGCAAGATATCTTCAGTAACTTGTTGGTAGGTTTTGTTACCATACACCAAAGGTTCGCGCAGTTGTGATTCGTATTTAATATGCATCTTCGTCTATTTCTAAATTTTTAAAATCTATATTTTTTATTGAAGCGATTTTTTAAAAAAGCTTCAACTCTTTTTTAGTGATGAGCTTCTGCTTTTTTAGTTTCAGCATGACCTTCCGCTTTGTGTCCTTCTGCTTTTGCTTCGTGACCACCAGCGTGTGCTTCAACTTTTGCATTGTCATTTCTAACTTTTGCTAAGTAAGTCACATTTGGTAATACGTGTAATTGCTCTAACACTGTAAAGTTTCTGTTAGGGTTTTCTGCACGCACCATTGTGATTGCACTGTGTTTGTCATTTGCATTACCAAAGCTGATAGCGTGTGTAGGACAAGCTTGTTGACAAGCTACTTTCACATCTGCATCCACCATTGGACGAGAATCTTTCTTCGCTTCTAATTTAGCAGCTTGTAAACGTTGAACACAGAAAGAACATTTTTCAATTACACCACGAGAACGTACAGTCACATCTGGATTCAATACCATTCTTGTTAAGTCATCGTTCATGTTCAATACCACATCGTTCACTTCACCTACTTGGTTGTCTGCGAAGCTATCTGCACCACTGTAATCAGCCCAGTTAAAACGACGCACTTTGAAAGGACAGTTGTTCGCGCAATAACGTGTACCAATACATCTGTTATAAGTCATTTGGTTTAAACCTTCAGAGCTATGGTTTGTTGCAGCAACTGGACAAACGTTTTCACAAGGAGCGTTATCACAATGCTGACACATTAATGGTTGGAATACCACATTCGGGTTATCCATATCACCACTAAAATATTTATCGATACGTAACCAATGCATTTCATGACCACGTAAAACTTCTGACTTACCAACAACAGAAACGTTGTTCTCTGCATTACATGCAACCACACAAGCACCACAACCATTACAAGTGTTTAAGTCTACATTCATACCCCACTTGATACCTGGACGCTCGTAAACAGGATACATCGTACCTTGTTTTTCGAAGTTTGCTAAAACTTCATCGTTGCTCATTTTATCGCCACCCATGATTTGACCTTTCAATTCATGTGCGCGTTCTTCACGAATCTCACCAGGATGTGCCATGAATGCAGCAAGAGATAATTCTTTCACTACTTCTGTACGATTTCCTTGAGTTGTGTCGTAACGGAAATGCGTTTGTGTTAAGGCAACTGGATAAGTTTCTTCTGTTAATGTTAATTGAACATCCGCTTGATCAAAAGAAATTGTTTGACCATTAAAGCTTGCAAAAGGATACGCGTTTTTACCTGTACCAATTACTGCTTTACCTAATGCTTCAGCACGGCCGTAACCAACAGCGATACCGATTGTAGAAGGATGTGTTCCTGGAATAATTAAAACTGGTAACTCAAGACTCACTTGACCTACTGTTACTTTAACTACTTTCTTAGGAGGTTGTACTTCGTATGCATCTGCTTGACCACCATTGTTTAAATCAATATTCAACAATGTTTTTGCCATTGCAGGTGATACTATAATATAGTTATCCCAAGTAGCACGTGTTACTGGATCAGGTAATTCTTGTAACCAAGGGTTAGAAGCACCTTGACCAGCACCGATACCTACTTTTTGGTATAATGCTAATTCAACTTTAGTTGAAGGCTTCTTCGCAGCAACTGCAGCAGAAGCTGTAGCAACAGCAGCACTATTAATAGTAGCGCTCACTAAAGCAGCTGTAGTTGGATTAATCACACCCGCTTGTAATGTTTTATCCCAAGCAGCTACGCTACCTAATTTAATAGACCAGAAATTCTTTAAGTAAGTGGTGTAATCATTTACATCACCAGCCCATTTCAACAAACTATCTTGGAACGCTCTTGTCTTAAATAAAGGCGCAATAGTTGGTTGGATGAAAGAGTAATGACCTGTTGCAGGTTCTGCATCACCCCAGCTTTCTAAGAAGTGTGGAGCAGGAATTACATATTTACAAAGTGCGGTTGTTTCATCTAATTTTTCGTTGAAAGAAATCGTTGTTTTAACTTTCGCTAAACCAGCTTTTACTTTCTCTGCGTTCGGCCAAGAGTAAACAGGATTTGCACCAACAAATAATGCAGCATTTACTTTACCTGCATTCATCTCGTCAACTAAAGTTGCAAAATCACTATCAATACCTTGACGGTAATTTAAAGTAACACCAAAATCAATTGTGTTACCATTCGCACCAACTGCATCGTTGATTGCGTTCACTAAAATTTGAACATTCACATCGTTGCTACCAGCTACTACTAATGCAGCACCTTTGTTCGCTGTCAATGCTTTTGCAGCCGCTTCGATACCCGCTTTCAATGAAGCATCCACACCTGTTACTGCAGCACCTTTTACAGCGTTCAATAAACCTAATGCGATTGCACCCATTTCAGAAGGACGGCATAAATATTTTTCATCTGCGTTAGAACCTGTCAAGCTCGCCACTGTTTCAAAGTGGATATGCTTGCTCATTGAAATATTCTTTTCGTCAATTTTTTTACCCACTGCATATTGAGCAGCAAATTCAACTGGACTTAACCAAGTACCTAAGAAATCGGCACTCAAAGAAACAATTGCTTTTGCTTTATCAAAATGGTAAGAAGGAATTACACGCTTACCATAAGCAGCTTCATTCGCTAACAACATCGCACTGTGAGAAACAGCGTCATAAGTAACGTGTTTGCTGCCAGGATATTTAGAAAGGAATTGTGCAATAATATTTTTAGTAGAAGGAGAAGTGATGGTGCTTGTTACAATAACAACATTACCACTTAACTCACCAGCGATTGCTTTATCAATGTCTTCGAAGCTCGCTTCTTTACCAGCGATCAAAGGAAAACGTAAACGTGCAGTATCATATAAATCTAATACAGCAGCTTGCACTCTTGCAGAAGTACCGCCTTTTGTTAAAGGAGATAAATCGTTACCTTCTAATTTGATTGGTCTGCCATCACGCACTTTCGCTAACACACTTACCACATCACCGTCTTGTACATAAGTCGTTGCATAATAATCTGCAATACCTGGCACGATATCTTCTGGTTTGTTGGCAAAAGGAATTGCTTTTTTAATTGGCATTTCACAACTTGCTGCAGCAGCTGCCGCAGCCGTGCTAAATCCTAAGTATTTAAGGAAATCACGACGAGGTGCTTTAGCTTGTAAAAAACTTCCGTTTTTAGCCATCACAGTTTCATCTTCCACGAAAGGAAGAGACTCTGTAAATTCATCTTTCACCTCTTTGTTGTAAGTCTCAGAATTATTTAATTCTCCAAAACTTGACCAGTGCTTTTTTTGCTCCATAATAATGTATATAAAATATTACGCGTCTATATTAATTTAAAAGATATTAGTAGTGACATTTTTGACACTCTGTACCACCAATCTTTTCAACAGTGATTCCTTTAGTGCTATCGATTTTTCCAGTGCGGATATCTTCGTGGAATTTCTCGTAGATGCTATAGAAACCATTGTCTTTAAATTGAACTTTTGTTTCTCTGTGACAGTTAACACACCAACCCATGCTTAAGTCAGAGAATTGTTTTACTTCACCCATGTTTTGGATTTCACCATGACATTGTTGACAAGCAACTTGTCCAGCGTTCACGTGTTGTGCGTGGTTAAAGTAAACGTGATCAGGTAAGTTGTGGATACGAACCCACTCAATTGGTTGCGCTTTAGTTGCATCCCAAGGTTGACCTTCTGTAAAGCCAGCGTATTTGTATAATTTTTTGATCTCTGCTGTACCATCAACGATATCGCCATTCTCTCTTACTAAAGGTTCGCCTTTGTATTCGTTAATTGCTTGGTGACAGTTCATACACACATTCACACTAGGTAAAGTAGCTTGCTTACCTTGGTAAGTTCCAGTGTGACAGTATTGACAGTTAATTTGATTAACACCAGCGTGTACTTTATGAGAGTAGTAGATTGGTTGCTCAGGTTGGTAATCTTTAGAACGACCTAAGTTGATTGCGCCAACCGTTGTGTAGTAGCCACCTACTATAAATAAAATGATTGCTGTTAGAGCGATGTATCTTTTATTACGATAAAACGGAACTGGTGTTTCAGGAGTCACACCTAATTTCTCGTCAGATAATTTCTTTAAGTTATTATTTACTTGCAATAAAATAATTGCAACCACTGCTAAGATTAAACTTAAGATACCAAACACTAAAGAGTTGTCTGATTCTTCTGGAGCAGCAGCACCAGCGGCAGCGCCACCAGCAGGAGCAGCACCTGGAGCAGGAACTGTTTTGATATAAGCAAGAATTGCATCAATGTCTGCATCAGATAAACCAGGGAAGTTGTTCATTGCAACTTTGTTGTACTCGTTGTACAAGTTGTTTGCATACACATCACCAGTTTTCAAAAATGCTGCAGAATTTTTAATCCATGCATACAAGTTTTTCTTTTCAGGCCAACGATCTTCTACGCCAGCTAAAGCGGGACCAGTTAACTTTTTATTAACCGCGTGACAAGAGGCACAATTCGCAGAGAAAAGTGCTTTACCATCTTGCGCATTTAGTTGATTACCGATAGCAGAACTAAAGGTGATAAGTAAGAAGATCGAAACGATCTTAGCTAGGTTTCTTAAAATAGTCATATACACAATCAGTGTCAAGTGTGGAAAAATATCCTTTAACGGACGCAAAATTAACTAAGAAACGCTTTCAAAAGCTAGATTATTGTAAGTTTTTTTTTCTTTCTATTGATTGAGTTTCAATTCGGTGGAGTGAATTTTGCTGACAAATGTCATATAATTGTAATCATCAAACTTAACGGCTTAATTTTTGTTTAATCTTGTGGAGGAATTTAGAAAAAAAGATGACCTTCGGGCAGCTTAAAAATGTGTTTTTAAGAGATTTGAGGGGGGATTTTGGGATTTGATAGGGAACTTGGGGTTTTGAGGGGGTGATTTTCGCAACATTAACAGATGATATTATGAAAAGTATTAATAGATTACAGCAAAAATGGAAGGTCGGACCGGTGCAATTCTGGTTAATCATGACCACTTTTGCCCTAGGCGGAAGCTTAAGTGGGTATCTAAATAAGCAAATTCTAAATTTGGTGTTTTTGGAGAAAAATGCGGCATATTGGCTCATTTATCCCCTATTATTGACTATTTTATGGCCTTTTTCGGTGATTTTAGTGAGTTTTTTAACAGGACAGTTTTTGTTTTTTAAGGGGTATTTAGGCAGAATTTGGGAAAGATTGACAGGCGCCGCTCTTGGGGTTGGCGGCGGTGGCACAACTGAACTTGCCAGCCCAATTCATGTGGCGATTTTTGCCTCAGGTGCTGGTTCAAATGCTAAAAAAATCATCGAATACTTCGAAAATAAGTCGACTCCGATCAAAATTTCACTCATTGTCTGCAATGTGCCGGGCGCTGGGGTGTTAGAAATTGCAAAATCAAAGGGTATTCCCACGCTTTTAATCAATAAAGCAGAATTTTCGACTACCGGATATGTAGAAAGTCTACATAATGCAGATATCCATTTTATTGTTTTAGCAGGATTCTTATGGAAAGTGCCTGAGATTTTAGTGAATGCTTACCAAACTGGAATGAAAATAGACTCCAGCATGGTGAATGGAAAAACGAATACTACTCGAGGCATCATTAATATACATCCTGCATTGCTACCAAAATATGGTGGAAAAGGTATGTATGGCGCAAATGTGCATGAAGCAGTGATAGCTGCAGGTGAAAAAGAATCCGGCATCACCATACATTGGGTAGACGCACATTATGATGAAGGAGATATTATCCTTCAAAAAAAGTGTGCTATAGATGAAACAGATACGCCTTCAACTGTCGCTCAGAAGATACATGTATTAGAGCATGCACATTTTGCTCGAACGATTGAGCAAATACTTTTAAAATAAATTCAAAAGCTTAAATCATATTGCAGCTGTCCATTCAATCGTTTAATACTTTGCTATCTTATTAATAAGTCAGGTAAAAAGTATAAATTCGCCGTACATGTATCGAAAATACTATATGAAAAAAATCTACTTTGTACTACTACTATTAATAAGTAGTCAAACTATCAACAGTCAAAAATTAGGTCTCATTTTAAAAGGGTCTACCACGGGCCTTGGTGGTGATATAGGTTACCGCATTAATCCAAGACTCTTAATAAAAGCAGGTATAGACCAATTCAATTATAATTTAAAAACAAGTTTTGAAGACGGCTCAACCAGTTTTGATTTAAATGGTCAAATTGGAGCAGGGACAATTGGGATTACAGCAGATTATCAATTACTGAATAAAGTATATGTGACAGGAGGACTCGTTTTAAATCAATTCAAAACCGATTTCAAAGGAAAATTATTAAATGACATTGAATTTGGAGATCTAATTATCAAAAAAGACAAAGTTGGCGAAATCAACTGGAAGATCAAACCCAAATCTACCATTGCCCCTTATCTAGGAATAGGTATTGGAAATCTATTAAATGAAAGAAGAAAATTAAATCTTGGTTTAGAAATTGGCGCCATGTTACAAGGGCCAATCGATTTTGATATTGCTGGCAGCGGATTCTTTTCGGCTAACGAAAGTCCAGAATTCGACCAAGCAGGTAAATTAAATAGCAATTTCTCTTCCTTTCAATTTTACCCAGTCATCCGATTGAATGTTGCCTACGCAATAAAAAAATTCTAATCCTAACAACCATGAAACAATCTACCATAAAACATACATTTTTATCTTCCATCAAAGGGCTAGTTTTTATATCTATCTTAACTTGTTTAAACGCTTGTAGTGTTAAAGACGTTTTAAAGGATCCACAAGGAAGAAATAAATCTTTTATTTTATTTAATCCAAATTTTTTAACAACCAATTATCAGCTTAGATTATTTGACACCACTAATACTTTTATTGACAAGTCAATGACTATTGAGATATTTTCAAATAAAAAAATTGTGGATGAAGAAGGGTATTATAAAACCAGTTTTAAAACGACCAATGGATTATTGAATTTTTCCGTTGATCCAAATGAAGTCATCACAGCAACGGATCCTATAAAATTTTATATAAAAGTTACTTCAGATGACGATACATACTTGCCAGGCATAATCAATAGATACACAGGCAGTAGTGCGTTTGGCAGGGTATTCAAATTGGTGATGAAGCAAAATAATTCAACAAGTGCAATTGCATCGACAAAGGCAGGCGCATCTGTTAATGCTAGTAATAAAATCACGAATAGCGGAAGTAGTAATAATTCATATGAACTATTTACTGCAGGTGGAATAGAAATTCCAATAAAGACCGATTACTCAACATTAGGCTTCATCCCATTTGGTGGAGGAAAGAATGCTACATATTATTCAGTCAATGAAGAGTTTTCATCAAATTTATCTAAATCAACTATTTATTTTGTTTCCCCAAACAAATTATCTATTGACCTCCCATTGAAATTAACCTATCGAAATCTTTTGGACTTGAATACCATGAAATACGATTACGAAGTTGTCTATACAGATATTAATAACGCTATCAATGTATTGAATGTATCTAGTACAGGGAGAAATTATTTTACTTATATGGGTGCAAAAGAATGGATTGTTGAAAATTTGCCTTTTAATCCCAATTGGAATGGGACTGTAGTCTTGCGTCCAGAAATAAGTCTGTCTTATATCAACATTACAAGTGTAAGGAGTAATACCGAACTAAAAAATTGCCCTGATGGTTTTAATTTTAAATTCAACAATATTGCAGCAGGGACTACCCCAGAACTAGAATACATCACTTATCGAAACGATGCACCTTCTGGTAAATTATTCGTTACAAATGCAGGAATCGCAAAAGTGAATGAGCTAAATCCAACTTATAACACTGGTGAATTATTCTATAGTAATATCAAAAATAAAATTGTTTTTAAAGACAATAGCCAATATAATATCATTCCCAATACACTTGAAATTACAGGATCAAATGCTTGTGGAAGTACGACCGATATTAAAATCATTCCTAAGGAAAATCTAACGAAGTATAAAATTGCGATCGAATCGCAATGTACTGGAGAAAGTTTTTCAATTACACCTACTTCAAATTTAGCAATCCGTAAAAAAGGGACAAAAGACTGGGAAGGATTAACCATTGCCAATGGCATTGGGTTAGCCTATCTTGAAAACAATCAAGTATATGAAGTCTTTGGAAACTTTGGAAGCTCTAAAATTAATTTTGAATTCACAAATGATCCAAATTCATTTGAAGCACAAAAACAATCAAGCTTAAATAAAAATAAAGACTTAGCAGACGTAAACTATAAATTAAGCTCAGAGTCTAGCACTGTAAAATTATTAAACATTAAATTATTTTACTTACAGAGCGCTTGTCCTTTTAAATAGAATGTTATTAATTGTAAACAATTATAAAAAAGCCTGCTCAATTGAGCAGGCTTTTTTAAATATAAAGTTTGGTCGCCATCTTATCCTGGCATACGAGAAATGTATTTCTCTATCTCTTTAATTTGATCTAATACTTGTTTTGTAGATGGCTTACATGCTTTTGCTTTACGGAAGAAATCTTTCGCAGCGCGGAATTCACGCTTATTCATAAAAATTTGACACATGCTTAAATAAGCAACTGCTTCAGATTCTTTATCAGGAATACCAGCACGAATGGCAGCGCGTATATAAGCTTCACCTTGTTTGGTGTCCCCTTTTTGCATCGCCATCATCCCTAATTGTAATTTATTTGCCCCTTCTGCTTCAGGCATTGCTGAACCAAGGTCGTTACTCATTTTAAGGTGCTTCTCTGCAGTATCAAAGTCCTGCTTCGCCATGGCGATATTACCTTTAATCGTATAGTAAGTACTTCTTACAGGTGTATACAATAAATTAGGAAACCAAATAGTAGCAAGGATTCGCTCCACTTCTTCAATGTCGCCAGCTTCCATAGGTGCTTGCACTAAACGCAAAGGACCAATGAAGATATGGCTCAATAAACCAATCACACCAAGAAAGTATAGAGGGAACACAGGCCAAAAATTAGCCAAATCAGTAATTTGAAGAATCGCAGCGCCTAGAATTGCAACTAAGCTCAACCAAAAACGAAACTTGATAATAATATTGTAAAAGCCCATAATTATGTCAATTTGAGGAGTAAAGATACCAAATTATAGTTTAATAATAAGCTGAGCGGATAAAGTATGGGCGCTTTAAAAAGAATAGTTATTTTTGCAATCCTTCACACAGACCTAGTCTGATTGAAGACTCGGGTCAGAATGGCTCGATGGTCCCGTAGTTCAATGGATAGAATAGGTGTTTCCTAAACACTAGATCCAAGTTCGATTCTTGGCGAGACCACAAAGCCTCAACACAAAGTGTTGGGGCTTCTTCATTTTGAGACAGCGTCGAAAGCTTGCTTTCGTAAGCTGGCGAGAGATGAAGAAGCACTACGCAAATCAAAGATTTGTGTAGTTAAGGCTTTGAGTAAGTTCAAAACGGAGGAAGACAGTGCGAGCGAAGCGAGTACTGGCAGTCTTGGTTTAAAAAGACGCAGTCTTGGATTAAAAGACGCAGTCTAATATTAATTTTATTTCCTAGAAAATTTCTGCTTTATCACCAAAGGAATAAACAAAGGGGCTTCGATTAAATAACGGCGATACATTCTTTTGGGTTCTTGGATTAAACGATAGAACCATTCAAGTCCAGCGCCATGCATCCATTTAGGTGCTCTTTTTGCAAGACCAGCCATCACTTCAAAAGCACCACCAATACCCACATACAAAGCAGGATGCAACTGTGCTTTATTTTGAGTGATCCATAAATCTTGTTTAGGTGCGGTTAAACTAACTAAAACAATATCTGGTGCAGCAGCATTGACCGCGTCCAGCATTTTTTTATTTTCTACTGCATCAAATACGGGCATGAAAGGAGGCACATAGATGCCAACTATTTTACAATTAGGATACTGTTGTAATATAATCTCCTTCAATTTTTCACCCACACCAGGAGAAGCACCTAATAAAAAAAGCGAGAAGTTTTCTTTAGCAGCAAAGTCAACTAATGTAGGTAACAAATCTAAACCAGTAATTCTTTCAATGATTGGTGTATTCAAAAAAGTAGATGCCCATTTTACAGGCATCCCATCACAAAGCACATATTCGGAATGATTGTATGCATTTTGAACCTGCGGATTTTTATACGCAGCTAAGATAGAATTCACGGGCGTAATTGCCACTTGAAGCGTTTGTTTCTCTTTTATCGCAGCCTTAAACGCAGCAAGTAAATCTGTTGAACTGATAGAACTTACATAGGTCCCTAAAATATTGACGCGTTGATGCATGTACAAATATACTGAAACAAAAAACCCGATAAGCAACTTATCGGGTTAAATATGGTTCAAAAAAAATGATTATAAATTAATTTGTAATTGAAATCACTTTACTGTCCAATTGTTGATAGATACTATTGTTGCTGATGTATTCTGGAACGAGTTCCTTCATCTTTCCTACCAATTGCATCTCGTCGTTGGTTGTGCTTAATATCGTTTCGAGTTCTAATGTATTTTGCTTTACAAGATCAAAAGATACTTCACGTACTTTGGCAATTAATATTTTATCGTGGTAGGTTTGTGTGGTGTTCTCCTCATCGTTTAATAATTCCTCGTATAGTTTTTCACCAGGACGTAAACCGCTGTAAGTAATGTTCACGTCAATATTTGGAATTAATCCATATAAACGAATCATCTTTTTAGCAAGGTCGGCAATAGCGACTGGTTTACCCATATCAAATACAAAAATCTCACCTCCGTTACCCATGCTACCCGCCTCCAATACCAATTGACAAGCTTCAGGGATGGTCATAAAGTACCTAGTGATATTCGGATGTGTTACAGTTACTGGTCCACCTTTTTCGATTTGTTCTTTAAAACGAATAATCACAGAACCGTTGGAACCAAGTACATTACCAAAACGCGTCGTAATAAATTTAGTCGTCAACGCAGATTGATTAGATAAAGCTTGTACATACATCTCGGCCATACGCTTAGAGGCGCCCATCACATTGGTAGGGTTCACTGCCTTGTCGGTAGAGATCATTACAAAACGTTCTACTTTATGTTGGATAGATAAATCTGCAATGACTTTAACACCTATCACATTATTACGTACGGCTTCTGTAGGACAAAGCTCCATCATTGGCACGTGTTTGTAAGCAGCTGCATGGTAAACATATTGAGGTTCGAATTCCTCAAATAATTTTTCCATCCTAGTTTTATTGGTGATATCCGCCAAATAGCTCACACAGTTAATACGTGTGCCGTTTTCTTGTAATTCTAATTCAAGGTTATGTAATGGCGTCTCGGCTTGGTCACATAAAATAATCACTTCTGGTCCATAAGGAATTAACTGGCGCACAATCTCAGAACCAATAGAACCAGCAGCACCAGTAACTAAAATGCGCTTGCCTTTAATCTGTGCTTTAATTTGATTGTTATTAATTTGAATTGGATCGCGCTCCAATAAATCTTCAATTTTAATAGATTGTAATTGTCTACTAGAAAACTTACCCTCAGCCCATTTTGAATAAGCAGGAACGCTCAATACTTTAATGTCGTGGTCTAAACAAAAATCAACTACTTCGTTTTTACGTTTAGTAGGCAAGGTATAGGTGGCAATAATCAATTCATCTACCGGATTAATGGCCGTCATCTCTTTAAACTCATTAAAAGAAACAATGGGTGCACCATTTAAATTTTTGCTGCCCTTTTTACGGTCGTCATCAATGAAAGCGACAATTTGAATATTCGCAAGGCCATCATTCTCAAGCACTCTTTGTGTGGCTACACCAGTTGCGGCGGCACCAAAAATCACCACGGATTTTTTTTGCATTTTATAATTCTTCGCATAAGCAAAAAGATACTTTACAAGTACCCTATAACTAATCAAGAATAAAAAACTAAAAATGGTGTATAAAGAAATAATCAAAGTAGTTAGGGACAGAATATTACTTATGCCTAGTGCTACTGTGTTAATTACTAAAATAATAAAAGAAGATAAGCCTACAGCAACCAAAATACGAAACGCATCCTGCACGCCGGTATACCTTACAATACCTGTGTAAGATTTAGTGGTGGTAAATACTAAAGCGTTTACCAATAAAATTAAAAAAGTAGCATTCAGCACATGCTCCCAGTTCGTTACACCCAACGCCACATTTTGTTGAATCAAAATAGCGATGAATAACGCTGTCACTGTGGCGCCCAAGTCTAATAATAAAATGACAAACTTTGGTACAATGCTAAAATTGTTAATCTTAAACATACTTGTTTTGTGTTCTATCAATTCTTAGGGGGGTTGATTTGAAGAGGTGAATAAATTCTACAACAAAGTTAGTGGAATGTTTCATTAAAATCCTATTTGTAGACTCAAAAAAGAAACAAAACAACAAATTATTATTGATAATCAACTTATTAGGAAGTAGCAGCCGCTTTCTGTTCTTTCCAAAGCCTCACTTCATAATTAATAGAATTCAGAGAATGGTTTTTATCAATCCAATGTAAAAAACTGTTTAAGGCAAGTCCTAGGGGACTTAAGGAATGAGTCACCAGGTTTTTGCCAATCACACTACTGATGGTTTCCATTTTATTACCGAACAAATACGTGTTTTCGTTTTTTACTAAAAGTGTATCGTTTAACACATGTTGCATGAGCACATTCCCTGCATTGTCTAATGCCAATGCCAATTCTAAAAAATAAACCGACAAAGAATGGACTCTTTTTACGACACTTTGACGAATCACGGCATACAAAAAACCAAAAGGGGCTGTGGTAAAAAATAAAATGAAAGCAATGCAAAAAAGCAATAAACTCTTATATAAGGGCATTGGGCTTGTTTTAATCATAAATTATTTTTTAGAAAATTTTCAAATAGTCAAAATCAGTAATGAAGGCCTAGTCTGTGTTTTAAGAAATGCCTTAGAAACCTTTCTATATAAGCCTTTTATCCACCTGATTAAAAATAAAAATATTATTTGGAACGGCCTATTTTAATCCTAGATTTAAACAACCAAACTATTTTTTTATGCAAAACAAAGCACTACTCGTTGGGATCAATGCCTATCCAAATCCAAGTAATAACTTGAGAGGCTGCATTAATGATATTGTAGATATGGAATATTTTATTACGGTCAAAAACAAGGTCTATGCAAAAGAAAATATTAGAACCCTTACAGATAGCAGGGCCACCAAAAAAGGCATTTTAGAACAACTAGATTGGTTGCTATTAGGTGCGCGTGCAGGCGACCAAATTTTATTTCATTATAGTGGCCACGGCGCACAGATCCCAAGCCTGCATAATGCATTTGAAAAGGATGGATTGAATGAAATTATCTGCCCTTATGATTTTAATGGAGCGAATGATGCTCAAACAGCCATTAGTGATAAGGAGTTTGCCCAAGTTTTTTCCAAAATCCCTAAAGGCGTGCATTTTGTTTGGATATCGGATAGTTGCCACTCGGAGGATCTTTCCAGAAAGCATACGATAAATGAAGGCTCAAACGAAATGATTGCGACCGAAACCAGGTTCAGGAGGTTCAGTCATATTGCTCAAAACAAGGTGATCCCATCTACAACTAGTCTTGGTGCAACGTCTATCCCCTTACATGGTGCCTTATTGAGTGGATGCGCTTCTCACCAATTAAGTGCCGACGCTTATATTAATAACCGGTTCAATGGCGCATTTACACATTACTTAATTAAAAACCTAAGCATGTATGGGGAGGATGCAAGTATGAAGGAGATTGTGCAATACGTAAACATCGATTTAATGGAGAACAACTACGAACAAAATCCTCAAAGTGAAGGCTTATTAGAAACACAAAAATTCTTTCAATAAAAATGTCCAACTATGCGAAATAAAATAAATTACAAAATGGTATGTGCTTGTTTAATGCTGATGTTCTTTATTGGAGCTGCGCAAGCGCAAACACAACAAGGCTTAATGAGCAGACTGATTGAAATAAAATACGGTACCGAACTCTATTTAAGCACACAATTAAAAAATGAAACCAATCCAAATAAAAAGGATAGCGCCCTCGCGTTATACAATACCATGCGTTGGAAGCTAGATGGATTTGTGTATCAATTAAGCAGCGAGCTCATCACAAAAAATAGTCCTAAAGCATTTAAGCAAATAGATAGCTGGTGCTATGCACAAAAAGAACCTATATTGAATCTATCCAATAATCAATTGATAGCGGCACATGTAGCAAATTACGCAGTCCTAGATGCATTGTACCAAAATCAAATCCTACCCAAAATATACAACAAACCCAAAACCCTGAACCTTACCACCAATGTATTTTATTTATTAAAGGATTCCTATACCATTATTAAAGGTTTAAGCGATCTTAAAACACGCAATACTATGGCGATTGTGGAGCTATTAGATCATACAAGGTTATTGAGTCCGGGTGAGGTTGCGAAAGGGGGGAAATAGAAAAGCCAGGAAAATTCCTGGCTTTTCTCAAAATATTGGAAGAAAAAATTAATGACTTACGCCTTTACTAAATAATACGTTAGTAACCGTTTTTATAATAATTTCCATGTCAAATAAAAAGGACTTCCTTAAAAGGTATTGCTTTTCCAGTTCAACTTTTGCTTCAATAGATATTTCATCCCTCCCGTTGATTTGTGCCCAACCTGTGATTCCAGGTTTTAATTTTGAAACTCCGGTTGAAACTCTAAGCTCCATCAAATCATCCTGATTATACAATGCAGGACGAGGCCCTACAAAAACCATATCACCTTTTACAATATTAATTAGATTTGGTAATTCATCAATACTTGTCTTTCTGATAAACTTACCAATTTTAAGAAGGTATTGATCTGGATTAGTAAGTAAATGTGTTGCTACATTAGGAGTATTTTTTTTCATACTACGAAACTTATAGATTTGAAAGAAAGAATAATCAATGCAAACGCGTTTTTGGGTGAAAAATATAGGAAATCCATCTTCAATTAAAATAGCAAAAGCAACAAATAGAAAGATTGGAAAAAGTAATACAAGAATTAAAAGAGCGAAAAGACGATTAAACATTTTGTATAGAATTTGTTGTGCTAAATTAATGAACATATATGATGCTAAAAACTATATATTAAGTATTTTTGCATTCTATGCACGTTACCGAACATTTAGCCAAAGCAAAAGACACTTTGGTCTCCTTTGAGATTTTGCCTCCATTAAAAGGCAAAACAATTACCTCTATCTACGACCATTTG
>JACCDV010548221.1_pt1 | contig 15717 bp, 14 predicted proteins | sample 7446131 | NCBI WGS metagenome assembly JACCDV01 (sample SAMN15323448, study PRJNA562643) | freshwater metagenome | isolation source: river surface water | place: USA:Blue River Watershed | collected 2017-08-17 | reverse complement strand
GCTCTCAAAGAACTAGATAGTTATCTCGAATCTTTTTATGAAAAACTAAAAACACTTTCTTTTCCTCTTAACATAATTATCTGCTCTGATCACGGGATGGCTACAATAAAGCAAGAGAATATTTTTTTTCTAGATGAGCTTGTTCACTTATCAGAAGATGTCAAGATTGCAGGATCTGGAAGTCTCGTTCACTTGTACTTTGAAAAAGAAGAAGAAAAAAAAGAAGCTTATGAAAATTTAAAAAAAAAACAATCAGAGAAATTTACACCGTACCTCAAAGAAGAACTCCCCGACCAGTATCATTTAAAAAAATCGAAAAACTCAGGTGATTTAATTCTTGTTGTAAATTATCCTTACTATCTGACGAAAGAAAGAGTTCCTACTCCAAGAGGAGGAGGGGATCACGGTTATGATCCAAATACTCTAAAAGACATGCACGGGATCTACTACTCTCTAGGAGAAGATATAAAAAAAAGTGACCTAAATGTAAGAGAAACAAAAGATATCTATTTTGTTTTAAGAGAACTTTACAGTCCTTTGTTCCCAGATTAATTTTTTCGCGTGAAGATTTTTATTCCTAATATTCTAATAATGTTAGATATTTCAAAAAGTTAACAGATTTCTTTTACAAAATAGGATCAGTATGAAAAATTTAATACTCTTGATAGGCTTATTTTCTACAACCCTTTGCTTCTCTGCAGATAATAAGGTGGGCGATGTTCCTGCTAAAAGAAAAAGAGTCCCTTCTACACGAAGAGTTTACTTTGCTGAAAGTGCTAAAAAGCATGATGGTGTACGCCCAGAAAAAATTCTAAAAGAGATGCTTATATATGCTTATTTTGAGAAGCAATGTATAAAATCAAAGGAAGATATTGCAAAATTAATAGAAGACAAAAAAATTTCACTTCCCAAAAAAAGCCTCATAGAAATTAGTGAAGAGCTGGATGGTTTAGTTGTTCAAATAGAAGAACAGGGAACTGTATCTGTTATTGCACATGCTACCGGTGGAGTACATATGCTACAAGCATGTCATAAAGCCCATCTTAGTTGGTTGATAACCTTATTCAAGGCTTATATTGAGACAGTATCTGATCCTGAATGAAGTTCTAAAAATGAAATCTCTAAGCCAAAAGGTCATTAAATTTTTTGCGCATTTCTGGGTTAGCCATAGCTTGACTTACTTTGTATTCAAGGGGGGTTAGTGTGTCTAACTTCTCTTCCCACCATTTTTCAGAAATCTCAGAAAAAATCTCACTCATAAGTTTATTCAAGTCTAAATTTTTAAGACCTCTTCGCTTAAGTTCGAGTTGAAGATAAGAAAAAGGGTGGTCTTCTGCTAAAGATAAGTTGAGCTTCATTTTAAAATCTTTGTCTGCTGTAGTGCTTATTTCTTGTCCCATGATTTTTCTCCGCTATCTAAAATAAGATCAATATCTATAAAAAACGATTATTATAACTCATTAAAAAGACATAGAAAAACATTATTTTTATAAAAAGACTAAAGATTTCCTAAAAAATTCCGATACGGGGGAATGGCCGATAAACTGCCTAAGAAAAAAGAACAAGGAGTTTTGAGCCATTTCGTCTTTTGTCTTTTCTTCTTTTTAGTCTTTTAAAGGAGTTTTTATGAAGTTTTCAATGAAAAAGCTCACGAAGAGCGTGATAGGTTCTTCTGCTTTTGTTTTGTTAACAAGCTGCGGACTTGATCTTGATAGTATTATAAACAAAAATAGTGCTGCTAATACGTCAGAAGATCCTTATGCCAATTATGAGTTTGTTGACGTAGGTGTTTCTGTAAGCGCTACTAATATTGAGAATGATTTTGGTCTGACAGCTATAAGTTGTGATGTTTTGATTGATAGTGCTGATTCTGTAGCAGGTTATAACCCACCAGCTTTTAACTCAGAAAGCGATGGTGATGATCAAATTAAATTAGTAAAAGGAGATAAATTAAAACTTAAACTAACACAACTTAAATGCTCTGATGTAGTTTATCGACCTACCAACCCTCAGGGTACTAACTTTACAACTTGGGCAGCTAACGATACAGCTATTTTTACAACAAGTGACGGCGCTCTTAAATTAAACGTCAAATATTTAAACTCTTGTCTTGAGAGTGGTTGTGCTCCAGGCTTTACTCTTCAGTTAGAAGCGAGTGGTTTTACATTAGAAAACTATAATAACGATACTGCGTTGGCTTCATCTACATATGACGTAAGTGTTGGGTATAGTATTGCTGGTGCTGCAGCTCCTGCTGTTTCTTTGAAGGCAATAGCTCATAGAGGTTTAAACCCCCAGTATGGTCGTATCAAATACTCTCTTGCTTTTGAATGTGCTTCAGACTTAGTAGTGAGTGGTCCAGATGCTGCAACTTGTGCAGGAGTAAACATAAATAAATTCAAAGTAGTTCTCGTAGATAAAGATGATGCTTGGACTACTCCTACATCCGCTCAAATAGATCAAGCTATTACAGATGCAACAACTCGCCTTGTTGTAGTGGGTTTTTCGAATAAAGTAGCAGTTCTTACAAACCTTGCAACTCTTAATATGGGTTTAACTGGTACTTTAACAAGAGGTGGTTTTGCCTTAGATAACATCGAAACAGCAAACTCAGGTTATACAAAAAACATTAAGTACGCGTGTGTAAAGTTTGAAGATGGTCCAGATAAGTCTTATACTTGTTCTAAGATCACATTTGACTATATTATTCAATAAGATAGTTAGTTCTATCTCAGCTAAATTCTAGAATTTTATGAGGTCCTTTTTATGATTAAGAGAGAAGAAAAACAAAGCTTACTCAAAAGAAAAGAGAATTTCCTTTGTCTTTTCTTCTCTCTTTTATTTTTCCTGATTTCATCTTGTGGAGATCCTCAGGCTACTTATAACATTGGAAAAAATCTGACAAACAGTGATAATAATATTTTACTTATAGAAACGAAGACAAGAAATAAATTTCAATTTAAACTAGTCCAGACCTCTGGTCCTAAAGGCTTAAAAGCTAATGTGTCATTTGATACTTTTTTAGATATACCAGACAAGATCACTTTCTCTTATAAAGATGAAGGCATATACACAGTAACTATCACCACTCTAACAAAGAGTGATAAACTTATTGTAAGTGAAGACACAATTGAATGGGAATATAGCGAAAAAAAACCTCCAGCTCCTTTATTATCTATCTCAGAAGGAGAGTATACACGCAAAGATGTTGTCACTTTGCAGTTTAGTAAAGAGAATTTAGAAGAAGATCATGACATTACTGAAGTTTGGTTAGCAGGAGATTTAGACTCAGCACAGAATGGTGCTTGGTATCCGCTTTCAAGTGATTTTGAGATAAAACAGACTCTTGGTTTTAGTCATATTAATGGCAAAAAAATTATCCATGCTAAATATAGAAATGCTTTTGGGACAGAGGGTGAGCTTTTTTCTGTAACAATCATTAAAAAAAATAACAAGCCCACTGACTGTGTTGCTCTTTTTTCTGGTATAGGTAGCGGTGGGATTATTCATAAAGATACAGTTTCTTTTACTCTCAAGGTTAAAGATTATATTGAGGGAGTTGAAGGGATTCCAGAAAATTATTTCCGTATTCGAGGAACAGATGGGACTGAAACTGAATGGACAGCTTTTAAAGAACAAGTAGAAACTACTTTCACATTAAAAGAGCCTGCTAAAGAAACAAAATATACTATATCAATAGATGTTAAAGACATCGTTGGAAATAAGTGTCATCTAGATGACCTTGCTATTACTTATGACCCAGATGAACGTTTAACCCCTAACTTAGATTTTATAGGAACTGATCATCCACTTTGGACAAACTCTGAAGATGTGACGCTAAAAATTTATCATCCAAAAGCCAAGGAAAAAAACCTTGAAATCTATATTTATGGAGATATATCAGGAGATAATACATATACTTGGCTACCTTACACTCAAGAAGAAGAGGAGACTTTTTGGGATGTGAAAATTTCAAATAGCCCTTTTCACAAATGGATACGAGTAAACTTTCGTGAATCTGGTAAAACAGAGAGTATTGGAATTCAAGAAAAGCCTATTTTTCTTCAGCCCTATTTTAATATAGAAGAAAAGGATTCTTTTCTATATGTGCATGCAGCAAGATTTACAACTGAACATGTTGAATCGATTACAATCACAGGTTGTGAAGAGATCTATGAAAATATTCCTTACGACGAATATAACAAAGATTATTTGTGTACTCCCAAAGAAGGTGTAACAAAAATAATAGTAAACCATTTTTTTAATAAAAATTTAGAATTAGACGAAGAATATCGTGTCTTAACTCTAGAAAAAGATCTTCCTTAAAATGATCCATAGTTTCTCCTCTAATCAAATGAACTCTTGCGCGTAGGGTTTTTATCCTTATACTTCCAAGTAAGATTAATCTTTAAAAGGAGAAAGTTGATGACAAAAGCTTTTGTTTCTCTTCTTTTTTTTCTTAGCTTTTTTTTACAAGCTAAAGAGAAACCTTTTCTTCTTCATTATAACTACAAAGTTACCCAAAATGGAACCTCCTACGGAAGAACACTCACCTTAGAAAAAAATACAACTCATATTAAGATTGAAGCTAATGATGAAAAAAACGGAAATGAAAAAATTCTCTTATCTAAAGAGACAGAAAAACTTTTAGAAGCTCAATATGAAGAACCTGGTCAGAAAATCTTGACTATTTTTGTTGATAACATAGGGAAAAAAGTTTTACTAAAAAAAGACAGAACAAAAGAATTTAAACTCACACAAGATACTTTTACGTCTGAGTCTCTTCACTATGTGAGTTCTTCTCCTGGGAAAAATTTAGGTTTAAATGAAACCAAAATTTTCTATTTTATCACTTCGAAATCTTTTGAAGAAAGAAAAATGACTTTTACTTACCGAGGAGAAAAGTCTGTTAACCTAGCTGATCGAAAAATTCTTGTGAAACAATTTGAAATGAAAGTAGATGGTTTTTTGGAATCTATTTTTTGGCCTTATACTTACTTTTTTTGGTACGAAGCAGACACAGGTCTTATCGTGAGATATGAGGGACGAGAACCAAATAAAGAACTCAAAATCATAGAAATAATTTAAAAATTTCTTATCCTCTCTCTTTTTTACATCTTTCTTCTTATTCTCTCTTCCATGATTCTGTCTTACTTAAAGGACAAAGAATCAACGAAATTTTTATCTTTGGGCTCTCCATACAAAAAGAAGGAAGAAAAACATGCAAAAAATTAAAGCTTTAGCCCTTATCACAAGTGTTCTCCTTGGTGACATGAGCTTTGCTCATCCGAGAGGAAGAGGCAGATGCCCACGAGTTGTTGTACACAACGTTGTGAGACGAGTTCATCACAGACCCCATAACCCAGTAGCCAGACTTCAAAGAACTGTGAGACGTGCAGTTGGTGTATTTCCTTTGCCACCGGTGAGAAGACCGGTATACCACCATCCTCACGTTGTACTTCCTGTGGTTGTTGTTCCAAGAGTTGTTGTAAGACCTCCTCTTGTGATGGGGCCAGTTGTAAGAGCCATGCGCCCAGTGGATCATAATCTCCTTATGGCAGCCAGAGAAGGAAGACCAAGAAAAGTAGAAAAAGCTTTAAGAAATGGTGCTTTTATCCAGGTTATGAGTCATGACGGTCAAACAGCTCTTCACCTTGCTGCTCAAGCTGGCTCTGCAGTGTGTGTCGATCTGCTTCTTCGCTTTGGGGCTCAGCGCCATGTCTTAAATGCTCAACAACTTACTCCAGCTCAAGTTGCAATGAACCACGGATTTCCTGGGGTTGCTGCTAGGCTCTATTAAAATTTCAGTGATTTCCAAAGTAAAAAGAAGTATACTCACAGACTGAATCAATAAACCCCTCAAGACTTTTTACGCAAAGCTTATGACACAAGAAAAAATAATAGTAGTACTAGGCGCTGGAGCAGCAGGATTTTTTGCTGCTATCAACGCTAAAGAAAAAAACCCTAAGGCTAAGTGTCTTCTCCTCGAAGGCTCAAGAAGAGTTCTTACTAAAGTCAAAATTTCAGGTGGTGGACGCTGCAATGTAACTCACAACCTATTTGACCCAAAACTCCTTGTTCAAAATTATCCACGAGGTTTTAAAGAACTTCTCAGTGCCTTTTATAGTTTTCAACCAAAAGACATGGTCTCCTGGCTTGAAAAAAGAGGAGTAAAACTTAAAGCAGAAGCAGACGGGAGAATGTTCCCAGAGAGCAACAAAAGTTCTACTATCATTGATTGTCTCAGTGTAGAAGCAGCTAAGTTAGGAGTAGACTTACAGCTTGGACAAAAAATCAAAAGCATCCAGAAAAAAGATGAACTTTTTCACTTGGAACTTGGAGACGGAACCGTTCTTAAAGTGCATAAACTTATTTTAGCTACAGGAAGTTCTCCTTCTGGGTACCAGTTAGCAGAAAGTCTTGGTCATAAAATAGTGGACCCTGTACCCTCTCTTTTTACTTTTAATATTAAACACCCTTTTCTAAAAGATCTCCCAGGTCAAAGTTTTGAAAAAGTTGATCTTGAGCTTTCTTTTGAAAAATCTTTAAAACTAAAAAAATACAAACAACAAGGACCTCTTCTTATTACACACTGGGGACTAAGCGGCCCTGCAGTTTTAAAACTCTCAGCTTTTGCGGCAAGAGATCTTCATGAAAGCTCTTACCAAGCTCATCTTAAAGTCAATTTTTTAGGGCAAGAGCAAACAAAAGAAGAAGCTCTCATAGTTCTAGAAAATTACAAAAAAGAAAATAGAGATAAAGGTCTTGGAAAAAACTTCCCCTTCTCTTTTAGTAAGCGTTTTTGGTCTGAACTCCTTGTCTGTCTTGATATCCAACAAGAAAAGACGTGGCAAGAACTTTCAAAAAAAAATCTATCAGAAATAGCTTTCTTTCTAACAGAAATGTCTTTTCAAGTGGATGGTAAAGGTGTTTTTAAAGAAGAATTTGTAACAGCAGGAGGAGTTGACTTAAAAGAAATCGACTTTAAAACCATGGAAAGTCGTCTTTGCAGCTCACTTTATTTTTGTGGAGAAATTCTAAACATTGATGGCATTACTGGAGGTTTTAACTTTCAGAATGCTTGGACGACAGCCTGGCTTGCTGGCAATAGTGTCTAATAAAATAGATTATGTCTCATGAACAGGGATGACAATCACAGGACAGTTAGCAAATTGTAACAAACGAAGAACTGTGCTTCCGATAAAAACCTGCCCAAGAGCTCCGCGACCAGCACTGGCTATCATAATCGCATCGCATTTGTTAGTCTTTGCGTGTTTTGCTATTAACTCAGCTTCAGATCCTTGGTAATCTAGGAGTGAAACCTCCACGTCAAGTCCATGAAATCTTTCTTTCGCAAACTCGTCCATTTTGTTTTTTATAGCTTCTTTTTCTTGTTCTCTATACTCCGAAAGAATTCCTTCAAAACCAATTTCCATTTCTGATGGGTAGTATTGAGTTGGAGGTCCAATAACGTGAACTAAATTAATTTTAGCTCCTTTCATTTTAGCTTCATAAGCAGCTGTCTCAAAGACAGCAGTAGAGAGTTCTGAAAGGTCTGTTGTGACTAGTAGTTTTTTAATTTCCATACTCAGTTCCTAAAAAATGTGAGCAAAAATTTCTAACAGATCAAATACTATAAAATAATATACTTTAAAAGATCTTTCCGACTTCACGCTTGCTTGAAAAAAAAAGACACGCTAAACATAAAAAATCGCTGTCATAAAAGAATTTTTTTTTCACTCAAAGGAAACTTCAATGTTAAAAAAAACAAAAACTTTGGCTATTCTGACTGGACTGTTTCTTTCTTCTTCTTTCTCTTTTGCAAATGTCGAAGCTCTTTTCGCTGCAACAACAAAAGATGCTGTGCTTGAAGCTCTTCAAGACGGTACAGATGTCAACTCTCTTCAAAATGAAGAAACAGCTCTTTATGTTGCTGCTAAAAATGGTCACCCAGAAGTTGTTTGGACTCTACTTTTAAAGGGTGCAAACCCTGCACTCAAAGCTAAAGATTCTTGTACACCTTTTATCGAAAGTAGCGCTACTTCTATGACTCGATTTTTTGAGAGAGTTAAAGCTGCTTTTAAAAGAGCCAACAAAGAAACTCAAAGTGAATTGAGAAAAGAACACCACAGAGTCCAAAAGTGTATGACTATTTTAATGAAGTGGCCTTTTATGACACAGGCACAAAAAGAAGCTAAATACAAGGAACTAGGATTAAGTAGCAAGAGCTAAACTCTTTTTCTTTTTTGATCTTCTTGTTTGCCTTTTTCAAGTTCCATAGCAAGGAAAGCCTCGCTAATCAAAGCGACATAACAAGCAAATAAAGATGTCCCCATTAACATTAGAGCAATTCCTATCAGTCTTCCTAAGAATGTTGTAGGAACAATATCTCCAAAACCTACTGTCGTTACTGTTGTGAAAGCCCACCAAATAGCATCCATTCTTTCATCAACCAGAGGGTTCACACCATGCTCTACATGATAAAAAAAAGCTGCAAATAGAAAAACAAGCCCATTTCCTATGACAGAAAGAAGAAGAAAATGAGGAGTTAGAGCTAAATTTTTTAAAGAAATAAGAAAAGCAGCAGAGTGTCTTCTAATCTTTCTCATAAATTATCTCTCTTTTAATTAAGAACATTCATCATTTCTATAACGGAAGAAAAAGAGATTACCTAAAAGAAAAAAATGGGACTATACAAGTAAGTACCTATAATACAAAAAAAAATAGAAATTCAATGCCTTAACGTCAAAACTTGCTTTCACTCATTTCACTATAGAGAATACTGACAAAGAAAAAGAATAGAGAAGATACTAGAAAAAGTTGAAGTCTTGATTAAAAAGATAAAGCCTTTTAGAAGAGAATAATAATAATTCTTCAAAAGGTTTTTTACATGAAATTTTTTTGGCAGTTCTTTTTGTCTTTTTATTTACTCAGTATTTCTTCAAGTGCTTTTTCTCTCAGTCAATCAGAAAAAGATAAAAAACTTTTTGATGCTCTCAGCGAAATTCCAAGTCGCACAGAATTAGCAAATAAACTAGGTTATAGAAACGAAAAAGTTTATCCTGAAGAGACATGGGTAAAAATTTTTTGGAGAATTTTCAATAAAAAAACAGATGAAAATCTAAAAAACTATCTCTCTTACTATTTTAAAAATGTAAAAGAAGCTTTAGATCTTGGTGCAGATCCTAATGCAAAATGGAAAGATTACACACCTCTTTATATCGCTGTGACAAGAGGTCATTATGATGTAGTTAAAATACTTATTGAAAAAGGAGCTCACATAGATGAAACTTTTTCATACAGAGACTACAAAAACACATCTCTTCTGTTTATTCTTTTAAACACCATTGAAGAAGAAGCCTTCAGGAAAGATAAAGATTATAGAAGAATTTTTTTATATCTCCTAAACTCTGGAGTTAACAAAAGAGAAGGAACTATTCACCAAAAACCAATTCACATAGCGGCTCTCATTTGTAAAGATTCTTTTTATCTTAAACATCTTATCCGTCTTGAAGTAAATCCCTTCATTCTTGATGCCTATAAAAAAAATGTTTTCGACATCTTAAATCAATTAAAAAAAGATAACTATATTAAAGAAGAAAAACTAAATATAACGCTAAAAATGATAGACAATGAATTAAGTAAAGTGAGAAACAAGAAGAGGAAATAAGTTTTAATCGAGCACCCTACCCTCTTGTTTTTTAGAGCTCAAAACTTTCACCCATTTCTGGGATTACAGTTTGAAAAGTAAATCTATCCTGGATAGCAGAAGCTAAACTCTCTGCTGATTCTTTTTCGCCATGAACCACAAAAATTTTTTTAGGAGATATTTTAGAGTCTTCTATCCATTCAAGAATTTCATTTCGATCAGCATGAGAAGACATGGTTTCTAAATTGATAATTTTAGCTTTCACAGGCCACTGAGATCCATGGATTTTAACACTCTTTGCTCCATTCATAAGAGAGTGTCCACGTGTTCCTCTTGCTAGGTAACCTGTAAAAAGAATCGTGCTATTTTCATCAGGAAGAAAACGTCTTAAATGATGTAAAACTCGTCCTCCTGTTGCCATTCCACTAGCAGAGATAATAATCATGGGAGAAGGTTTTTTATTGAGAGCAATAGACTCATCAATCCCTTTGATAAAACGAGCGATAGAGAAAGCATCATGGCATTCTTTTGCACTTAGCTTGTGATTTTTTGAATGCTCACAATAAATATCAGAAGCACTTGAAGCCATAGGGCTATTAAGATAGATAGGAATATTTGGAATTCTTTTTTTCTCTAGAAGTTTAGAAAGATAAAAGAGAAGATTCTGAGCTCGTCCGACAGCAAAAGCAGGTATCACAATCGATCCTCCTCGAGCTACAGTTTCTTTGATGACATGTTCTAAATCATCCATTGGGTCAATGTTTGGATGTACCCTATCTCCATAAGTAGACTCAAGAACAAGATAATTTAAATTCTTTAAAAATGACGGCTTTTTTAAAATAGGAGAGTTTTTTCTGCCAAGGTCTCCAGAAAAACCTATTCGTATTCCATTTTTCTTTTGCTCAAGAACAATAGAAGCTGAACCTAAAATATGACCTGCATCGATAAAAGTAGCATAAAAATCGTCTCCAAGAAAAATTTCTTCGTTATAAGAAATAGGTTTAAATAAAGCGAGAGATTTTACTACATCACTATAGTCAAAAAGAGGAAGAGCTGGCGTATGTTTTGAAAATTTTTTTAGATTTGCATAGTGAGCATCTTCTTCCATTAAATGAGCTGAGTCTCGTAGCATAATTTTTGCTAAGTCATAGGTAGCATGAGTGCAATAAATTTTTCCTTTAAAACCTTCTTTTACAAGACAAGGAATATACCCTGAGTGATCAATATGAGCATGGGTCAAAAGAATAAAGTCAATAGAAGAGGGATCAACTGGAAAAGAAGCCCAATTTTGCAGGCGAAGGTCTTTTAGTCCTTGAAAAAGTCCACAATCTATAAGAAAACGATGATTTTTTTCTTCTAATAAAAATTTAGAGCCTGTGACTGTTGAGGCTCCTCCCAAAAAATGAATTTTCAAAATAATCTCCTCTTTATTTTTAGAAATGACTGTAAAAGCCTCATAGAACAACTTACTTAAAATAAAGATAATAACAAAATCATTTTTAAAAATAGAAAGATTTTGTTATGTATCCTGATATATAAAAATCAAAAAAAACATAGGTAAAAATAATGGTGGTTTAAAATGAAGTATCTTCTATTTATTTTATTTTTCTTTTCTCCTATCGCCTACTCGTCGAGCAAAGATAGAGGATTAAGACCTGAAGATGTTCTGTCACAAGCTGAGATCCAGTCTATTATCGAAACAAATAATTATTTTTATTATAAAGAGCTCGATCTAAAAAACCCTATTTGGATGAATACAGAAAGACTTTATGCAAAACATTTTTTAGGAGAAAGAGAGTTTAAGCTTTCTGAAAAAGATGTGGCCCAAAAAACAGTAGAATGTTTTCCTATTCAATATCAACTAGAAATTCTTTATAGAGACAAAATGGCTGTACATAGCTCTATCGGGGGAGTTATCCCAAGCCTAAATATAAGCTTTGGACAAGGAGTGACCTACGGGATTGATCGAATTTTTTCAGGTTTATTTAGTTTTCTACTTCCCGCTCAATGGATGAAAATTGCTAACCAAGAAAGACTTTATCAAATTAGTTATCACACTCTTTCTAAAAAAATTCTTGACTTAGTCTTAAAAGCAAGACTTGCTTATATTGAATTGCACAAAAAAATACAAGAATTTGAAACTGTAAACTACTATCTCATTCACATGCAAATTTTAGCTCTTAGTGACAGAGAATATTTTCATGAAAATCATCTCATCCAAGCTGTAATTTCAAAAATGGCAATAGACATGGCAGAACGAAGAAGTGCAATACGTATTGCTTTTGATGATCTAGCTTCTCTTATGTCAATGGAGCGTGATGATACAGATCTGACACTAAATCGCCTGAATATCGAAGATATAAAAAACTTTCCAAAAAAACCAAAATTTATAACAGAATCAGGAGAAGAAGAGGTTCCATCTAAAGAAGATTTTTTAAAAGAGGTTGTGAGCAAATCTATCGAACTTAAAATTGTTAGAGAACTGTATGAAGTAAGTAAGATGAATATTGGAATTGAAGCTCTTGGTGGTACATTTAGTACCAATGAACCTGGTGCAGCACAAAGGCATGATGGGGTATTTAATTTAAATTTAGGTTACGGAACGGTTCCAGACATTCTTGCTTCAGTCTCTAAAAAAAGATCTGCTAAAATTGATGTAAAAAATGAAGTTATTGAAATGCTTACAATTGCGAGAAAAACTTATGACACTTATATTAACTCTCGCACAGAATACGTAGAAGCAAAAAACTCTCTTAGACTTAACAGAAATATGTTTAAATCTAACATGAAAACGCTAGTGGCGAGAGAAGATTCATCTCAGTGTCTTCCTGTTATTCTTGGGATTAGCTTCCTTATGGAAGCTGAAATGTCCCTAACAGATTCTCTTCATAAATTTTTAGAATCTAAAGCCTATATGGAACGGTTTCTTCTAACAGAATCTTCTGAATATTTAGAACACGTTCCAGAAAAAGATAAAATCCTAAAAGCTTTTGAAAAAAGCAAAGTGGATTTTAAAAAAGGATTGTTAAGAGACACAGATCTATTACAGAATTTAAAAAAAATAAGAAAAAGTAATGACTTGAACTATTTTCTTTATGGTAATCAAAATAGATTTGATGTTTTTTTTACAGAAAATAGAAAACAAGAAGTCAAAGATATTGTACAAAAAAAAATTGAAACACTTCTAGAAAGCTCGATCTTCATTAGAAGAGGTGAAAAATATTTCAAAATTTTAGAAAAATATATTTTAGAAAATCAAATTTATTTAACAGAAAAACAACAAAAAATTCTTGAAAAACGACTTAAAAAAACTTTTTGACTCCTAAAAAAATAAACTCTATACTTTTTGACAAGCTTTGTAGAGATTTTTCACTGAAAAAAAAGAGAATTTATGCTAAAAAACACTCATTTTATTTCTGTTCCTTTAGACCTAGGAGCTAACACAATAGGCAGTAAAAATGGCCCTGAAGCTCTTCTCAAACATTTTCAACAAATAGATTTCTATAAAAAGAAAAATTTAAATCAGTTATTCACTCTTATTTCTGTAGCAGAAAGAAATAAATTTTCTGAGAAACTTAAATTCAAAGAAGAAATCACAGATACTTGCAAACAGCTAAGAGAAGTCGTTCGAAAAGCTCTTCATGAAAAAGAATTGCCAGTTAGTATTGGAGGTGATCACTCTCTTGCAATTGGTAGTATTTTTGGAGCTCAAGCTTATTGCTACGAAAAAGGTTTGACACTAGGAGTTATTTGGTTAGACGCTCATGCTGATATAAACACTCCAGAAAGCTCAGAAACTGGTAATATTCACGGGATGCCTCTTGCGACCCTTCTTGGTATGGGGCACTCTTCTCTTATAGATCTCTGCAAGCCTGCTCCATTTTTAGAAGGTAAACAAGTTTATCTTGCTGGAGTACGTGATGTAGATGAAAAAGAACAAGTCATTCTAGATGAAAGCCATGTATACTATGCACCTATGGCTAGAATCAAAGAAATAAATCCTGAAGTGATTGCACAAGAAATTGAAACAAATATTTTAAAAAAATATGATTGCATTCACCTTTCTATTGATCTTGATGTTATGGATCCAAGTCTAGCTCCGTCTGTAAGCACACCAGTAAAAAAAGGCATGACTCTTGAAGAAGTAAAAGCGATTCTTTTGCCACTCAAAAAATCAGGAAAGCTTTTGTCTCTTGATTTTTTTGAATATAACCCTTTGAATGAAAAAGATGGAAAAGGATTAACAACAAGCACAGAGCTTTTGTCTTATTTGCTGTAAAAGAGTAAGCTTGTTTATTTATTTTTTCTCTGCATCTTGATTTCCATATTTACAATATGGTTTTTTTATAAACTAAAACCAGTTAAACAGTCAGTACTGCAAGAAGTACAATTCATATTTTCAGACTCGCATTCTGTTACTGTATTTCCATCATCACAAACTTCTTTACCACCCAAGCTTCCATCTCCACAAACACTACAATAATTATCACTAGAAGAATCGCAGGTTCTATTTTCATATTTTTCGCATATAAAATTCATACTTCTAATTTTACTGTCACTCATATAATATTTAAAACCAGTAATAACATATCCATTGGGGCAATAGTCTGTATATGTCGTAGTGCTACCAACAGCAGGAACTGTTCCATATTCAATTGATGTGTTGTATGATTTGGTACCGGGCTTTGATGTACTTGAATAACTGACTGACGATGATAAATGGCTTTGTTGACTACAACGAATTTGATATGAAGTAACTTTTTCTGTATCAAAAGTTACGGCCAAACCAGTTATAAATGGAGAAGTACTTGGGCAGGTATATTCTGTATCTGCTAGATTTGAGGTAGCAGTCATGGAGAGGCTTCCAGCTGAAGAAGTACTAAAATTTCCTGATGTATTGCTTACAATATAACAGGGTAGCGAAACTTTACGTTGAGAAATAGATAGATAGGAATATACTGCACTGTTATCAGGACATCTACGAGTTGTGTTTGGATCTGGCTGACCAGATGCTTTTCGAATAGTTGTTAAACTATCGACTGAACCTATTTTGTAACCACTCTCACAGCAATTAGAATCAGTTGAAATGCTACAATTACTTTGGCACCAAGCTTGACCATCGCATGTTTCGTTTGTGTCTGTAGTACCATCTCCGCAATGAGGGCCCGCTAAGCTTAAACTCTCTGAACAATCTGCTTTACAAGAAGTACATGTTGCTGATCCATAAGCACAAGCTGTTTCGGTTGTTGTATTACCGTCATCACATATTTCGTTTGTGTCTTTAGTTCCATCTCCGCAATAAGAGCCTGTTAAACTAAAACTAGTTAAACAATCCTCGCTACAAGAAATACAATTAGCATTTCCATACTGACATGCTGTTTCTGTTGCTGTATTTCCATCATCACAAATTTCTTTACCACCCAAGCTTCCATCTCCACAAACACTACAATGATTATCACTTGAAGAATCGCAGGTTTTCTTTTCATATTTTTCGCATATAAAATTCATACTTCTAATCTTACTGTCACTTAGATAATATTTAAAACCAGTAATAACATATCCATTGGGACAGTTGTCTGTATACGTTTTAGTAGCACCAACAGCAGACACTTCTGATACGACGGTTGTCTGGGCAGGCCTTGAATTACTTATTGATGAATATACATCACTCTGTTTACTACAACGCATATTATATGAGAATAATTTTTCTTCATCAAAAGTTACTTCCAAACCAGTTACAACTTTATAACCAGTCGGGCAGCTATAGGAGGATGAATCTCGTAGATTTGAAGTAGCGCTCGTCCAAAGTTCATTGTATGTCGTAGATATTACATTTGATGCACTATTTAAACCATAACAACGTAAGCCAAATTTTTTTAGCTTACCATAGTTAGGAGTAGCTACCAGCTCGTTATCAGCGCATCTAAGAGTTGTGTTTGGATCTGGCTGACCAGATGCTTTTCGAATAGTTGTTAAACTATCGACTGAAGCTATTTTATAACCACTCTCACAGCAATTAACATCAGTTGAAATGCTACAATTACTTTGGCACCAAGCTTGACCATCGC
>JACCDV010818832.1_pt1 | contig 15718 bp, 17 predicted proteins | sample 7446131 | NCBI WGS metagenome assembly JACCDV01 (sample SAMN15323448, study PRJNA562643) | freshwater metagenome | isolation source: river surface water | place: USA:Blue River Watershed | collected 2017-08-17 | reverse complement strand
TTCTTACCGTTGTAGTCTCTAGCATCCTTGGCCCACTGGAGCTGTTGCTCTAGTTGCTTGACCTTAGCTTCAAGGTCTGCGATGACCAACTCGGCTGGTGTTGCTGGTGTTGCTGTTGCACCCTGCTCTACTGGTGCGGTGTTCTCTGTGTTCTCGTACATGTAGCTCCCTTGTTTATTTGTGTATCCCCCTAGGGGGTATCGCTAGCTGGTGCTTGCGATGTGTCAAATGTATCAGGGCGATGTTGTGAGCAACTTTCCAGCCGTCCCCTGTATCTAGCAATCCCCCGCTATACAAGCCTTACAAAACTATGTCTACTAGGAATGCAGCACCAACCATGTATACTTAGCCCTATGGCAAGAATTGCAGACCACCCACTTCGCATCGCTCGCTTGAAGGCAGGGCTATCTCAGCTTGAGTTAGCCAAGCGTGCAGGCGTACAGCGCAGCGCTGTCTCGGCCATAGAAGACGGCAGAACGAGACGGCCTACCGAGAGACTTATCGGTACCCTAGCCAATCACCTTGGCATGTCAGCTACTGAACTAGAGAGTGAGATTGAGGCATGGTTGACCAAGCCCCTGAGCCCAGCTTTGAAACCAGCTGCGGAGAACTTGATGCTTATACCGCCATACACCTTGCCTCAGTATTACAAAACGTTCAAGCAGTGGCGTGCAGAGATTGCGCCAACCCAGACTGCTTTCGCATCAATGTTGCGTATGAACCCAGCCATAGTGAGAGACTACGAAAATGGAAAATTGCAACGAATGCCAGACGGTCTATCAGCAAAGTTAATGGAAGCATTCAAGCTTGACCCTGAATACCTAGTTGCACTGGAAGGGTTGCCTCGTGGATGAATTAGCAGATGCGCTGGACCTGTCAAAATTTGAGTCAAAACTTTACACATCCAAGCCAACCAAAGAACAAGCGCTATTTGAGAAAGTTCTAGCTGCTGCAGTTGCTGCTGACAGGCAGGGCATGTTCTTGGAGACCCAGGTTATCCTGGACCAGGATGCCAGCCTGACAAAAGAGCAGGTAGAGCTGGTATGGCCTACATCAAAGTTCCAAAAGTCCCTAGAAGACCGTGGCATAAAAACCACGTCCAATCCTAACCTGACCCTCCGACAAGAGACATTCTTGCAGGCTTATCTAAACCCGCTGAATCTGCTAACTCCGCAGGTACTAGCTAAGCGCATGAAGATTAGCCTGACAGAGCTAGATGGCTGGATGAGGCAGAAAGAGTTCGGCAATGCCTTCGCTACCAAGGCTGAGGAGAACCTAAAGAAGTTTATCCCGATGGCTGACCAGGCTTTGGGGCAGTTGGTGCAAAACGGCGATATGAAGGCCATTACCTTCGTAAACCAGCTAACTGGGCGATACGACCCGAATGCCAGGGTAAACCTAGATGTGCCATCGTTGCTTATGCAAGTGCAAGACATCATTTTGAGGCATGTAAAAGACCCCATTACCAAGCGCAATATCGCCAGGGAGCTGATTGCCCTAGCCAACGGACAGAGCCATTTATCTACAATTCCAGAGCCTGATGATGCTACAATAGAGGTCGAGGCGACCATCATTTCTGAACAGTAGGATTTAGCTATGGCTTATACCAATACTACTCGCCTTACCCTAAAAAAGGCTGTCGTTGGAACCAACCAACCATTTGAGACCACAGTTATCAATGAGAACTGGGACAAGGTTGACGCTGAAGCAGTTGCTATCGATGCCCGTCTGGACACCGCTGAAGCTACGCTTGTCTCGCTTGACACCAGACTAGACACCGCAGAAGCTGACATCACTACCCTTGAAGGGCGTGCTGACAGCAATGACACTTTAAACACAACTCAAAACAACCGCCTGACGGCGGTGGAGGGTGTAAACACCACCCAGAACACCAGGCTGACATCGCTTGAGGGAATCAATGCTGGCACTCGCCTTACGGCTGTAGAGAGCAAGAACACCGAACAAGATGGTCGTCTAACCACACTTGAGGGCATCAATGCTGGCTCTCGCCTTACCGCTGTAGAAGGTGTAAACGCTACTCAGACTTCTCGCCTAGATGGTATTGATTCTTTGAACACTACTCAGAACTCAAGGCTTACTTCGGTTGAAAGCGTGAACACTACTCAGAACTCTAGGCTTGCAGCCGTTGAAACAGCTCTTGGTAACCCGCCCGTAAACTTTGCTGTAAACGGTGGAACTCCATAATGGCTACTGAGGCTACGCAGGGTAACCATGTCAAAGTTACCATCAACGACCTATACAAGGAGCAGCAGGAAACCAATAAGCTTCTAATTCAGCTTGCCAGTGAGCTTAAGGGTCTATCAGACTTGCCTGACAGAGTGCGTGAAATCGAGATTCAGCAGGCTCGTATGGAATGGATTGACAGAATTGCCAAGACAGCGCTAGGTGGCGCTATTGTTTCATTTGCAGCCTCATTATTCACAATTATCAGATAGAATAGGAACACTATGTACGGGAAAAAAGACGACAAGGACTCAAGCCCTCTAAAGAAGCTTGCTAAGTCCAAGGCGATGAAGAAGATGTCAAAGACCGCTAAGGTCGGCAAGATGCTAGATGACAAAGAGATGATGAATGCACCTCGCAGGTCATTCCTTGAGTCTTTGAAGCCTATGAAGAAGGGAAAGAAATAATGCCAATGGTAGGCGGAAAGAAATACCCTTACACCAAAGAAGGCAAGATGGAAGCTAAGAAAGCTGCAGTTGCCAAGATGCGTGACAAGACCAAGAAGAAGCAAAACTTTTCTGGCGTAAAGTCACAGCTAGGCTACTAATGCCTGAGGGCATCGAATCTGCTGTAAGCAAGATGAAGGCAACGCCTCTCTATGCGAAGCTAAACGATGCCGAAAAGATGTTCCATGATGCACTTTGCATGGTTGCTGAAAAGCACGGCAAGTTTGGTGCTGGCGAGGCAAGCGGAATCTACCCTAACTACGAAAGTCCATCCGAGAACGATGATGCCGAAAAGGGCGTCAAGTGCGGTAACTGCTCGTTCTACATGGGCGAAGGTAAGTGTAAGATTGTTGCTCAGCTAGTTGAATCAAACGGCATTTGCAGACTTGCAGCTATCCCTGATGGCTATGTCAAGATGGGTAAAGAAGAAGACGAAGAAGAGGCATAATGAGTAAACCAGTCTGGGAAACCCCTAACCCTAAGAAGAAGTCAACGCCAATGGGCGCTAAGAAGGTTGCTGTTGCTCGTGCTAGAGCCAAGGCTGCTGGAAGACCATACCCAAACTTGATTGACAACATGTGGGCTAAGAAAAATGGCTAGCGAAGCCTGGCAGCGCAAAGAGGGCAAGAACCCATCTGGTGGACTAAACGAAAAAGGTCGTCGCTCTTACGAGCGAGCTAATCCTGGTTCTGACTTGAAGGCTCCAGTGAAGGCTGGCAACAATCCCCGCAGGAGTTCATTCCTAGCTCGCATGGGCAATATGCCTGGTCCTGAGTACAAGGATGGGAAGCCAACTAGATTACTCCTGTCACTAAAAGCATGGGGCGCTAGCTCTAAAGCTGATGCTAAAAGAAAAGCGCTCGCTATTCAGCGGGCGAAGGTTCAGAAGTAGATTCTTCGCCAATAAAGTCGTTAAACAAAATCTGCACAGTCGGGCAAGGGTAAGCTACATTGCCATCGGCAATCTTGCTGCAGTGTCTGCAAACAGAACCCTCTACAAGCGCTGTCTCTTCGTGTAGCTGGTAAATAGAGTTCAGCGCTGAATACATTACAGCAGCTCCAGCTTTTACTGCTTCCATCTCATTGGTTTCCATTACTGACCTTCTTTTCGTCTCCGACGGCGCTCTTTACGCCTTTGCAATTCTATCTCACGCTCACGCTTCTTGCGCTCAGTTTCTAGCTGCTTAGCACGCTTTTTGCTAGCTTCGCTCTCAGGCTGGAATGCAGCAACACCTAGTAGGTTGTTTAGTCTGGCTATAAGAGCCTGGTCTGGAGTAATCTCTGTCGTAGTATCAGGCTTCGCAGGAGCCCCCAGAATCTTGTCAATTGTCTTACCTATCTCTACAGGTAGGTCAGTCTGTACAAAGCCTCTAGCGGGGCCTGTAGCAGCTGGGAAGAGGCTTGCTAGGATGGCTGCGTAGTCACCGACGGTTTCTCTAGCCACAGTTTGCCCAGTAGCTATGTCTCGGCCTGTAAGTATCTTTGCACCAGTCTGGACGGCAATCGGGGTCATTCTAGCTAGGGTCTTACCTAGTTGCCGAGCGGTGCTTGCAATGTTCTCGTTTAGGCTCTTTGCGGTATCAAAGTTGAACTGCCAGTTGTTTACAACTTCGTAAAGTGCAAATGGTGTACGGATACCCAGTGCACCTTCCTCTGTGACACCTGGCAAGATGACCTGACCGCTTCTGTAGCGGAACCAGTCTGCAACGCCTTCTGGGTTTGCAAACGATGTTCCTCTGCTCTGAGGCTGCTCTCCGTTTAGTGAGTTTAGGTAGTACAGAGCATTGTTGATTGCATAAAGCTCACGGGAGTTCTCCATAGCCATTTTGAATGCCATAACGTGTGCCATACGCAACCATGTATAGAAGGAGCTAATTACTGCAGAGTTTCTGCGCTCGAATGAACCAAGGCTCTTGTTGGTTGGGTGGAAGATTGCTAGTTCGTCTGCAACAAAGTCAAGTGCTTCATCGAGACTTCTCCATGAACGGCTCTGGATAATCTTGTTAGCGTGAGCTGCACGGATTGCGTTGCTGTATACGGATGCAAAGTCACCACCGACTTTACCAGCGATTTGTGTTGCTCTTGCTACACGAGCTCCAATTTTCTGACCAAACTTTGCTCTTTCCAAATCTCTAGCGTCAAGAATGAGCGAGTCGTCAAGACCTTGGATAGCGTTAACAAAAATGTTCTTTTCAAAAATGCCTCGTCTGGTCATACCTTCTACGATTGCATCTGGGTCTAGCTTTGTGCGCTTGATGTTGCCACCTGCGCCAATCAATTTGATTGTAGGAGCAAAGCCTTCTGCGTCTGCCTTTGCAATCGCATCTGCATCTGCACCCCATGACTTAGTAACCAAACGTAGTTGCTGCTCAAGTGCAGTTGCCTTGCCAGTCCACTGTGCAACCATGTCGGTCAAGCCACCATACTCAGCTGGTAAAGTTCTAGCGATGTAGCGAGATGCAAGTCTAGTTCCCAGAATCATGTCAGCTGGGCTAGTGCCACGAATTACCGCAGTCGAAAGGTCGCTGGCAAGGTTTAGTGCGTGGTATCCCAAACGGTTTACAGTCATGAACACCTTGGCTAGACCAGTCCACTGGCTTACCTGCTTTACGAACTCGTTACGAGGCTTGGTAACCATTTCGTTCCAGTGTCTAACTACTGCACCAACCTGGCTTGCAATCTCAGGTGGGAATAGTCCACCGTCTTTAGGGGATGGTAGAGCGTTAATGATGTTTGACTTTTGACCAGAACCGACAGCCTCGATTGCAACCCAACCTGCGTCGACTGCTTCCTTGTAGCTATTGAACTGGTTTTTCCATCCGAAGTTTGCAACGATGTTTGCAGCAAGGCCTTGCTCTGCTTTTGTAACAGAGATTGCTTTTACCAAGTTCTCAAACAACTGGATAGGGTGAAGACCAGATTCTTCAAGCTCAGCCAAGCGACGCAAGCGTAGCTGCTCTTCATCAGCCTTTGCATTCTTTGGCTTCATAAATGGTAGCGAATCAAAGATAGCTTCCAGGTTTTCGTTTAGTGCTTTCTCGTCAAGACCGTAGCCAACCTTTTCGGTTAGACCAAAACGCTGCAGTGCATTGACCAAACCATTCTTGTTCATCTCGCTTAGTGCTTGGCGGATAGGACCAATCAAAGGGCGCAACTTCATCGCTAGTTCACGGGTAACACCTTGCACACTCTTTGGAATATCACCACGAGAGATTGCGTAGCCAAGTGCATCTGCAAAGTCAGCTGGAGCAACATCTCTGTACTCACGCTGAATGCGAGTTAGGAATTGTGCAGTGTTTGAGGTACGCAGCATACCAGAGGTTTCTTCTTTTCTGGCGAGCGCAATCAGGTCTTCTTTGTTGCGGAATGACGAGAACTTCTCAGCAAGCTGACCAGTGGCAACTGCCTTATCGCCCTTGAAGAATGAGTCGAATTCAACATCTACACGCATGACTTCTGGGATAACTTCGTCAGCATAGTGAACAGTTGGAGGCATGTCCATGTCTGCAGATAGTTGCTTTAGGTCAAGCTCTTGCAACTCCTGCATTGCTGCGACAGCTGGGTCATCAATAATCTGGTCATACTTGCCGATTTCTTTTGACATAGCAGCAGCGATTTCTTCACCATGCTTGACAGAGTTTTCGACTCTAGCGTTTGTAAGGATAATGTTTTCACGCTTTAGCGCCTCTTGTAGCTTCTTGCCACTTAGAACTTTGTATTCAGGGACAACTGGAGTTTCGTCAACCATTGTCCTAGCAACTCGACCAGCCTCACCTGCGATGTAAGCCCGCTCCATCTCCTCAGCTAGTTGGCGTGCGATAGCTGGGTCGTACTGGTCAGATGGAACCCAAGTGCCAGCCTGGTAATGGAAGGTCTGCAATCCGCTTTCAGCAGCGTTCTTGCGAGCTTTCTCAAGCGCTCGCTTTGCTTGCTGGTATTCCTTTTCCCATGTAGTAACTTCTTGAGCGCCACCATCACGGACGATTCCAATGCGAGACATTACTTCTTCAAACTGTTCTTGAGCTAGAGTCAATTTGTCCTGGACTGCTTCAAGCTCTGCAGGCTTCTTGTACTTTAGTCCCGCAGCTGCCTGAGTCTGTGCACGTTCTGGTGCTACGTGCATGTCAAGTAGGTAGAGCTGAGTGCGAAGTAGCGACTTCTCTTGGTCATCAAGAATCTTCATTACAGTGCCAGCTGGGGCATCTGGAGAAAGCGGAAGTCTTCCGTACTGTGCAAACTGCATAGCGTAGGCAGTAAAGATATCTTCAGCGTAGCGACCACCCTGAGCTGCAAGAATGTTTCCAGCAAGTGCAAGTCTGCGTAGGTATTGTCTTACAACTCCCAGTCTTACATAGTCAGAGGTTTCGCCAACTGCATCTGCAGCACGCATACCTTCACGCAATGAATTCAGAACGTCATCTGAGATGGTCTGAGCTTCACGGACCCAACGGTCAGCTGAGGCTACGGCCTTGGTCAAGTGAGCTTCTCTAAGCGCAGCAATAGTTTCTGGCTTTAGTAAGTGCTCAGCCATCGCAGATGCAATTTCTTGCTGCTTGGACTTGAAGGCTGGAGTAGGCTGCTTCATTCTCTCGGACTTGCCAAGAATACGTCCCACAAGCTCGTCTGCTATTTCAGCTTTGTCTACGATGCTCTCTTTACCGTCTAGCTCTAGTACACGGCGGGCAGCGTCACCAAAACCAAGGAATGACATTGTGTTCTTGTCATAGTTCTCGGCACTTGTTACGGGGAAGTAAGCCTGGCGTAGGATGTCTCGTCCACCAGTTGAGTCAAATGCTCTAAAGATGTCGCCCATGTGGATGTAAGCAAAATGAGCATCGGCAAGCTTGTTGTAGTTTGGCTTACGACCCTCAGCCTTAGCAGCTGCACCTTCAGCTTTGTAGGCAGCGTCAAATGTAAAGTCGTTAGCTTCTTTTAGTCTTGTGATTCTTACACCAAGGATTCCAAGCAATCTGGAAGCTTGGTCCATCTGGTAGATAAACTCATCAATCTGTCTGTCAGCGCCAGCGTTGCGTAGCTCAAGCTGCTTCTCTTTACCAAGTGTGTTAGCAGGAGTTAAAACGTTTGGCTTACCCTTGCTCTTGATGCCTTTAGAAATACGAGCTCTGATTAGTGCAGTTAGCTTACCAATCATTCGCATTTCGTCAGCCTGGGTGAATACGTTTGGCAATACAGCGCCTGTGTCAGAAACGTAGTTCTGGTCTGAAATCTTCTTGACCTTTTGGTTTAGCGAAGAAACAGTTTCGATGTAGTCTTCAGAGTTCTCGATGACGTCCATTAGGTTGAACTTGTTTGTCCATGATTCACGCAGCGCCAATGTAACCATGTCGTCACCTTCGTTCCAGGTGCGCCCAGTGGCTGGGGAAATGCTGTCGCTAAACTGCTGCGCTAGAGAAGACGCAGATTCCTTTGCTAAGGCTTCCTGAATCCATTCTGGTGTGATAGAAGTGTTGCCAGCTAGTTCGATTGCGTTGACTGGTGTTGGTTCCTGCATGAACTTAATTGCCTGAGCTAGCAAGTCATCGTAGCTAACTCCGTTGGCTTTCATTAGTTCGCTTACGTCGCCAGCTACAGCAACCTTTACCTTCATGTCTGCAACGGTTTGTGGAACTTCGTTCAAGAAGATGTCACGCAGTCCAGCGCCAGTTCCGCCTTCCATTGCCTTTAGCGTCGACTTAGTAATCTGGTTCTCTGGGTCGATTTCCTTGAAGATTCTAAGTAGTGAATCAGAGTTGACGCTTTCACCATTGCGTAGACCAGCAATAAGCTCATCGAGGTTCCTGTAGGTGACGTTCTCGTACTGGTTTAGCAGCCTTGCCTCAAGTAGCTCAAACTGCTTAATTGCCTCAGGGCTACCGCCCTTTAGAACTCCAGTGGCCTTTACTTGGTTAGCAATGTCTTCGCCAAATACAGACACCAAGCTGTCGTAGACTCTGGCTTCAGTTCTAGCAACTGGGTCTTTAGCTTTAGCTAGAAGCGCAGCTTCGTCCATAATCTTCTGGAGTTTATCTGCGACCTGCTTAGCTACGTAATTAGGAACGTCTTTAATGTAATCAGGGAATCGCTCTGGCAGTTTACTTAGCGGAACAAGTGAGTCATCTACTCTGATAACCATGTTAGAAACTAGAGATGAAATCCAGCCAATGTTTTCGTTGTCTGCAGCGCTGGCGCTTAGGAACTTCATCAAGGTGTATGGAGTTTCAATTTCGCCATCGACTTTAGCCAGCTTGATAGCGTTATCAAAGTCTTTACGTAGAGTCCTGTGTAGGTAGCGCATTGCGGTTGAGTCGGTGAGCGTGCCCTCCTTGATGATACGGCGAAGCAAACGCTGATTGGTCATAGCAAGACGAATCTTGCGACCAGGGGTTTTGCTAGCTAGCTCGTCAACCTTCTTCAGAATCTTCTTTAGCGCAGTACCTTCTTTGGTAGTTACCTTGCCCTTACCTAAGTCAGCGAATGTAAACTGAGGTGTTGGTGTCAAATCTAGTGCTGGCTTCTTGCCACTGGCTACTCTGCTAGGTGTTACGACCTTGCCAGTGTTGTATGCTGCAGCTGCAGCTGCAGCCTCTGCCTTGGTTCTAAAAGTTTCGATGTAGTCGCCAGCACGAACAACATACTCGTCTACGCCCTTAGTCTTCTTTACGGTTGCCTTAGGGGCTGCTGCCTTCTGGACTAGAGATGCCTGTGCGCCCTCCATGTCAGCGAAAACTTTCACCTTCGTACCGTCGTAAATCCAGACGGAGCCATCTGAGGCTTGGTGCGGTGTGTTCTTTTCTAGCTGTACGCTTCCGCCACCCTCGGCAGGAACTTCTGCGACCTCAGCGCCTTCTTCTGTCTGACGGACAGTGTTTACTGGTAGCTGGTCAATAGCCACTTCGCCAACCTGCTTGCTGTTAGCATTAGCTTTTGTCTCTTTTGCGAGCGCCCTAGCATCTTCTTTCGTGGCACGTGTTCCAATGGTTTCGCCAGATGTGGTTTTGACGGCCCATTCCTCACCCTGTCTAGCTACAACTACACCAGCGGTCCTGGAGACGTTGCCTTTCAAAACATCAGTAAGTGTTTCTCTAGCTAGGTCAGAGCGTAGGCTTGAAAGCAAGGCCTTTTGTCCAGCCTCAAGTGCTGACGATGTAACCAGGTTCAGGTTTAGCTTTACAGGACCAAAGCTTATTTGTGGTGGGATAGGAGTAGTTGTGTATGTTCCAAGTCTGCGGATTCTCTCCACTTCACCAGCAACGTCCACGCCAAGAGCACGAGCTGTCTCAATCTCGGACTGCTTTATCTTCACCTTAGGTTCTTTGACCTTGGCAACTGGCAAAGCGTCAGCCTGTCTAGTCTGCTTGAATCTGCTAATCATTGCAGCTTCACGAGAGACCTCGCTCTTTAGAGCTGCTGTAGTTCCAGCTTTGACGGCAGCTGCACCGCCCTTGACAAGACCCTTTACCGCACTAACAGCTCCAGCTCCTGCAAAAGTAAGTGGGTCGTTGATTATGTCATATGTGATACCAGCGACATACTCATCTAGTGTGTAGTTCTTCTTCTCGCCAAAAAGCGTTTCAAGACCGTAGTTGACTTTTTCGCCACGGGTCCAAGCAGTTGCGTTAGCCCAAGCAGCCTTCTCAATAAACTTGTTGATGCGGTCAGCTTCTTCATCGCCAGTTACAGTTGCTTCTGGAATAAGGGCCACTGTTTCACTGCTAGGTCCACTTGGGCCAGCAACCTTAGCAAGCAAATAAGCTCGCATAGATTCTGTTATTACGCCTTTTTCAGTTAGCTCTCTAATCGCTTTTTCTTTACCAGAGCCATAAGAAAGTCCAGTAGAAATTGCGTCAATAAATCCACCAAGCACACCGACGGTAGCTCCGCCTACAGCATCTAGCTGTCTGTTTACTTCTTTTTCAAACTTTTGCTGGAAGGTTTGCTTTTTCTGAGTTGGAGCAGCTGGTGTAATTGCCTTGGTTGGTGACGGCACAATGATTGGCAAGCCACCCCTCGTACGCCCAGTCGATATTTTTGGTGCATCAATCGTAGGTGGCTTCGGGGATGGGGTAGTTTGAGTAGGCGGAGCGACGGGCTTGATTAGAGGCAAACCAGAGCGTGTTCTATCGCTAGGCTTGTTGTCGTCTTGTTTCGCCATGCTCTTCCTGGTCGTCGTTATACCAATTATAGGCTAATCGGGCAGAGTATGCGATTTAGTAGATAAGTCTGACTAGCTCGTTAGCGTAACCAGTGTCACCTTCGTTGCCAAATTGCTTCTGGTATCTCTGGTTGATGATTTCCCTGCTAGGCATTTCACCGTCGTTAGCAGCACGGTATCGGGATACAATCTGAGCCAATCTACTACGGATAGCAGTAGCGTTCCCGCCAGCATCGCTAACCTTTAATTCCCAACCCAATACGTCATCACTGTACTCAGTTGGCTGGTTAGCTTCAGCCTCAGCACGGATACGAGCAGCCTCTGCGGTCCCTGCAGCACGAGCCTGAGCCTCACGAAGCGCAGCCTCCTGAGCCCTGCGAGCCTGAATCTCACCGTAGTTAGCCTGCATTACGTTCTGACGGCCCTGTAGCTGAGCGCCAGCTAGCTGTGATTGTACATCGACCTGCTGACCTTCAAGGCCAGCCAGTCTTTCCTCTAGGTTGTTGCGTAGCTGCTCAAGTGCAGAAGCCTGCTGGTAGTCGTAACCACGGACTGCAGCGTTGACATCATTCTGGGCCTGCTGGCTCATTACGTTTTGTAGAGCTGCCCAAGTCTGCTGGTATTCATTTGAGCGAGCGATGCCTTCTTCAGCTGCTTGCTGCACTGGGCTAGATGCTGGCATTGGACCTTGACCACGCTCACCAGCGGTAACTGCTAGTTGCTGTGCGCCAGCCTGGGAACCAGCACGAGCTTCGGCGGTTCTGTTAGCAAGAGCTAGTTGCTGGTCAGCAATTGACTTAGTGAACTGCTCCTGAATCTTCTGCTTGTCTTGTGCACGGACGGTTGAAAGGTTTCCAAAGATTGATTTAATGTCAGCTTGGTTAGCAGCGTAGCGAGTGTTGGCTGCACCCATCTGCTTGTTGATAAAGTCCATTGCTGGCTGGAACATTGGAGTAGGGTCGACGTAGAGGCTCTGAGCAGTCCTAGACGGAGTTACTGGGCCAACGCCCTTACCTAGCCTTACGGTGCCTGAAATCTTTTCGCCCTTGTCAAGCTTGTTTAGGTCACGAATCTGCTTTGCTGTAGTTCCGTACTCTTGGGCAATCTGCTTTGCAGTCTGCGGTGTAGTTACCTTTACCTTAGCCATCTTAGACTCCCGTGTATCTAGGCATTATTGAGCTTAGCGCCTGTTGGATTGCTTGGTTTCTGTAGTCCTGGCCTACTAGAGTGCCAGTCCAATCGGTGCCAGTAGCTCCGAAGTTAGCTAGGTATTGCTGGCTCACTGCAGCCATCTGGTCCTTTAGGCTAGTCTGGGCTGCAATTTGGCGAGCGTTTGCCTCAGCCTCAGCACGAGTTAGAGCTCCGTATGCTCCGCCAGCCATGCCACGTGCAGCGTAGTTCCCAGCAAGTCTTTCACGTGAAGATGCTGCGCTTCTGTTTAGCTCTCGCTCAGCCTGAGCTGTCTCAGTCTGTCGGTTCTGCATCTCCGCCAAAGCCTGCGCCCTTGCTACGTTAAATGCGCTCTGCCCGCCAGCAATAGCTTGCTGGTAAATTGGGTCGCTCTCTAAGCTCCAGTCTGCAGCTGAGGTTGCTGGTGGCTTGATTGTGTCAGTTGCAGCGCTAGTTCCTTCGGCAATAGGCTCTTTAGGAGTGGTGTCAACTGGAGCTGAAATCTTGTTGCCCTTACCAAGTGCCACTGTCATACCAGCGTCAAATGCCTTGCCTCGTTGCTGAGAGTTCAGGCTCAAGATTCGGTCTGCAATTGCACGCTGCTGAGCAGCGCTACCCTTTGGGGATACCTGGCGAGCAAGACCGATAGCCTTAATAGGTTCTGTGACCTTTACTTTTGCCATTATCTACTAAACCTCAGGAAGTCAGGGCTGGCGTAAGCACCAGCGTTACCAGCTTTCATTTTACCAAGAATTGCGTTTCTTCGGGCCTTCATCTTCAAATCCCTTGCCTTGTAGCCAGTTTTGTCAACTGGGCCAGATGTAGGGGATTTCATAGCTTGACCATAAGTTTTGGAGCCAGCAGCATAAGGCGAGAACTCAAAGGTTCCTAGAATACGGTTGCGCTCTGCACCAGCCATTAGTTAGCTTCCCTAGCAATCTTAGCTTTAGCGCCCACCATTGGAATGATGCTAAAGACCTGAACAGGAGATGTGGCAGCCGTTCCGTCACAAGACAAGTATAGCTCAAAATAGATGCGCCTGAAGCGAAGCGAGTTGTCCAGCTTTGTTTCCATGCGGATTAGCTGGCCCTGAGGGAAATCCTCAATAACGGTCTCAATGGTGCCTGGCGTCTTTAATCTGTCCCAGGTACCAAAACGGTCATCAAATTCATTCTCTTTAGAAAGCTCGTCCCAGGTATAGAAGTTGTTGTCGTATTGACCATCGCTGGAAAGCTCATCCCAGTGAACAGCTAGGGCTTCTTCACGGATAGCAACTGGCACGGCAACGGCACGGACGATGCGAGCAGTTGTGATGTCGGCAGTCCAGAAGTAAAGCCTCTTCCATTCCACAGGTGTGTTAAAGTCGTAAATCTTAGTCTTGAGCGAGCAGGTCATTTCTTCGGAGCCCACAGAGCTAATTGGGTCATCCTCGATACGGTAGACAGAGTAGTCTGTGATGCCTGGTGCATCTACTTCAGCTGAGCCAGAGATTCCGTAGTAGAGCTCTTCTTCCTCATCCTCAAACCTCCGAGGCACTGTGACAAAGTAGCCAATCCTAGATGCTGTAGTCCACTGCGACCAAGTTCTGGTGTCCATGTCGTAGCAGTAAATACCGCCGTTGTGGAATACAACACAGCGACTTCCGACCATGCTAATGGCGTGCTCAAAGCGTCTCTCGTAGGTGTTGTCAGGAACGAACTTTACCTTCTCAGAGTTAAGTGGGTAGTAGAGGTAGTTCTGGTATAGGTACAGAGTCTGACCAGATAGGACTAGGTGTGCGTTCTCAAACTTGACGACGCTTCGCCTGGTCTCAGCTCCAATGTCCTGCTGCATGACCTGCATGGTACCTTCTTCAGGTAGTTCGCCGTAGCTGTAGCGGTAGGTTGAGCGGTTTCTGAAGATTACGATGTCGTTGTAACCCTGAGCCATTGCGGTAATCCACTGACCATCGCCACCGCCAATCTCGACGTAGAGCTTTGCGCCAAACTCATCTTCCCAGTTCCAAACGCTTGTTGATGACCCAGATGGCCCAGCAGTAGAAATATTTGACCAGTAAACGATGTTTGCAGTTGCAGTGCCCTGCACGCCAAAGCCAAAGAATCTAGTCTGAAATAGCTCGATACCACCAAGCAGGGGCATGGTTGGCGTAGATGTAAAGGTGCCAGCTTCCCAGTATCCGCCAGCCTGAGTTTCGGAGCAAAGCACAATCTTGTTTAGATACTGAGTGCAGTCAGAAGCCCTGAAGGTTGCAATCTGTGTCCAAGCTTTTGTGGAGACGTTGTAAATCCAGGTCTTGTCATCTGTAACGCCCACAAGGAAGCGAGTGCCATCCTGCCTGATGTAAGTGCCGATGAAGTCTAGTGGCTCAGAAGCAGCTGGGGTCTTGATTACTACGTTAGAAGAGTTCTTCTCAAGGTAGATTGGTGGGCGTGAAGTTAGAGCACCGTTAGATGTAAACTCAAAGTTGATTACGCTAGCTAGTTCGGAATCGTCAATGCTTGACTGGTCCCAATAGTTATTGAGCCCCCCAGTGAATCTCTGTAAGGGTGCTGAGCGTTCTCTGATTATCTGGGACATTATAGGAAGTCGTCTGGGTCAGGCAGCAGCTGCTGGTATAAATCGGTCTGAGATAGAGTATCTTTTAGATTTAGCCTGTCTAGTCCTTCCCTGAACTGGTTCAGTTTGTAAGATGCTGCAGAGTAGTTTTCATCCATTTCAAGAGCCTGTGAGATTACATAGTTAGTCAGCTCGTTGAAATATCTATCTGGAATGCTTAGAATCTGGGACAACGCTGTAAGCGGAGTAGGGTTTTTTACATACTCAAGCTTAATAGCTCCAGTAATGCTTCTTGACGGAACTGGGTAGAATGTGATAACCCCAGCACGCTCATACCAAATCTCTGGACGCTCAGCATTTAGAAGGCGAGTAGGGTCAATGGCGATGATGTATTCACGAGCTGCCTGTGGAGAGATGTTCTGGATTGGGTAGCCACTTACATAGACAGCCTCAATAGCCAAAACCTTGTCGTTGGGAAAGCTGTAGTCCTGCTGGTTAGCAACTAAATCTGCAATCTTAGTGGCACGAAGGATAGGGTTGCTGTTGACGATTTCACGCTGACCATCATTAATCCAAGAAAGGATTGCTGGGTCACCTAGCTGGGCACCAGACTGGTCTCCGAACTGAGACCTGACCCTAAATGCGAGGTCGTTGCCTGTGTAATTGAACTCTTCAGCTGGCATCTTTACTTCCTAAGGGTCTTGCCGTTGTGAGTCCAAGTGTGCTTCTTGGAAGCCATTGCACTCTTCATGAGGTCTTTGCGCTCTTCTAGGTACTCTTGCTCTTCTTTTGCCCTAAGCAAGGCGTTTGACATCTCTAACAATTGTAGCTTATTGACCTGTGAATTTGGGTCATGCATGTTGTTTTGTGCAAGCCAAGCTACCAACCTAGCGTCAATCTCAGACTCAGCAAGGTTTCTAATGTGGTAAGGCGGGGCTAGGTTTGGTTCGTCTACAAGAGCAAATGGTCTCTGTGGGTCGAATGATGGATGACCTGGCTCCATACGAATCAATCGCCCGGTTGGGAATAGGTCGCTGATTACACGGGCAACTCGGCGCTGCTCTTCAGTGTAGAGTCCGTCAATTCTACCAAAGTTAATCATTAAATCCTCCTATGAAAAGACCCAGAGGAGCAGGCGAGACGGACCCAC
>JACCDV010363377.1_pt1 | contig 15718 bp, 21 predicted proteins | sample 7446131 | NCBI WGS metagenome assembly JACCDV01 (sample SAMN15323448, study PRJNA562643) | freshwater metagenome | isolation source: river surface water | place: USA:Blue River Watershed | collected 2017-08-17 | reverse complement strand
ATGAGCTCATTTAACCGTATGATAATTCTTATATCCAAATTGGTGCAATTTTAAAACTTAGTACTGCAATTGGATTGCAGTTGGTAATTTTTTCTTAACAAAACGCATTTTTTTAGTAGGAATTTATTTTGTAATAATTAGTGATTTGTTTCGGGATCAAAATTTTAACTTTATTCCGTATTCTATGTACGGAGTAAAATAATTTTACTATTTTTAGAAAAAAATAAAATCATGGCAATTTCTAGGTCGGCCTATAGGAGGTATAAAGTAATTGATTCGTTGTTGCGAAATCCAATGCGTAAGTATCCTACCTTATTGGATATTCAAGAAGCTTGTGAAAACAAATTAGATTTGTCTCCTTCCTTAGATACTTTGGAGAAAGATATTCGGAACATGAAAATGCCCGAACCCGATGGCTTTGACGCACCCATAATATATTGCCGATTGAATAAAGGATACTATTATGAAAATCCCAATTTTTCGATTAGCTCCATCAGTCTTACCGATAATGATATTAATAGCATTAAAGAAGCGATGGAATTATTACAAAATATTAGTGGTGATAGAGTAGGAGACCGTTTTAGTTATGCCATTGACAAAGTGCTTTCAAGTTTTAAAGAGACGTTTCCTGATGGAAATAGCAGAAGAAAAATTATTCAAACCGATTATGTCCCTGGAGCAAGAGGTTTCGAAAATTTTGATTTGTTATTTAGTGCTTGTAAAAATAAATATCCGTTATCATTTGTGCATTATTCCTATAATAAACGAGCTTTTAAGTCGGTTATAGTGCATCCAGTGATGTTGAAAGAATTTGAAAACAGATGGTATTTGGTAGGATATTCGGAGAGTCATGGTACATTACGAACTTTTGGATTTGATCGAATCTATGGCCCGTTATTATTGAAACGGAAGTATGTAGAAAGTGATGAGGCCGAAGTTCAAAGTTATTGTAATGATATTTATGGGGTGTATCCAATTGAAAATCAACCGAAACAATCCATCATTTTTTTTACTTCAAATAAAATCACGAATTATTTTGAAGCTTATCCCATTCATTCCAGTCAGATAGCTGACAAAACCGAATCCGGTTCAAGTTTTTTTACTCTTGAAGTAGTTCCAAGTGTTGAACTGATTCGTTTATTTCGTTCGTATGGTAAAAATTTAGAAGTTATTGATCCTCTGTGGTTACGTGAACAAACTGAAACATTGTTATAACATGAAAACGAAAAACAAAAATTTAGTATTTCATCTTAATGCTAATCGACTTACGGAATCTAATCCGTTACTTTTGAGAATACAATTGTTTGCAGAGTACACCAAAGTTGATTTTGGTTATGTGACGACAGATTTGTACGATTATGGAGGTTGGATACGAATGGCTTCGGATTCATTTTTGGAAATAATAGAAACGGGTCAGCGTTATACTCTTCAATTAGCGGAGAATATACCCATTGCACCTGAGCAACTTCATTTTGAATCCAAAAAAGATTGGAAGTACTATTCCTTGTTTTTTCCACCTATACCACATCAAGATTGTACTATCAATATTATAGAAGCAGAAAATGGAACTCCTAATGATTTCAATTACTATGGTATTGAGTTGAAAATGGAAGAAGGAATAGAAATTTTGTAATAAGTAGAAAATTTACTTTGAGCGATTTTATTATAAAATGACATACTTATTTATTGTAAACTACTACTTTAAGTAATTCATTTTATTTAATTATTAATCAAAGCACATACAATTCATTCTAAATTAATACAATTGCTATCCGTATTGCATCCGTATTAATGCGTATTTATACGTATTAATACGCTTCTTTTTTTAGTTTTTTTTCGAAAAGTTGATTCGGTTTCTTGTAGTTTTTAGCGTTCAAAATGCGGATAACTAAAAATTATTATTTAGAATATTTTTTTTCAGGGTTACCTTTTAATGATTTACATATTAACTATAAAATAATCATTAATTAAAACCTATTTTATGAAAAGAATCAATCTTTTACTTACAATTTTATTTTGTGCTTTTTATTTCAATGTTAATGCACAAGAAAACGAAGATGACCAAAAAAATGTTGCAGAACTTAGAATTAGAGATGCGAGATTAAATGGTGATAATATTACCAGAAGTGTCCTGAAAGAAAAAAACTCCTACGTGTTTTATAAAACATCTGATAGCGATGACACATTATTGAGTCTTATTAGTGATTTAAATGATGACCAAACCTATGGAAATATCTATTTAGTCTCAAAGGAAGTAGATTCATCAAATAAAAAAAGAATAGAAAAACAAGTCTATAACTTTTATTGGAGTTATGCAAATTCATTTGATGATTATAAGGGTACTTATAATTGCAGTTTGTTCCTTCTGAAAAAGAAAAAAAACATTTATTATGAGTTGCGATTAAAACAAGAAAATTTAGATGAATTATTATTTAGAGGAGAATTTAAAGGCGACATCTCATTTCTTGAGGAACAGATTGGAAAATAACATAAAAAAAACTAACCATGAAAAATATAAAAACAATTGGTGCTATTTTACTTTGTTCAATTTACACCTCAATGAGTGCTCAATATGTAAAAGAAAATAACGACGTACTATCCATTTTTAAAATCCTCGATTCTCGAGATAATGGAACAGACTTAACCTCTGAAATGATTAAAGGAAATCAGCAATTGATATTTTACAAAACAAAGGAGAATAACCAAATTATGCTTTCTAATTTTTGGGAAAAATCAAAATCACAAAGTTATGGTTCAATTTTTTGTATAACTAAGGAAGAAACTCCTGAATCTTCAGAAAATTACAAAAGAATTGACTACACATTTAATTGGAATTATGTCAATACGTATGATGACGTTAAAGGGGTAGCAGAATGTAAATTACGGTTGCTTTATAAACCGCAGGGAATTTATTTTAAATTAGATATTCTTCCTGAAGACCTAGAACCACTAGTATACCGAGGTGAATTGAAAGGGGAATTAACAGAAATCGATTCTTTTATTAAAAAATAAATTAATTAAAGGGTTACCTTTTTTTAAAACTAATATTAACTGGTATAAAACAATTAATTAGTAACAATTTAAATTATTAGTATCATGAAAAAATTATTCTTTTTTATCGCGTTTTTATTTGCCGCTGCAAATTCTTTTGCTCAAACATCAACTTATGTTTCGGGCTATACTAACAGTAATGGAACGTATGTTCAAGGTTATTACAGAACCACTCCAAACACCACCCGAAATGACAATTATAGTACGGTTGGAAATGTAAATGTTTACACTGGATCTTATGGAACTAAACAAGCCGATAGTTATTATGTTACACCATCAACATATACTACACCAACCTATTACTCGACTTCAACACCAGTATATACGGGTTCAAGGGGAGGTCAGTATTATATCAATAGTAATGGCAATAAAACTTACATTAGAAATTAATACTAAAATTCAACCTGTCTATTGGTAGATTAATAGATAGGTTGATTTATAAGTTTAAGAAAAATACTTAAATTGTGCCAATAAAATCTTTATTACAAATAAAAAGGTTACCATGGCAGACAAAAACAATTTTTCAAATCTTACTGACCAGGAGTTGTTAGTTAAAATAAAAGAGAATTCCGATTATTTAGGTATCGTTTATAAAAGATGTAAATCTAATTGTTTGGGGTTTATGAGAAAAATGACTAGTGGGAAAATTAGTGATTATGAACTGGAAGATGTTTTTCAAGACGCCAATATCATACTTTATGAAAAAATAGTAAAAGGTGATTTTGTACTTACAGCATCTTTTCAAACCTATTTGAATTCTGTTTGTCGTTTTCAATTGTTGAATACTATTGAAAAAAGTAAATTGACCGCTGACTATGAAGATAATTTGGATGATGACGATGATGAAAACCCTAATGGTTATCAATCTTCTATAACCGATAGTTTGGATGCTGTAGATCACTCCAACGAACCACAATTTTTGGCAATAGAAACCGCTTTAGAGAAAATGAAAGCTGCTGGAGGTCATTGTTATGAATTGCTTACTTTGTTTTGGTATCACAAAAAATCAATGAATGAATTGACTACTGAATTTGGATATACCAATTCAGATACTACTAAAAATCAAAAGGCAAGATGCCAAAAACGATTGGAAAAAATTGCTTATAACGAATTGAATCAATAAAAATGAAATTAGCTATCGACATAGTACAAAGTTTGTTGTTGCCAAAATTGGAGAAAGATGCCAGTTTTGATATCAACCAAATGAATATAGCTTTTTGGGAAACCTTTACTACTGCCTTACTTGATTTTGAAAAGGATACTAAACCAGTATATGCTGCTATTTATAGTTTGGGATTGAAAGATGCAGAGAAAATCATTTCTAAATTAGATACTGTTTACATTTCTTTTATAAAAGAGTTAGCTGAAAACCATGTTTTAGGAATTAGTTCTAAAGCTATTGATTATTTGATTACCTCCAAAAACAGCACTTTTGAAAAAGAAGTACACTTCTTTACTGATTTACAAAATGCCATTAAGAAAGTGGAGCGTAAACGCATTAAAATGGAACTTCCTAAAACTTTTGATAAACTAAGCTTTGAAATTTCTGATGATGCCATTGCCTTAGCTATTACCAAAAAAGAACGTGAAACTCTCAAAGAAAAAATGAATGCTTGGGATAAGGAATTAGTTACCTCGGAAGAATCTCCTGTTTATTCTGTTACTGCTAAAAAAGAAACTAAAGTTATTTCTTTATCTTGGATAAAATATGCCGCTGCTGCATGTATTGTTTTGACAGCAGGAATTATGTATTTTAAATTCAATACTGACACCAATTTAGTTCAACCTGGTGATACTAATGTGGTAACTGCTCCGGTTAAAAAAGACACTACATCAAAAGGTACAATTACTGCTGAAATTCCTCCGGAAGCTTTGGCTGAAGTGGCTACCATTACTAAAAATGCACCTGTTATTGAAAGTGGTTCGGGTTTTGCTTCTAAAAACAATAACATCAAGATTGTAGAAAATAATCAAAAGGCTAGAAAGATATCGATTGTTACTGCCATTGAAAAGTATCGACAGCTGCTTGAAAATGAATTTTCGGAAAATAAAGTCGGTGATAGTTCAAGAATAAAAGAATTAGAAACTAAAATTAACTCCCTTCAAAAAGAATTAGCATTATTGAAAGAAAGAGAAAAGCAATATTTTTTTGATGGTAAAGCATTGGTATTGTATGTTTTGAACACTGATAAAGAAAATACTATTGTGCTATATGGGGATAACTTTTATCTGAAAAGAGATGCTAATTACTTTAGATTGACTGTTGCCAAGCAACCTCAACTTTATAAAAAAGAAAGCAATACAGAAGTAATAAGCACATTGGATAAAATTATTTTTGATTATGGAAATTAAGACTAAAACATTTTTAAAAAAAGGACTTACCCTGTTTTTCAGTGTGATGTCCTTTTTTATGTTTGGACAAAATAAAGAAGAACCACAAATTAGAAAGGTTTTCAACCAACTCGTTTTAGCCTATGGAAGTTCTAAAACGGCTCCAGAACTTGTGGTAATGAAACAGAAACAAAACAGACCAGCTTTTTACAAATTTGACAAGAAACCGATTGTAACTATTGATACTTATTTATTTACTATTTGTAGAAGTTTTGGAAAAGACAGTTTAAATGCATTGTCCGTAGTCATTGGTCATGAATTGGCACACTATTATAATGAACATAGTTTTTGTACAGATTTTGCTTTTGCTATTCGCAATAAAAATGAAGTGTTTTCTAAAAAAGTGAAGTTGATTGACAAAAACCAAAAAATAATTTACGAAACCCAAGCTGATGATAAAGGCTTGTTTTATGCTGCAATTGCGGGTTATGAACCATTTGAAGTACAACCCAAATTGTTAGATGCCATTTATACCCAATATCAATTAAAAGATACAGATGGTTACCCAACAAAAGTGCAAAGAAAAGAAATTGCTAAAAATGCCTTATTAAAAGCCAAAAGGTTATTTGAAACCTTTACACTTGGATTAAAATATATGCAGGAGAAAAATTATGATAAAGCGATAGAGGCTTTTAATACTGTCAATAATGATTTTCCTTCAAGAGAGAACTATAATAATTTAGGTGTTGCTAAAACTCGAAAAGCACTTGATTTACAAGAACCAAATACAATTGAAAAAGCAAGCCCCGAAAGGTTTTTGTATCCTATAGAAATTGAAAATAAAAGCCGATTGAATAAAGAAATAACAAGGTCTTTGGATGATAATAGTGAAGTAATTGAACAACTATTGAAAGATGCACAAAATGATTTTCAAGAAGCAATTCGTTTGGATCCAAATTTTACAAAAGGATATATTAATTTGGCTTGTGTATTTGATTTATTAGAGGATTCAATTGGAGCAATCTCTATAATAACTAAACAGTTGCTGCCAAAAGAAGAGAGCGATAGTATTGACGCACAACGTATTTTAGCAATTGCCTATTTTCACTCTAAAGTGAAAGAGTACGAAACAAAAGCCGAAGAGATTTGGATGAAATTAAATTATTAAAAAATATGTACAAAAGATTTCTTTTAACTATTATAACCTTATTTTTTTTTAAAATTAATGCACAATCAAATGTAGATTCAACTTCTATATATTTTAACCAAAAAAAATATGATAAAGCTCTCAACTATTTATTAAAATCTAGAGATTACATTTCTATGATTAATCATGGAGTTGAGTTATTTGAAATTAAAGATTTTAAAAATGCTTCTAGTTATTTAATAGAAGGATTGGAATTGGGAAATAATTATCTTAACGATGATAATAAAATTAATATTCAAAATATTATTAGTCGCTCGTTTTATGAAATTTCTGATTTGAAAAACTCAATTTTATTTCGTGAAAGTGCAATAAAATTGCAAGAAATAAAATATGGTACTAATGACCAAAACTACCTAAATGCGATAAATAATTTAGCATATTTGTATAATATAGCTGGTAAATATGAAGAATCAGAGAGTTTGTATTTAAAAGTCTTAGAAATTAGAAAGAAAACATTGGGAGAGAAGCATCAAGACTATGCTTTGTCTTTAAGCAATTTAGCTTCATTATATGACGATGAAGGTAAATACAGTATTTCAGAACCATTACATATTAAATCATTAGAAATACGTAAAAATTTATTTGGAGAAAAATCTTCTGAATATTTAATATCTTTAAATAATTTAGCGAATTGCCTTAATCTACAAGGCAGATATTTAGAAGCTGAAACTCTTTTTGAAAAAGTATTAAAAACAAGAAAAGAAACCATAGGTGAGGATAATCTTGATTACTCTATTTCATTAGCTAATTTAGCGGTATTATATGTCAATCAGGGTAAGTATTCTTTAGCGGAACCCTTATATATTAAAGCTTTAGCGTTAAATAAAAAGTTTTTGGGTATACAACATCCTGATTATGCATCTTCACTAAGTAATTTAGCGGTATTATATGTTAGTCAAGGTATGTATGCCAAGGCTGAACCATTACAAAAACAAGCATTAGAAATTAGAAAGATAATTTTAGGGAATAAACATCCAGATTATGCATCTTCATTACAAAATTTAGCTGCAATTTATGTGAATCAAAAGAAGTATTTAGAAGCAGAATCTCTATATAAAGAAGGTTTAGCAATAAATGATGAAGTTCTAGGAAGAAAACACCCCGATTATGCCACTTCTTTAGATTTATTAGCTCAGCTATATAGAGACCAAGAAAAATATCCTGAAGCAGAACCATTATTCTTGAAAGCTTTGGAAATTCAAAAAGAAATATTAGGAGAAAAAAATTCAGATTACGCATTAACTTTAAATAATTTAGCTATTATGTATGTATTACAAGATAAATATTTAAAGGCAGAACAATTACTTTTAAAAGCACTTGAAATTCGTAAGGAAATATTAGGAGAAAATCACCCAGATTATATTTCAAGTTTATTTTTTGTAGCAAACTTTTATAGAATAATAGAATTTAATGAAATAGCACCATATTATTATGAACAGTTTCTGAATTTGAATTATATTAGAATGATTGAAGATATTTATACTTTAACTGAAAAAGAATTAATGAATTATATTGATTTTAATAATACATTACTCTTTTCTCCTTTATCATTTTTATATGACTTTCCAACAATCTATCTAAAAATAAATAGTAATTGTTTTGAAAATGAATTATTACTTAAAAATTTGTCTATAAGAAATAATCAACTTGTTCAGAGAACAATACAAAAAACGGGGAATAAATTACTTAAAGAGAAATATGATAAATTCATTACCAATAAAATAAAAATTACTAAGCTTAATGAGATTGCAATAAAAAACAGAAAATCTGATTCAGAAATACTAGTTACAGAAAACGAAATTTTAGAAAAAGATTTAATTAAAGAATCGGCAACATTTTTTGAATATAAGAAATTAATGTCATTTAAATGGACTGATTTAAAAGTTAAGTTAAAAAGCAATGAAGTTATTGTTGATTTAGTTTCTTTTAAATACCATAAAACAAATACTTTATATGCTGCTTTTTTATTAAAAAATGATTCGAAATTTCCAAAATTTATTTCCCTTTTTGAAGAAAAACAACTAAACTTTTTATTATCAAAAGATAAGATTGAAGAAGATAAAATCAGATTCAATAAACTGTATACTGATAAAGGTATTAGTGATTTATTTTTAAAGCCTTTAGAAGAGGCATTAAAAGATATTAACTCTGTTTATTTGTCGCTAACAGGATTATCTCATCAAATTGATTTTGCGGCATTACCAATAAATGACACGCAAACTTTTGGAGAAAAGTATAAACTTCATATTTTAAGTTCACCTACAGAGTTAATGGATTATAAAGTTACTACTTTGGAAAAGAAAAGTAAAATTGAGTTGCTACTTTACGGTGGTATTGATTACACTAAAAGTAATGGGAATTCAAGCCTAAATGTTGATGATAATTCAATAACATCTAATGAATATTTTATAAATTTAGCAAAAAGAAGCGGTTTTGAAAAACTACCTGGAACACTGAAAGAAGTAAAAGGAATTAACTCAAATGCAAATAAGAGTAGTTTTAATTCTAAAATATATAAAGAAAGTGAAGCAACAGAAGAAAGTATTAAAGCATTAGATGGAAAAACTACTCCTTTTGTTTTGCACCTTGCAACTCACGGGTTTTTCTTTCCTGAGCCAATTCAAGAAATACCAAAAGATGTTTTAAGTTCAGTTGGTAAATCAAAGTTTTATAAAACTTCAGAGGACCCAATGATGCGCTCTGGATTATTGTTGGCAGGAGCAAAAAATTATTGGGGAAAATTAAATCCAAACAATACAATAGAAGATGGCATTCTAACGGCTAGCGAAATTTCAAATTTGGATTTAAGTGCTTGTCAATTAGTTGTATTGAGTGCTTGTGAAACTGGATTAGGAGAAGTAAAAGGTAGTGAAGGCGTTTTTGGTTTGCAACGTGCTTTTAAAATGGCAGGTGTAAAAAATATTATTATGAGTTTATGGAAAGTTCCCGATGCACAAACCGCAGAGCTTTTTGATATTTTTTATAGTGAGTGTTTTGCAGGTAAAACTATTCATGAAGCATTTCAGTCAGCTCAATCTCAGATGAAAGCAAAATATTCTCCTTATTACTGGGCAGGGTTTGTGTTGTTGGAGTAGCTTCTTTGGATTATTATTTTCTTTTATTTTGAGTTACAATATTTATTGTTGTCATTGGAGAAGTTGTTATTGCGAGTTGATTTGAATAACCTAAATCCTTGATTGAAATTAAAATATTATCAAAAAACAAATCATCTGAACTTTCTACTATCATTGTTTCTAATTCAGATACCGCCAATAAAAAATCACGAGTAAGAATGGTTACATTTATAGATTCTATTTCAATACCATTATAAAGATCTTTGATAAAAAGACTTTCAGATTCGCTTTTGCAAATTCCGATATTGTTTGCTTTAAATTTCGGAAAAAAATTATGCATCATACCATGTCTGCACAAAAATATTTTTTCAATACAAGCATCATCATAAGAATTATTACTAAAAGTTTTTTTTGTGATTCGATAAAATTCAAAAATATGTTCTTTAGTATTATCCGTGTTTTTATTGTTACCAAAAAGTAGCCCTAATAAATCAATTCCAGAGACTACTGCCATTGCTTGAGGAATAGTACATGCACCTAATCCTGTATCTTCATCTTTCTTTATATTATTAAGAATTAGAATATCTCCAACAAGATAATCCTTGATGAATAGTTTAAAAAAATCTTCAACTTGTTTTTTCTTCATTTTAAGAATCATTTTATTTCAATTTTTCTAAATCTTTTAAATCAACTGAAGCTAAAATTCCATTTTCAAATTCAACTTGAAAAGTTGCCTTTCCATCAGCTTCAAAGACGTTTTTTACAATACCAATTGAATTTGTGGATAAATCATCTTTAAAAGTATAATCATTGGTTTTTCCAATATATTTTACTTGAGTGCCTTCATTAATAGTTTCCATAAAAATTAATTTAAGGTTAATAAGTAACAAATGTATATGACAAATTTTTGATTAACAAGAGAAATATTGTGATTCCGTATAGTTTTTTAAATAATATAGCATTAACACCTTTTGGGTTAAAAATCATATTCCAATTCATTAATAAATTAAAGAATTGGATTTTTTTTGTTTAGCAGGGTTACCTTTTTAGTTTTTGGCTATTAATAGATATAACACTAAAAATTAAAGACTATGTTTTCATTATTTAACAAAAAAAGACACCCAGCAGCAGAATTGTACTCGCATTATTCTGAAGATGAAAAACTAACCATTTTAGCTATACTATTTTTAGCAGGTTCCTGTGACAACAACCTTTCTAACAGTAGTCAAATGAACACTGAATTAAAACTTTTAAATGAGGTTGTTGATATTTTTGAAGTAAAAGCAAGAAGCGCTCAACAACTATTGCAAAGTGTAGGTCCGGATAATTTATTGATCCGATTGAAGGCATTTGATAAAGCTAAACTTGATATTGTATTAGTCATGATTATGGAAATGCTTCAATGTGATGGTCCATTAAATGAAGAAGAAGTGAATTTCATTATTGCAGTATTAGATAGACTTGACATTTCATTTGAAGCTTTTAAAGAGCAATTGGAAATGAATAAAAAAATGTACAATTTCTTTATGAAATAAAATTGTGCCTCCGAGAATTGGTGAATTTTAATGTGGTAGGGTTACCTTTTTGAAATTGGCTTATAAACGATTAGATAACAACTTAAAAAAACAGAAAAAATGGAATACCAAAATACTAAAGCAGACGAAAGGTTTTTAGAAAAAATGGAGCGTGATGAAAAGAAAATGCTATTGAAGTATTACGATTTAAAAAAGTCGGATACTAATTGTCCTAAAAACCCTTATTTACTACAACCAGAAAAATTGCATCTTACTTCCTATGAGGTTTTGCCTGATAACCGCATTAAATTAAATGTTGGTTACATGAGAAACTGGAGTGGTTATGTTAGTTCTACTGTGAGAATGAATTACAATCAATATATCATTGGTACCCTTTATTGTGAGCAAGTTGAGTTTGTAAATGAGGTTGATTTTAATAAAAAAGGAACTATTACTATTCCGTTTTTTTCAAAGTCAAAAATCCTTACTCTTCCTGTTCAAAATACTCATAACGTATCTATACGCTGTAAAAATATAAGGGTAAAAGATATAGATATCTATGTTAAAGACTCTGAAGGAAAATACATTCTTGATGAAGTTTACAGCGAAAAGTTGAGAAGTCAATTAGAAAACAACAATAATACTATAGACCATGTTTAAGCTATATATTCTTCTACTATTGACTTCTTTGAATGTTATTAGTCAAACAAAATTTACTAGTGCTAAATATAACTATTCTTTTATCCTTCCAGATGGATGGCATGTGAAAGACAAAATATTTAATCCTGAAGTTGATGCCAAGATTGTGGACGGCAAAGGGAACTCCTTTATAGTTTCAATAAAAACTTTTCCAACGTCAACTAAACTTACTGTAAAACAACAAATGGAATCAACTACCAATCAAGAAATGGAAGAACAATTCAATGCTGTTTATGGAACTGCCAAAGTAATTAAAAGAGGTAGCGTATTTGTTGGCTTTAAAGAGTGCTATTATATACACCTGTTGACCCCGTTTCAAGACGGGTTGCAATTGTATCATAAAAACTTCTATTACAGTGAAGGTTATAGAATATTATCAATCGATGCATGTTCAATCGAAACCTATTTAGATGAAACTACTCCAGCATTTGCTCTTATGATTGATACTTTCAAATTTTCGAATCTAAAAAACAAAAACAAATAAGATCAATTAAAATATTTTCGATTGATAGGGTTACCTTTTTCTTATTTGGCTATAAACTAGTATCTGAGGATACAAATAAATTTAACTTAAAAAAAAATTAAAATGGAACAAAAACACAAAGTACACAATTTAATTATTTTAGACGAAAGTGGGTCTATGGAATCTATTAAGCCGTCTATAATTAATGGATTTAATGAATTAGTTCAATCCATTAAGGGAATACAAAAACAATTCCCTGAGCAAGAACATGATATTTCAATAATCTCTTTTAATGGAAATGGCAATAAAGTATTGCATTTCATGGATGACGTTAGTAAACTTAATACTATTGATACCAGCAATTATAAACCAGACGCAATGACTCCTTTGTATGATGCTTTAGGATTTAGTTTTACAAAATTAAAAAAAGAGATACAGTCACAAACTAATTATAATGTATTAGTAACAATATTAACAGACGGAGAAGAGAATTGTTCGATAGAATATTCTGGTATTGTTATAAAGAATATGATTGAAGAACTAAGTAAAGAAAATTGGACTTTTACTTATATCGGAACCGATCATGATGTTGAAAAAATGGCAACTAACTTATCTATAAAAAATTCAATGGTGTTTGAAAAAAATAGTGAAGGTATCAAAACCATGTTTGAAGAGGAATATGATAGTAGAAAGCGATATTTTACTAATATCAGAGAGAAAAAAGATTTCAAAGAAAATTATTATAAAAGAGCTGAATTGGATTTTAAAAAAGAAGAAAATGAAGAACCATTTACAAAACCAAATAAACCTAGTTTTTGGAACAAATTAACTGGAAAAAATAATAAAAAATAATTTTTTTTCATCAAGGGTTACCTTTTATACTTTTTGATATAAACCTATAGTAGTAAGCAAGAGACTTTCTACACAAACAAAATTATTAATATAAAAAAATTAAAAACATGAAAACATTATTTGGAATCGGATTGATTATCCTTGGTATTGTATCATTAGGTCGTTATCCTAATTTAGGTGTTAGTATACCAGAAACTATTGGCGCATTATTGGGTACGGGTTTATTCACATTTTTACCTGGAATATTATTGATTAGAAGTGATAACAAAAATAAATCCAATACTAATGAAAAGTAAAACTATAATTCTCGCATTATTACTATTGGTATCAGTTCACTCATTTTCACAAAAGTTCTTTTTGGGAGATCGATTAACTCCAAAATCAACCCAGTTTAAACTATTAGGAATTTCCTCAGCAACGGGAGTTCATACTTATAAATACATTGGAGCCATTACAGATAAATATTTTTTCAATAGAAGAGTTGGTGAAATTATAGTCGGTTTTAAAAATGGAATTATAGTGACCACTATCTATAATCTTATTCCTGAAAATGGAGATGTAGGTGTACCTCAATCTACTTTAGATTTAGTTCAAAGTTCCATTCCCTTTCCGTTAGCTTATCGCAATGGATTGTATGGGGCTAATATAGATAATACATCAATTACTTTGAGCAGAAGCAATAATGAGTTGACGTTTCATAAAGACCGAATTATGTTTTTTACTTCGGTGAAGAATAGTCTTTTGAGAAATTGAATTAATTAATAATATTTTAAAACTTATTTGTATGAAATTTTATGATTTAAATACTGAATTTACTTTTGGTAAATATGTTGGGAATACTATAAGACAAATTTTAGACCTTCAACCTTCTTATTTGGACTGGTGTGCAGTCAATTTAGACCATTTTGTGATGTCTGATGATACAATTGAAGAAATAAAAACAATAAAACCAAACTTTGCATTCTCTGTTGAAGCAATTGAAAAAATGGATGAAAAAATCGAGCAATGGAATAATGAGGAATTATCATATCAATATTTTGATGAAGGTTACGACGACAGAAATGCTGATTATAATCATACTGATTGGTCTAATTATGATGATGGATTAGATATGGATCAACAAAGTATAGAATTTTGGAATCAGTTTTAATAATAGTCTACCTTTTTAATTTAAAATAATAACAAAAAACAAAAAATAATATATTTTAAAAATAAACTTAATTTAAAAATGAAAAATTACACATTTAATAAAGAACAAGGAAATTGGTATATAGACTTGCCAAATTGGGAAGGAACAAAAGCAGAACTACAAATGGTTGCAGGTGCCGATACGTTATTAGATAAATTATCAAACCATGGTACATCAGTAAATGTAACAATTTCAACAGAAAAGAAATCTCCCCAAGGATTTCAGACTCTCAAAAGAATTATTCAAACTCCGCCAAATGGTTGTGTGTATCGTTTAGGAATAGCTCCTATTTGGTTATGTAATGTTACAAAGTTTGTTTTTGATGGAATATTTCCTAAACAAATACATTTTAAAACTTATGAAATCATAATAAATAATCATTCAAAAAACCGTTTTCTTAACACAAATGAAAATTTTGGAATAATGGAAAGAGGTTTAGTGATAGACAATGAAATCTATGTATTTGAATTAGAGGATAATAAAGATTATAATTTTACTATTATTGAGCCGGGTGATATATCTAAAAAATAATTAATTGTATGGATGTTCAAAAAAGAAAACTAATTCAACAATTAGAAGAAATAGGAGAGGTAACCTTTGTGAAAAAAGCGGAAAAATCCATTAGAGGCATTTGCTCATTTCTTTTCAAAGTTAGATATTAATGGTTTGAAAAATATATTGAATAATCAAACCTATTATGATGGTATTTCAAAACAGGACTATTTATTATTAATTGATAAACATTTTGTTAACCTTAAAAACAATGGGATTCAATCTCTAAAAGTCATACCAGGTTTTTGTGATGGTTGTGAAAAAGGGTGTTCGGGTTTTACTTTTTTAGATGAAAAAGAGGGCTTTTTTGTAGATTTTATGTTTAAGGTAAATGATTATGAAATAGTGAATTTCATGGAGTGTTACAATTTTAAAAACGAAGTTGAAATTCCTAACAAGTTAGAAAAAATTTATATTAATGAGAAAAGTTTGAACAATGAAATTGATGAGTTGCCGTTTTAAATTAAATATATGATATCAATATTTCGAATAATATTTTTTATTGCATTTTGGAGTTTTCTATTGGTTGCAATTCAATTTCTAAAAACTAAAATGTATCCTATGATTTTAAAAATATTTAAATCAATTAAATTCAAATTTATTTTGGTTTTTAGGTCGATTACTATCAAGAAATCGGCCAAATATGTATGGAAAGAACTTCTTAAACATCACAAAAATAGAGATTGGAGATACGGCCAATATGATAATTATATTGAGTGTAATTTCATTGTTGATGACAAAAATACCTTGAGATTCTTTTACGAGGTAGAAAATACAGGTCTGACT
>JACCDV010392205.1_pt1 | contig 15719 bp, 16 predicted proteins | sample 7446131 | NCBI WGS metagenome assembly JACCDV01 (sample SAMN15323448, study PRJNA562643) | freshwater metagenome | isolation source: river surface water | place: USA:Blue River Watershed | collected 2017-08-17 | reverse complement strand
GACGATTCGACATGCGTGATGCCATGCGCGTTCAGCGTTGCAGCGGTCGCAATCACGATGAACAGCGCGGTGAGGTGCGAAAAGCCCATGCCCAGCATAGTATCGAGCCTGATCCGCCTCAATTCGCTGCCCGCCCGACGAGGCGCGACGCATAACGGCTTTACATGTCGGCGATGCTGTTCCTCCACCTCTTGCCCCGCCTGCCAGAAAAACAGGTATGGGCTAATGGTTGTCCCCAAGACCGCGACCAGCGCCATGGCATGTGCATTGTCGAACACGAAATTCGGGACGAGAGCACCATAGGCCGCCTTGCCCCAGTCGACCCCCGCGACAAAGACCACGGCTACATAGGAAAGGAGGGCGAGCGTGCTCCATTTGAGGACACGCGCATAACTCGTATAGCTCATGAAAATTTCCATCAGCACGCAGACAATCGCGAATAGCCCGGCATAGACCATCACCGGTCCGCCAATCAGCAATCCCAGCGCCGCACCCATCGCCCCCAAGTCCGCGCCCAAGTTGATGATGTTGGCAATGAGCAGCAGGTTGACGACAATTTGTAGCAGCCAGCGCGGATAATGGCGGCGCAGGTTTTGCGCGACGCCCATGCCCGTGAGCGAACCGATCTCTGCACTGATCGCCTGAATCGAGGCGAGCAGCGGATAACTGAACAGGATTGCCCAGCCCATGCCATAGCCGAACTGCGCGCCAACTTGGCTGTAGGTGGCAACACCGCTGGGATCATCGTCGGCGGCCCCGGTAACGAGGCCTGGCCCCAACTTACGCAGACCTAACCTTATTCGGTCGAAACGGGATCGGTCGTGCGGGCGACGATGCGGCGAATTTGCCTTTTCCATCCGCACCATCTGTCATGCTGGCCCTCGAGATCGCATCCGTATTTTCCCTGATATGGCGGTCATCAAGCGCCAGCTAGGCTGTTCGGATCAACGATTGCGGTCGGTGTTTGCCTGAGGAGAAGCCATCATGAAATCGATATTGCTCCACGTCCAGAGCGATGCCGGGATGGAGGCGCGATTGCAGGCAGCATTGGCGATTGCGCGGGCCCATGGTGGCCATGTCAGCTGCCTGCATGTCACCCCGATCAACCTCTACATCGTATCCGATGGGGTTTACGGCGCTTATCTGATGCCCGATTTCGCAACACGGCTGGATGAAATGGAAGCCAAGATCCGCGCTGACATCGAGGGCAGGCTGAAGAATGAGGATGTGTCTTTTGATTATCAGCAGATCACTGGCGATCCTGCCCAAGAACTGATCAGCCGTTCGGCTTTGGTCGATCTGATCGTGCTGGGACGCTACCATCATCAAGAAACCCGCTACACACCGCTGACTCTGGTCGGTGATGTGCTCAACAATGCACGGGTGCCGGTGCTCGTCCAGCCGCAGGAAAAGGCGGCATTTGATGCGTTTGGCTCTGCGATCGTCGCATGGAACGGCAGTTTGGAGGCAGCGAGCGCCTTGCGCGGCGCGCTACCGATGTTGCGCAAGGCATCGGCGGTTCATGTCGTCACCGTCGAGGAACCGAAGGAACATGAATTGCCTTCGCTCGCTGCTTCGGAATATCTGGCGCGGCATGATATCAAGTCGGAATTGCATCCACTGACCAAATCCGAAATTCCCGTGGCTGAGGCGATTGTTTCGACCGCCCAGGTCATGAAGGCCGCATATATTGTAATGGGCGGATATGGCCACAGCCGGGCGCGAGAATATCTCTTCGGCGGCGTTACGCGCGACTTGTTGACGGAATCGCCAATCCCGCTCCTGATGGCGCACTGAGCCCCAATGTTTGCGGGCTATCCAGCCTATCGAAATCTTACATTCGCGTTTGTCGCTGGGGGGTTGATCGACATGTTGGCCGCACTGAAGGCATGTAAGGGAAAAACCATAAGTGGCATTCCCGATTTGCCGGTTTTTCTCAATTCTCCAATAGCTCAGCCGTGCAGGGGATCAGGATGTTTTTAGGAGAATCGCCATGAAAACCGACAGTCAATTGCAAAGCGATGTGATGGCAGAACTCGAATGGGAGCCCAGCGTTGATCATGCCCATATCGGCGTTGCCGTGAAGGACGGGATTGTGACGCTTTCAGGTTTCGTCAGCAGCTATTCCGCCAAGCTTGCCGCTGAGAATGCTGTAAAGCGGGTCAAACATGTTCGCGGTCTCGCCGAAGAAATTGAGGTGCGCTATCCCAGCGATGCAAAAACGTCCGATCCGGAAATCGCGAAGCGCATTGCCGACATGTTCGAATGGAGCGTGTCGATCCCCCAGAACAAGATCAAGATCAAAGTCGAGCATGGCTGGGTAACGTTGAGCGGCGAGGTGGCCTATCATTTCTACCGTGAGGCCGCGCGCGATCTTGTTTCAAGGATCAGCGGCGTGAAGGGTATTTCCAACCTGATCTCGGTTAAGAAAGCGCTTTCGTTCTTCGATGTTCGCGATCGGATTGTGGCCGCGCTCAAACGTTCGGCGGATATCGACGCCAGTACGATCACGGTAGTGGCCGAAGGTGATACCGTCAAACTCGGGGGCAAGGTTCACGCTAGCTACGAACGCAAGGTAGCCGAACGTGCGGCTTGGGCGGCCCCCGGCGTTAACCGGGTTGAAGATAACATCTTAGTCATCTGACTATGAAGTCCACCCCCTAAGCGACCCGGGGGGAGACTGGGCGGGCCTCGCTTCAATAGAAGCCGAGGCCCGCTCTTGTTGTGCTGACCTGCGTGCGACCAGCCCCGAGTTACTCGAGAAACCAAGACCTAATGGAACGGCGGCGGAAGCTGCAGCTAAGGAGCATGGACGGCGTACAGCAATTGAAGGCCTTAGGCTCGTTGCAGAAAAGCCGTGAAGTACAGGCGACAGGTTCGCTATGGGGAGTTGGGGGTAAGCGAAACCTGTCGCCTGCTAGGCCTGACAGTCTTAAACGTGCCAGGAATTCATGAATTGATCGGTATCTTGCGTTCGCGTTCAATCGCCGCAGCGCTTTTCGGCAGGTGTACCGAAAGAATGCCATCACTAGCTTTGGCGCGGATCTTGTCATGATCGATACCTTGCGGCAGTTCGACCGCGCGTTCGAAACGGCCATATCGGCGTTCGGAGAAGATATAGCCCTCTTCCTTCTCGTCATGTGCCTCACGCTTTTCACCGCTGAGACGCAAGATGCCGTCGGAAACCTTCAATTCCACATCCTCGGCTTTCATGCCTGGGATTTCGGCGATCAGCTCAAATTCCTTGCCCTTGTCTTTGAATTCCAGCGCTGGGCCGGACAGCGACTGAATGCGGCGCGTGAGGCTGAGACCTATCGGGCGAGACCAGAAATCGTCCAGCATATGGTCGAATTCGCCGCGCAACTGGGAAAGCGGCTGCCAGAAATCATCGCCGCGCTTCGTGGCTGGGCTGGACGTCACAACATCTTGCTTGATCATCGCATTCTCCAGTTGGTGTAAGCATTAAGAGAGGCTCATATTGATATATGCACAGTGGTAGCCTGGGTATCCGATTAAACCCTTACGCACTCCTACGTAATTGTACGCATTGTGCGATTTAACTGACTGCGCGACGAAAATGGTATCATCCTGCAAACAAGAGTATCCTTGATTGAAAAGGAGGTGAGTCGTTTGAAAAGTTTTTACAAAACTTTACAATTTGACCGCGCTGGCTTTCTTGACACTATTCTTGATGCCCTTCCGGAAGCTGTGATCGTTATCGGCATTGATGCCAAGATTATTGCAGTAAATCCGGCAGGACTTGAAATGCTGGGTGTATCGTCACTCGCAGACTTGCCGAAGGGGGGGCTGCTGTCGCTTATTGCGCAGAACAGCATCGTTACCTTCCAGCGCCATTTTGACCGCATCGCTGCGGGTGAACCGCATGCGCCCGATCAACATTTGCTTGTCGATGTTCAAACCAAAGACGGCATGCATCGTGCTGTTGAATGCCAAATGGTGCCTCTAAAGTCGCGTGACGGCATTGTTGAAGGTGTGATTTGCACAGGACGTGATGTCACCAAGCGAGAGGTTAATCTTCAACCGCTGACCGATAATGCCGCATTGCTGTCTGCCATCTTAGAGACGGTTCCCGACGCAATGGTGGTCATCGACGAACATGGGCTGATCACTTCCTGCAGCGCGACTGCCGAAATGCTGTTCGGCTATTCTGCTCGGGAACTGCTCGGCAAGAATGTCAGCCTACTTATGCCGGAACCATATTCTAGCGCGCACGATGGATACATCCGACGCTACAGGGACACTGGCGAGAAGCGGATAATCGGAAATGGCAGAACGATAGAAGGCCGCCGAAAAGACGGAAGCACCTTTCCGATTGCCCTTTCCATTGGTGAAGCGCGCACCAATTCGCACCGTGCCTTCACAGGATTCATCCATGACCTCACCGAAAAAAATGAGGCAGAGGCCCGGCTGCAGGAAGTGCAGGCGGAATTGCTTCACGCATCGCGACTAAGTGCGGCTGGCACATTGGCTTCAGCATTGGCGCATGAACTGAACCAGCCCCTGACTGCGATTGCCAATTATGTTGCCACCGGCCGTGATCTTGCCGTCCAGGCCTTACCAGAAAATTCGGCAATAATTCAGGAAGCCTTGGGCGAAGCGGCGAAGGAAGCCCTGCGCGCTGGACAGATTATTCGCCGGATGCGCGATTTTGTGTCGAAAGGTGAGTTGCAGCTCCAAATCCTCCCGCTCTCTGAACTGATCGATGACGCGACGACGCTTGGCCTAATGGGGGCTCGTGAAAAAGGTGTGAGTTGGTCGATCGAGATCGAACCAGGTGTGGATCAGGTGGTGGCCGATCGTGTGCAAGTCCGGCAAGTGATGGTCAATCTGATTCGCAACGCGATCGAGGCGATGGAAGGTCAGCCAAACAGGTTGTTGACGATCGCTGCCCGTCCATATGGTGTCGATATGATGGAAATCATGGTGGCGGATACCGGCCATGGCATTTCTGAGGAAATGCAGGATCAGCTGTTCTTGCCATTCATCAGCACCAAAGCGCGAGGCATGGGGTTGGGCCTTTCGATTTGCCGCACCATTGTCGAAGCGCATGGTGGACAAATGACCGTTGAAGCAGGAGCGAACGGGGGGGCTACGTTTAAATTCACTTTGCTGCGTCCGCCGAAGGAGACCCCATATGGCGACTGACAAACTCGTTCATATCGTTGATGATGATGACGGCGTCCGTCGTTCCGCCGCTTTCATGCTGAAACATGCAGGTTATCGTGTCGAACTGCATGTTTCTGGTGTCGACTTTCTGAAACATGCGAAATCGAGCGAACGAGGGTGCGTATTGCTGGATGTGCGTATGCCAGAGATGGATGGCCTGCAAATCCAGCAGGAAATGGTAAAACGCGGCATCGACATGCCGGTTGTAATCTTGACGGGGCATGGTGACATCGCCGTCGCGGTGAAGGCAATGCGCGCCGGCGCAGTCAACTTTATCGAAAAGCCCTATGAGAAAGAAGAGCTGCTCCGCGCGATTGAAGAGGCTTTTCATCGCCTTGCGCGTGCACATGATCGCGAAATGAAAGCCGATGAAGCCCGCGTGCGGCTGGCCAGCCTGACGGGCCGCGAACGGGATGTGCTTGATGGTCTGGTCGCGGGTTACCCGAATAAGACCATCGCTTATGATCTCGGCATCTCGCCACGCACCGTCGAGATTTACCGCGCCAACATGATGGAGAAACTGCGGGTGCGTAGTCTGTCAGAGGCGTTGCGAATTGCCTTTATTGCTGAGCAAGCCGAGGATGGGGTTTTGCAGATTCCCGCTTCACTTATTCAGACTGTGGAGTGACATTCCGATCATCGCCTCGCGGGGAGCGATTCCCGCGTTGCCGAACATAGTATTGTTCCGGATTGCGTAACGGGCTGCGGGAACGCAGTTGGAAATATGAATGGGGCGCATCACTTCTGACCGAGAGGCCCGCCCCATATGAATTATTCGCGCCAAATCCCCGATCCTGCGTTGCATGATGTCGAATGCGAGCCCGCCATCCCGCCGCACTTAGCGCCCGAATGCTGAACCTGTACCAATCCAAGCTGCGCTTGCGCGCTGACCCGTCACGTGTGGTGCTGCGTCCCTTTCACCTCGCCTGGAATGCCGATGTTCCCAAGGAACGAATGCGCAAGCTGGTTGACGAAGTGCGTGCTCTCGACATGCGCGCCGCGCGCACCGAACTGGCCTTGGTCTACCATGATTTTGAATCGCGGCATTTGCAGACGCAGAATGTTTTCATGAAGCGTTATGAGGAGGTTGAGACAGATCTGCAACTTGATGGCCGACGCATCCGAGAGGAAAAAAAGCTGCTGATCGGTGCCTATTTCTGCCACGAATACAGCTATGCCGCAGCCGCATTGATGAACCCCAGTGTCACCCTGCATCCCGACCAGGGTGAAATGTCCAATGGTTTTGTCCGCATATTGCTGTCTATGCGCGCAGTGGGGGAGGGCCATATCTCCTCTATCGTGTTTCGCGAGGGTGTTGTGACCGGTGACCGCAAGTTTGAGCTGGTGCCGCAGCCGCGTTGCGCCATGTCGGTAAATACAGTCTCGCGGGAATCGCAAAACAACAGCAACATTGTGACGGTGCATCGCAATCCCGACAGTTCGTTGTCGGGCACAGTGATCTTTCCCGTCACCGACGCACAGCGCAACGGGCTGGAAGATTTGCGGCTCACGCGTTTCGAGCATGGCGACGGCAGTATCGAATGGATCGGCACTTATACCGCTTATTCAGGCCGAGAAATTCGCTCGGAATTACTGCGGACATCTGACTTCTGCCGTTTTGATCTTGTCCCGCTGGAAGGAAGCGCGGCGCGGAACAAGGGGTTGGCGCTGTTTCCGCGCGCCCTGGGTGGGCGCTACCTGATGATCGGGCGCCATGACGGACAGAATCTTTTCCTGATAGATTCCGACGATCTTGGAAATTGGGGCGAGGGGCAGCTGCTCCTCGAACCACGCTATCCTTGGGAATTGATCCAGATCGGCAATTGCGGCCCGCCGATTGAAATTGATGAGGGTTGGCTGTTGCTCACTCACGGCGTCGGCGCGATGCGCAAATATTCGATCGGGGCGGTGCTGCTCGACAAGACAGATCCATCGCGCGTACTGGGGCGGACGAGCCAGCCCTTTCTGTCCCCTGCGGATGAGGATCGGGAGGGTTATGTGCCCAATGTCGTCTATTCGTGCGGCGGAATGCGCGTGGGCGATGATCTGTTCCTGCCTTATGGCGTGGCAGATAGCTCGGTTGCCTTCGCTTTTGTCGCCATCAAGGATTTGCTCGAGGCGATGTAGCCGGAACCTGCATAAGCAGCCGTTCGACATCGGGCTTGCGGCACAGGTCGGTTCCCGGGGACAGGACTGTTGCCGTGGCAGCTGCAAGACCCAGTCGGAACGCCTCTTCCATGGACTGTCCCGACGCGAGCGCATGGATCATGCCGCCAACGAAACTATCGCCTGCTCCAACCGCGCTGCTGGCATTGACGGGAACGGCAGGCAGGAAAAAGCTGCCACTAGCATTCGCCAGCAACGCGCCATCATGTCCCAATGTCACGGCGACATTTTCGCATTTCGCGGTCTCCACCAACGCCAGCGCTGCTTTCTGAATGTCCTCAATTGTAGGCAGCTGACGGCCACAGAGCTTCTCTAGTTCACCGCGGCTGGGTTTGATAAGGAAGGTCGAGCTAGCGTCAACGGCCGCTTTTAGCGCCGGTCCAGAGCTGTCGACGATGACGCGTGCGGAGGATTTTGCCGCCAATTGCGCGTAGAAATCATCCGGCGCCCCGCGTGGCAGCGAGCCACTTAACACGAGATAGTCGCAGTTGATATTGGCGAACAGTTCCCGACACGCATCCACATCGGCGGTGCTGATCATCGGCCCTTCAGGTACGAAGCGATATTCCTGCCCGCTTGCCCGTTCAAAAACGTTGAGGCTGATCCGCGTATGTCCCGCAATCGATATGCGCTGTCTGTCGATATCGGCAGCATCGAGTAATTCGTCGAGGACGGCGCCCGTCGCGCCGCCCGCCATATAGACCGCCCGCACATCTCCACCCAGCCGACTTATCACTCGCGCGACATTGATGCCGCCACCGCCTGGATTGTATCGATCATTGCGGGTGCGGATCTTGAGTGTCGGATGGACGACATCCGCCTCGCTGGCGCCGTCAATGGTTGGATTCAGTGTTAAAGTGACGACCTGTCCCACCTCGTTAGCCGGGTAACTTGTCGAGTAACTTTGCGATCTCCAGCGCAGTGCGTCCGGCATAATCCTTGTCGATCTCTGCGATCAGCCGGGCACGGGCATCGGGGTGCAGATATCGGCGGATCGTTCCCAAAGTTCTTGGGGGAGCGATCAGGACACCTTTCCTGCCATCGTCGTTCATGTGAAAGTTGAACAGTTCGGCCATTTCTTCGGCAAACTCGTCTTCCAGCTTCTGGTGCCAATCGGTTGTTTCATAGGCACCGCGCGCATGTCCTACACTTTGAAACATGCGCCCGGGCCGGTCGTCGCCCAGTTCAGATGTCGCGGGCGTTACGCGATGTTCTTGGGCAAGCAGCTCAAGCACCGTTTCGCGCTCGTTTCCTTTGTTGCGGAAGAGCGACATATGCCCACCATCGATAGCCATGATCAGGGCATCATGGGCGATCAGCATGATTTTCTCCTCGGCTTGGGGCTAAACGACGGGCTGTGCCGATGGACGTGAAGACCAGATTGCGAAGGCACCTGCTGCAACAACGATGGCTCCGGCAATTGCGGCGCCTGCAATAAGACTTTGGTTCGCCTCGTAAGAAGGCATTTGTGGCATGTGCGGTCGGTGAGACCACAACTCGCTACCGATCCGTTTTTTGCGCCTTTGCTTCCCCACCTTATTGTCCAGCAGGTCATCCTTCAGTTCGGCAAGATCGGAACCCAAGCGCTCAATGTCGGAGCGGACTGCGGCTAGCTGATCGGCATGGTCGCTTTTGAACTCTTCCTTGATGTCTGCGAGTGCTTTCATCTTGTTTCCTTCCTTTCAGATTGTTGAGCTATCTTGCGTCAAATCGAGCTCTAGGAGCATCAGTGTCGCATCGCCCAGATAGCTGGAGGCTTTGAAACCCATCTCGCGTTCCAGTTCGATCGCTTGGTGGTTTTCACGGTTTTCGATAGACTGAAGTGTCTTCACGCCTTTGCGTGCTTCCTGTTCCGCGATGTAGCGCAGCAACGCCCACCCTACGCCTTTACCTTTATAGTCCCGGTGCATGGCGATCGCGACTTCGGCGCGCTCATTGGCAGTGTCCGCCGCAACAACGGCATTTGCGATCACCGTGTGACTATCGGGCGCAACGGCAATGTAGCTGTCCTTGCGATCATGATCGACATCGAGCATTTCTCTCAGCATTTCGTGGCTCGGTTTTCGCGGCGAGAGGAAGCGAAAGCGCATGTCGTCTTTGTCGACGTGGCTGAAAAGGTCCGCCAGCGCCGGCTCGTCAAATGGCCCGACCGCCCGCACGGCGAATTCAAAACCTGTCCGGGTGATCAGGAATCTGAGGTCGGCTATGCTGGGCACATGGCTTGCCGACTTCGGTTGGGACAATGTTTCGGCCACAAGCACCGCTTTCTTAGGGATCGGAATATTGGGTCTGAATTTAGGTCATCGAATGCAGAGCCGAAAATACGTAATGGACCTTAGGAAGCCGGGCGAAACGCAAGCGTCTTGAGTATCTGGGACAGCCCTAGAAGCGCTATCGCTATGCCGGCAATCAACATCCAGTCCCGCCAATTCAGCGCTGAAAGCTGCAGCAGTCCCGTGACGCCAGGCACCAGCATGATGATGGCAGTAAATGTTGCGATGGTGGCTAGTACAATGGCGAGCGCAGCATTTTTTGGCCGGAAAGTTGCGGCAAGCGCAGTGGTCCTCGATCGGTCGGCAAGGACGAGCGCGACAATCGATGCTATCAACCCAAAAAACAGCAGTGCGCGCATATGCTCTAAATCGAACGCTTGACTGTTTCCCCATACATAAAGTCCAACGAGCAGGGCGAACGCAAGCCCACCCTGGATAATGCTCCAGCCGATCATGTCCCATGAAAACAGCCGTTCATTCGGCGGACGAGGCGGGCGCTGCATATTGTCCGGATCGGCCTCCTCCGCCTCGAAAACAAAAGCGCAGACTGGATCGATCACCATTTCCAGCAGCGCGATATGGATCGGCGTGAGCAATATCGGCATCCCCATCATAAGCGGCAAAAGCGCAAAGCCGGCAATCGGTACATGCACTGCAAAAATGAAGGCCATTGCCTTTCGGATATTGCCGTAGATCCGCCGTCCCAGCGCGATCGCCTTGACGATCGAACCAAAGTCATCGTCGAGCAACACGATCGACGCCGCCTCGCGTGCGACATCGGTGCCGCGTTTGCCCATCGCGATCCCGATATGTGCCGCCTTGAGTGATGGTGCGTCATTCACCCCGTCCCCGGTCATTGCCACCATTTCACCCGACGCCTTCAACGCCTCGACGATGCGCAATTTTTGATGGGGCATGATCCGCGCGCAGACGGAGACGCTCCGCAGCCGCAATGCTAGAGCTTCTTGATCAAGTGCCTCCATGTCCGCGCCCGTAAGCACGCTGCCACTGGCGATCCCGGCCTGCAGGGCAATTGCGCAAGCGGTCTTGGGATAATCGCCCGTTATCATGATCACGCGCACGCCCGCGGCTTGGCATTCCGCAACCGCGCGGGGTACGCCGGGACGCAACGGATCGGCAAGCCCAACGAGGCCGATCAGCCGGAAATCATAGTCGCGGTGCGAGAGTGCGGGTGTGTCATCTTCACTATCTGCGCACGCGACACCCAGCACGCGGATACCCTGCTCGGCCATCGCATCAGCGGCATCCAACATCGCCTTGGCTTTTGCGCTGTGAAGACGGCACAACATCGCGATCGCTTCGGGTGCGCCCTTTGCGGCGATCAACAATTTGTCGGGGGTTCGCCAGACATTGGACATTGCCAGCAGATCGGGTTGCAAGCCATAGCTATGCACAAGATCCCAATGCCCGTTTTGGGGGATGCCAGTTGCCGCTCCGGCTTGATGGATTGCAACCTCCATCGGATCGACTGCCTGCTTCGGGCTGGCAAAACGGGCAGCTGCGATCAGTTCAGCGAAACCGTCGGTAGCGGGGGCTGTGTCATTGTGATCCGACATCCCGTCGTCGGGGCGCCATAGCCTTACCACCGCCATATGATTTTCGGTCAGCGTCCCCGTCTTGTCGGTACAAAGCACGGTGGTCGATCCCAACGTCTCGATTGCTGCCGCACGCCGAGTGAGCACCTGAGCCTTGCTGATCCGCCAGGCGCCAGCAGCGAGGAACACGGTCAACACCACGGGAATTTCCTCTGGCAGCATCGCCATGCCCGTCGCAATCGCGACCAGCACCGCATCGAGCCAGCCGCCTCGTGTCAGGCCATAAAGCATCGCCACGGCTAGAGCGATCAGCGCGCCGCCGGCAGCCGCAAGCCTAATGATGCGGGTGGCTTCCAGTCGTAATCGGGGCACCTCCGTATCGAGCGTAGCCAGCGACTTACCGATCTTTCCCATGACGCTGTTGATGCCAATTGCCGTGACCAGCGCCACACCATGTCCGCGCGTTACGATCGATCCTGCAAAGACGAAAAGCTGCTCCTTTCCGTCCGGCGCGGTCGGGGGCGATGTTGCTTCGTCCGCCACGCATTTTGCCACCGGCATAGATTCGCCCGTTAGCAGTGATTCATCGACCTCCAGTTCTCGTGCTTCGCAAAGCGTTGCGTCTGCCGCGACCCGATCACCCTGTCCGATCAGGATGACATCACCGCGCACGACATCGCGCCCTGCAATCCGCAGTTGCCCCCCATCGCGGATCACCAGCGCACGCGGCGCAGAAAGATCGCGCAGTGCCTCCAGCACATGCTCTGTCCGACTTTCCTGAACGACCGTGATCACCACCGAGAATGTCGCCAAGGCGAGCAGGATCAACGCTTCAACAAGGTTGCCCAGCAGCAGATAGGCAAACCCGCCAATGAGGAGCAGCGCCAGCATAGGTTCGCGGACCACTTCTCCGATGATCTTGAAAAGCGATCGGCCATCAGGCTGTGGTAACTGGTTCGGCCCTTCGGCCTGAAGACGCAATGCGGCCTCGGTCGATGAAAGACCCTGTAACGGAGTTATTGCGTCACTTGCCATGATGGACGGCATGCGCCCGACCTGCCAACATTCGCCATCAGGACTTTCCCGTATCAAGATCTATCTCGCTGTCGGGCCGGAAACCTCGATCGCTTGATCCTCTGTCCTTCGAGCGGGCCAGAATCCAATCAATCATCAAGGATAATCAGGGGGTCACGTCAGCAGGTCGATACGAACATCATCGTTTTTAGCCATTGACCGCCTGCTTTCGACTTTTTCAGCCTAATCAAGAAGTTGGCGGAAGAACGTCGCTTTTTGTGCACGATTTGTGCATAGTGGAAATGCGCATTTTTAGTCGCCCACCAGACCTGTGCGGGTTTATATATTGTTATATATCAATGAATTAAATGGCGCACCCAAGAGGATTCGAACCTCTGACCTCTGCCTTCGGAGGGCAGCGCTCTATCCAGCTGAGCTATGGGTGCGTGACGGCCTTAGCCGCGAAGCGCGGTTAGCAGGACGTGACGGTGCTTGCTACCCCTTTTTGACGCGGGGCGGGTGATGCTTTTTCATGGGACGCAATTTTAATCGGACGATTAAATTGCGCTTGACTTGCAGGGGGGCTCAGCCGACTTTCTGCGCTAAGGAAAGTGGAGAGGCCGCATGACGCTGTTTGAAATCCCCAAGCACATCACAGACTATCTTGCCGAGCTGGATGATTTTATCGAGCGCGAGATCAAGCCTATCGAAAATCGCGACGACAATATCCGCTTTTTCGATCACCGCCGCGAACATAGCCGCACCGATTGGGACAATAATGGCATGCCGCGGCATGAGTGGGAGGATTTGCTCCGTGAAATGCGTCAGGTGGCGGACCGTGCGGGGCATTTCCGATTTGCGCTTCCCAAGGAATTTGGTGGCAAGGATGGCAGCCATCTTGCGATGGCCTGTATTCGTGAACATCTGGCTGCCAAGGGGCTTGGCCTGCATAATGACTTGCAGAATGAAAGCTCGATTGTCGGTAACCTTGTCCAGCCGTTGATGGTCCGCGACTTCGGGACGGAGCAGCAGAAACAGGAATATATTCCCGCAATGCTCGAAGGGCGGATGCGCTGCACCTTTGGGCTGACTGAGGAGCATCATGGTTCCGATGCCACCTGGATGGATAGCCGGGCGGTGCCGGAAAAGCGCGACGGCGTCGATGGCTGGCTGATCAACGGTAACAAGATGTGGACAACGGGCCGCCATGTCGCAACGCATTGCATGGTTTTTGCCAGGCACAGCGGCAATGATGGTGACGCGAAGGGTATTGGTTGCTTCCTTGTCCCGCAGGATACTCCGGGGTTTGAGGTTGGCGAATATCTCTGGACATTCAACATGCCGACGGACCATCCCAAGGTCAGCCTGACCAATGTCTGGATCCCCGCGAATATGGTGCTGGGCGATCTGGATCATGGCCTCGCGCTCGCGCAGCATTTCGTCCACGAAAACCGTATCCGGCAGGCGGCAAGTTCGCTAGGTGCGGCACAATTTTGCATAAATGAGTCGGTGAAATATGCGCGGGAGCGTAAGCCATTCGGTAAGCCGCTCGCAGTCAACCAGGCGATCCAGTTCCCGCTTGTCGAACTGCATACAGAGGCTGCGATGCTGCGCCAACTCATCTATGCAACCAGCGCCAAGATGGATACCATGCCCAAGCCGGAGGTCGCAAAGCGACTGTCCGATGTGATTTCAATGTGCAATTATCGCGCGAACCGACTGGTCTGCGATGCCGCTGATCGGGCGATGCAGGTGCATGGCGGTATAGGCTATTCCCGCCACAAGCCCTTTGAACATATTTATCGCCATCATCGCCGCTATCGCATCACCGAGGGCGCAGAGGAAATCCAGATGCGCAAGGTCGCAGGCCACCTCTTTGGCTTTATGGGTAAGGGCTGATGCAGCAGGCACAGGATTTCCGCGATGAAAGCGCGGCGTTGGCGGCGCTAGTCGCACCTTTGGCCGATGCCGATTTCGAACGCGAGACGCTTTTCAAAGGTTGGACAATCAACAATGTCCTGCGCCACCTGCATGTGTGGAATATCGCGGCTGCGCGATCGATCGAGGGTGACGAGGCCTTTGGTGTCTTCATCAAGCAGTTGATGGGCGGGGAACGCGGGCGGCGCTTCACCGAATATGAGCATGATTATCTGGAGGGTCTTTCGGGCCATCGACTGCTCGATGCTTGGGTCAGTGGGTTTGACGAACTGGCGGCGGCCTTTGCCGCAACCGATCCTAAAGCACGCCTGAAATGGGTCGGCCCGGATATGAGCGCACTATCGTCGGTGACTGCGAGGCTGATGGAAACATGGGCACATGCGCAGGCCGTCTACGACCTGTTGTGCGTTGATCGAGTCGATAGCGACCGGATCGGCAATATCGTCCGGCTAGGCGTGAATACCTATGGCTGGACGTTCAAGAACCGCAAAGAAGATGCTCCCGGTCCGATGCCCCGTTTGCGGCTTACTGCGCCGTCGGGTGCGATCTGGGAATATGGCCCGGGCGAGGGTGGCAGCGACGATCTGATCGAGGGGATCGCGACCGAATTTTGTCAGGTGGTCACGCAATGCCGCAACATCGCTGATACCGGCCTTGCCGTGCATGGCCCTGTTGCCACACGCTGGATGGCGATTGCACAATGCTTTGCAGGCCCACCCAATGATCCCCCTTTGCCGGGTGCGCGGCGGCGCAGTTGAGGCCGGCCGGCGTAAATTCGGCGACATTCTGCCGATAGAATCTGGACGCTTGCCCCAAATCCGTTAGAGAGGCGGGCGATGGACGATAATGCGCCGACCAGTATGAGCTACAAGCTGACCCGCAGTGCGGGCGGGCTGTGGGAACGTCTGCAGGTTTATTGGCAGAAGAAATGGTTCCGGCTGGGGGCCTATGCACTTGGCGCGGCCGTGCTTGGCTGTATGCTGCTCTGGGCCTTATTGTTGCGCAACATGCCCGACGCCGATGCGCTGACGGAATATGAATCGCCCCTGCCTACAGTGGTGCGCGACATTAACGGCGAACCCTTTCACAGCTACGCGCGTGAACGCCGCGTGCAATTGGATTATGCCGATTTTCCGCCGATGCTGGTGCGCGCCTATCTTTCGGCAGAGGATAAGAATTTCTTCCAGCATGGCGGCATTGATTATGTCGGCATTCTAGTTGCCATCTACGACAATCTGACCAGCACCGGTCGGTCTCGGGGCGCATCGACGATCACCCAATAGGTGGCGAAAAACCTGCTGCTGACCAAGGAATATAGCTATACGCGCAAGATCAAGGAGGCGATCCTCGCCTATCGCATCGAAAATGCGCTGACCAAGCAACAGATCCTCTCGCTTTACATGAACGAGATCGCGCTGGGGCGGCAGGCTTTTGGTGTCGAGGCGGCGGCGCAAGCCTATTTCGGCAAGAGCACCGATGCGCTGGAACTGCATGAAATGGCTTTCCTGGCAGCCTTGCCCAAGGCGCCTGAGAAATATAGCCGCGCACGTTTTGAACGCGAAGCCATAGGCCGTCGCAACTGGAT
>JACCDV010774002.1_pt1 | contig 15726 bp, 12 predicted proteins | sample 7446131 | NCBI WGS metagenome assembly JACCDV01 (sample SAMN15323448, study PRJNA562643) | freshwater metagenome | isolation source: river surface water | place: USA:Blue River Watershed | collected 2017-08-17 | reverse complement strand
GAGCGCTTTTGCCTTCTGCCAGAATTCAGGATGCCCGTTTTGCTTCATGTAATACCACCACTCCGCTCCCCACAAATATTGCTCTTGAAAACTCGTCTGTGCTGCGAGCGCAATAATTTCATCGAATCGTTCGCTATTCATACGCAGTAGTTGCTCGTCTATTGAGGCATCAACAATCGGTGTATTCAACCATGGCTCAAGTCCAAGCTCAGCTAGAATCGACGGCTTTGTTCCGAAAAACGCCTCCACGATGTTGAGTTTTGCGCGGAAAAATGCGGCGTTAATAGGATAGCGCCAATATCCGATCTTTTGCGTCCAGACGTACACATAGAGCGTCGAGCCAAATATGTCGCTGTATTTTCGAGCTTTATACCAGGTACCGAACTCGCCGCCGTCGGTTAACAGAATTGGGTGCAGACGATCAATTTCACGTACGAGGAGTACCTCGTCTTGAATGAATACTTCGTCAGGCTCGCCGCACAAATGCCGCGCAAAATCTAAAAATGGCTCATTTTCAACCTGCCAATACTTTAGATTTGGATAGTCCTTATAGCGATTGACGACAAGTCCTATATATTGCCGTATTTCCTCTTTTTGCTCATCCCATGGCATCGTGCCTACCCATTTCGGTATATGACACTCAGGCCAACCAGGCGCTTTTTTTCCGAGTGCGAGTATGACTGATACGTTTCGTGCACGCGCCTCTTGCATTTGAAAATCGAGTGCGGAAAAGTCATACGAATCTCTTTCAGGTTCGATCATAGTCCAATGTGCAGACAGTCGAACGCGACGGACTCCTAACTCATCAAGGAGAGCAGCATAAGTCTCTTTCCAGTTGAGACCGAGTTCATCTGCATGTAATTTAGAAAATGAGATACCGTACGATAGAGTATCAGGCACTGGACGCCGCTGCACGATCCAGATGAAAAAAAAGAGAGCGCCAAAAATCCATATACCCACCAAAAGCTGTGAAAGAATACTTCCTTCTTTGCGGACAATTCGCATACATTACACAATGAAGAGCGCTCCCAATCCCATAATTATACACGCGATACCCGCGATTTTATGACCGCGACCATCGTGGTAAATTTCGCCGCGTAATACATTCGGAAATCGGTGTGAAAAAAGGAAAGCAAGACCGAGGAGGAATGCGAATTGCAAACCTCCCATGGCATTCACGACCGATACATGACCCTGACTAATCGCAAGAAATATGAATACCCCCGCTACGCCGGCGAGTGTCTTATTTCCGATTACGAGCACGCGTGTCCCGTGCGTTGTGTGCTTGGTACCATGCAAAATGACACGCGCATTACCTGGCCAAAGGAGCAGGAGTCCTGCTCCGATCACATTTGCCATTCGAGACCAGAAAAATCCGTCCCAAAAGGTGGTTTCGAGAAAAATGAGTTTGATGACGAATGCAGAAATTCCAAAAAGTATGCCGGACATTACGATATGTGAGAAAATGCGGGGCGTAAATCGAAAGCGCGAAATGAGCATCGTACCCACAATAAAGAGAATAACGGCGAGACTAAACATTGTGGGAGGCGCCTCATGCAAAAAAAGATGTGCAAAGAAAAACGAACTCAGTGCAGAAAACGCAGCAACAACGGGCATGACATCGGAAGCAATCCCTTGTTTCAGGGAATCATAGAGAAGGAGGAGTGCCACAATAAAGCTAGCGGCTGCAAGAAGTGCGTAGGTACTCACAAGAATACTCGGAACGGAAATGAGACCAAAGGGTAAGAGGACAAGCACAAACCCAGAGAGGAGACTTACATAAAACGCATATACAAGCGGAGATCCAATTCCTTTTTTTTGGGTGAGCATGTAACGGTCAATAAAGACCGTAATCGCGGTCAAAAGTTGCCCGAATACCGCAAGCAGTATCCACGAAGACATGTGATTATTCTATCAGGCAGTTGCGTTCTATTATTGCTTTATACACGTACGCACTCGGACGCGCTGAGCGCTCGAGTGTTTCGTAATTAACTTCAATGAGGCCGAAGCGTTTCTCAAATCCGTGCGACCATTCATAATTATCTAACAGCGACCAGTACATAAATCCGTGTATGGTCATACCGGTTTCCTTCGCGCGATGCACAGAGCGAACGAGTGTTCTAATGTATTCGGCTCGCATACGATCTGATGCATCGGCAATTCCCGCTTCTGCAATGTATACGGATTTTCCATAACGCTTCAGCATGATGAGCGCATCATAAATACCTTCGGGATACGAATCCCAGCCCATATCCGTCTTCATGTAGGTTTTTGAGTCACCAAATTTTTTATGGATATAGTAGTTAAGGCCAATGGAATCGCATTGTGCACTCACTGATTTCATAAACGCATGCGTCCAATGCCAATTCATACCGGCGGCAAGCAGTCTATTGAAAGGGTTGCTATTTGAATGAAAGAGAATGACATGGGTCACAATTCCAACATCAACATCAGGTTTTACTTTCTTTATTGCTTCGAATGCAGCGTTGTGTGCCTGTGCAAGGTGTTTTCGGACTTTAAAATATGACCGAATTGCGCTCTTTTTAAACGGTGCCCAGGTGCCACGTATATAGCCATTTGACGCATACACTATCGGTTCATTGATAGTTGCAAAGTGAGTACAAAGACCATCAAGTGAATCAACGACACGGGCGCAGTAGCGAGCGAATAGCTGTGGCGCCTCAGGATTCTCAAAACCTCCCTTGTGAGCAAACCACAGAGGGAGCGTAAAATGCCATAATGTTACAAAGGGTTCAATACCGCGCTTTCTGAGTGCGTGCAGTACTTTACGATAATGTTCGATTTCTCGTGAATCAAACTCTCCCTCGCGTGGTTCAATACGCGCCCACTCAATCGAGAGTCGGTGACAATTGTGTCCGAGCGATGCGGCTAGATCGAAGTCTTCCTCGTAGCGATGATAGTGATCACAGGCAAGATCGCACGGTGGCACCTTTCCTTCTCGCGCTGCCTCTGCCCAATCACAGTTTTCTATGCCGCCTTCGACTTGGTAGGAAGCTGTCGCTGCCCCCCAAAAGAATCCTTTTGGAAATTGAGAGCCGGCCATGTTTTACGCGGTAACGAGCGGCAATCCGCCAAAATCCTCTTTACCGATAGGATTGGAATAGAGAGGGTTTTTAAGAAGTGCCGGAGCGCCATCTCTTTCTACGACGTAATAGGCGAAACCACGCATTTTTTTTACCATTTCATAATCTGCATGCCCCGGCATTGCAACAGGATCTTTGTCGCCAAAATCGACCGGTGAATCATCGGCGGTAACGAGATAGGTCTTTCCCGTATTTGCGACGAGGTGTCCGTAGCCAGGCGGCATGTACGCACTTTCTCCCATTTTTACGCTGATCGCTCGAAACTCTTCAACCTGATCCGCTTGTTGCACCCCGCCCACTTCGACAAGTTTTTGTTGAAGAAGAACACCTTCCCCAAGAAGAATCCAGTACGTCTCATCAAGTTGGCCAATATGGTAGTGACCGTAGGTCTTGATGTATTCGCCACCCACCGTCCCTGGTTGCCACACAGTCACATTGCGCATGTCGCTTCCCCCGCGAATCATGTAGTAGTGGACTTTTGGACCTTCCGCGCTTGGATCCATAAGCACGTCTTTCATTTTGTCGTGAGGCCTAAGTGCGAGATGTTCTTGTTTTTCCATAAGGTATACGATACCGCATATTTCACTTTTCGGGTATTGTTGTGCACAACTATAAATTAACAATTTTGATGAAATTCGCATGAATATCGATACTTGATATACTTACGATACTAAACCCTTGGGGAGGGGTGGTGTTGGCTATGCAATCACATCCTCGATTCTGGGCTAAGTACGCGCTCCACAGTGCACTGCTTTTCTGCGCGTACTATTTTTCCGCACAATGGGCACTCGATGTGTATGCCGTTCATCAGTTTGCAGCTCCTATATGGCCCCCCTCAGGCATTGCACTCACCGCTCTCTTTTTTGGAGGATACCGACTCTGGCCCGCAATTGCATTCGCGGCCTTTTTTGTTAATTATTCTCTCGAAGCACCACTACTCGCTGCAATCGGCGTTGCACTCGGTAATACGCTTGAAGCGTGGATCGCATGCTATTTACTCAAAAGCCTGCGCTTTTCTCCCCTCTTGAATAAACTCAGTGATTCCGTTGGATTTATAGCAACAGCTTTTTCTGCCCCTTTTATTAGTGCAGTAATTGGGCCTACGGTACTCTTACTCTTCAACGTCGTCACTCGACAAGATCTCCCTCTTACTTCTATTACGTGGTGGATTGGAGATGTGCTCGGCATCTTGGTGCTTGCACCCTTTTTGCTACGTTGGTTTTCGCGATCGGTATTTGATATGCGCCGCACGATTCCACTTGCTGTAGAAGCTATCGTATTTTTTATTATCACCATTGTAATTTCGATTCTCATTTTTCTCGATCCAATTCCCCAATTTTCTGCATATTCATTACCCTATTTAGTATTCATTCCCTTAACGTGGGGAGCGCTTCGTATTGGACCACGTTTCGTCACCTCCGCTATCGTAATTGTTGCCGCAATTGCAACAATGGGCACCCTTATTAACTTAGGCCAGCTTGTCGCAACCTCGAGTAAAAACGAGCTCGTACTGCTGCAACTTTTTCTCATTAATGTATCAACTATTTTCCTCCTCTTTGTCGCTGCGGTCGAGGAACGAAAGGAAACAAATGTCATATTGCGTAAAAATGTCGAGTCTCTCAAAAAGGACGTATCAAAGATGTCTTCGGAAGATCGCGCAAAAAATGAATTTATTGCGATTCTTTCGCATGAACTACGCAATCCCCTCGCGCCCGTTTTGAGCTCTTTAGAGTTAATGCGACTCGATACAGCGGCATCTCCCGCAATCCGGGAATCGATTGACGCCATGCAAGGCCATATAAATCGAATTACACGACTTCTCGACGACTTACTCGACATAACTCGTATCTCACAAAAGAAGTTCACTCTGGATATGAAGAAGGTTGACCTTAGAGCCATTGTTGAGCATTCAACTGCGATGACTGAAGATACGTTCAAAAAAAGATCTCAGGTACTTTCGGCGACACTTCCACAGGATCCACTATTGGTGTATGCAGATCCTCTGCGACTTGAGCAGGTTGTGGTAAATCTCTTGAATAATGCCGCTAAATACACAGAACTTGGTGGACGGATTTCTGTACTCCTGGAGCGGGTTGCAACCGGTGCTGAAATTCGCATACGCGATTCAGGTATTGGTATTGAGCGCAACAAACAGCGGGAAATATTTGAACCCTTTCGACAAGTGAATGGGAGTGATGGTAAGGGTCTTGGCATAGGTCTCTCACTCGCAAAACGCTTTGTAGAACTTCATAGTGGAACCATATCAGTAGAGAGTGAGGGTCTTGGTAGAGGAAGTGAATTTATCGTATTTTTGCCCCTCGCCCCATCGGAGCGGGAGACTAATCCGGTGCAGAGCTCGCAGAAATCATCGGGGGCGAACAGTGTGCCAAAGGCACTCTCTGCACCTACATCAGTGCCGCAACTCATGGGAGGTTCGAACACTGAGCGCAAGACGCGCTCAGTGTTGATTGTTGATTCGGATACCGACACGGCAAATACTATGGGGAATATTTTGACATATGCAGGTCATACGACAAAGGTAGCCTATGGAGTTCGCAGCGCGCTTCAAACACTTGCTTTATTTCGACCTGAAATGATTCTCCTTGCTGTTGATTTTCCCGGCGAAGCTAGTAAAAACCTCGCGCTTAAAATTCGTCGAGAAGTTAAACCAATACCCCTCATTGTCGCACTCGCTCAAAAAGTTGAATTAAATGGAAAAGAGCAAATATTGAGTTCAGATTTCGACTTTACACTTGTAAAGCCGGTCAGTATTGCGGACCTTGAATTTATACTTACCAAGTATGCTCACGGGTGAATTAATGTGCCCTCGAAGACACCCCTTGCGTGAACGAGCACTCTTCATGAAGTATTCATGGCAGCTCGGGTACCATCTTCTTAGACGTATTAATTAGTTATTTAGAAACGTCCCACGCCTATGAAAATACTCGTTGTAGAAGATGAAAAGAAACTTGCTGATGCCCTCGCGAAGGGTCTCACCACCAAGGGATATAGTGTTGATACGATAAGTGACGGTAAAAAGGCACTGACGCGCATATCCTTGCACCGCTCTGATTATGATCTCATTGTGCTCGATCTCATGCTCCCCTCTCTCGATGGTCATGAAATTTGCAGACAGGCACGTGAGCTCGGGGTCACCACGCCAATACTCATTCTCACCGCGCGCAATGAGACGGACAAAAAAGTAGACCTTCTTATGAGCGGCGCTGATGATTACCTCGCAAAACCATTCTCCTTCGAAGAACTTTCAGCTCGTGTCCATGCGCTCTTACGACGTCCAACGGAAGCGGTGCCAGATATCTTGAAAATAGACGATATCGAGTTGAACCCATCTGAACGTACGGTTCTCCGGGAAGAAAAAGAAATTCCACTGACCCTGAAAGAGTTTAGCTTGCTCGAATACTTCATGCGGCACCCGAATCAAGTCATTAATCGAGAAGACCTCCTAAGTCATCTGTGGGATTTCAATTATGAGTCATTTAGCAACGTAGTTGATGTTCATGTCAAAAATCTCCGAAGAAAACTGGCTGTCGCAGGCGACCCGAATATTCTCGAAACGGTTCGTGGCATCGGGTATCGTCTTCGCGGATAAATATCGCTACGATCCTTTCTTGAGAACGCAGGTGAATATTGTGGGAATGCTCGTTCTATTCTCTGCACTCCTTTTGGCACTCACCGTAATTCTGATCAACTACCTGTACCACGACATATCTGTTGCGCTCATTGAAGGAATACGAGAATCAATACGTGCATCTTCTACAGAACCAATAGCGGCCACCGTTCCGTCACTCGAATCTATCCGAATTCGAAATTTTTCAGTGATTTCTCTCATTATGTCTATTTCGACAGCCGCTTTTGGCTATTTATTAACACGTGTCGCTCTTGGCCCTACGCGCAATGCACTCGCCTCCCAAAAGCAATTTATCGGCAATGTTGCGCATGAACTCCGCACGCCCCTTGCCGTCATAAAAACAAATACCGAGGTTGCTCTCTTTAGTAACGAAATCCCGAATGATACACGCGCTATTATGAATAGTAATATCGAAGAACTCGATCGACTGTCGCACATCATAAATAATTTACTTTCGCTCTCGGCATCGGTTCGGCCTGAGAGGATTGAATTTTCCGCAATTGATGTCTCTCACGTTGCAACTGAAGTGATTCGAAAATTAGAAAACCTTGCAAAAGCGCGTAATTTGGATATTACATTGCGCAAAAGTGACTCCTGTTTTGTGTGGGGAAATATGGCCGCGCTCGAGCAAATTATTATGAATATCGTTAAAAATTCTATTAACTATACGTCTCGCGGTGGTCATGTTTCGGTCACAGTAGAACAAATCGGAGAATCGCATGTCGAAGTGGTCGTAAAGGATTCGGGCTCAGGCATATCGAGGCAAGATCTCTTTCGAATCTTTGAGCCTTTTTATCGCGCTGAGCAATCGCGAACACGCTCACTCGGCGGTTCAGGACTCGGACTCGCCATCGTGGCCGAGCTCGTAAAATTACATCGCGGCAAAATTTCGGTGCGGTCGGCTATCGGGAGAGGAACTACAGTCTTAGTTTCGTTTCCCTCGACAAAAAATCCGGAAACGGATCACACCATTCGCGCGCATAAACAACTCGACGAAGTCGCGATAGACTACTCACATAGAAGCATGTAAGCGCGACTGCCTCAGCGCGTGTACCCATGCTACGATTATTGCTGTACGTATGACGACGTCTCGCATTCCCCTACCCCTTGCACTTTTCGGTATTTTCCTCGTAAGTGCCGGCGCACTTTGTGCGGTGTATCTCAATGCACAACAGCACAAAGCGCTCGTACGTACTCAGGAAGCATTCGCCACTTCATCCATGCAGTATCAACATAATATTGCAGAGCTTTCCGAAAAATTATCTGCAGCCGAGAGCGAGAATAACTCTCTTCATGAGCGACTGCGCGAAGAGCAAGAAAGAAATATCGAGTATGGAAAACGAGTCGAATCACTTGCTTCATCTGTTGGTATTCTTGAAAAGTTGAGTAAAACAGATCGTGAGCTCCTGCAAAAATACTCGAACGTCTATTTCTTGAGTGAAAATTTTGTACCATCCCCCCTCAGTGACATTGATCCAAAGTACCTGTACAACAAAGATAAATCAATACAGATTCACGCAGGCATTAAGCCACATCTTGAGCGACTTCTCAATAATTCCGCATCCTTTAATGCACCACTGTTAGTACTTTCTGGCTATCGATCATTTAGCGAACAAGCCGGTTTAAAGTCGGCATATAGTGTTTCCTACGGGTCAGGCACCGCCAATCAATTTTCTGCCGATCAAGGATACTCTGAACACCAACTTGGTTCAACAGTTGATTTTACAACTCCGACGGGAAAAGAAAATTTAAATGATTTCAAACGCTCCCCAGGATTTGCCTGGCTCAAACAACACGCGCACGAATACGGCTTTATTCTCTCGTACCCGGAAGGTAACTCGTACTTTATCTACGAGCCTTGGCACTGGAGATTTGTCGGTAGAGAGCTCGCCGCAAAACTGTATTCCGAACAAAAATCCTTCTACGATCTAGACCAGCGCGCTATCAATGAATTTTTGGTACAAATTTTTGATTAAGCACAACAGCACGTTTTACTTTTTCACCTGCCTTTCATGTCGGCATGACTATTATGTCTGCAGGCGTGAGAAGTAGAAAAGCGACGCTATGCGCTGTTGCGTAGGTACGTCGCTTAGACACTCCACACTTGTTATTTTCATGTTCGTTCTATCCATAACACCGTATCAGTATGGAAAAGAATTGCACTCAAGGAGGCACACCGACTCTGAAAAGTCCGGTGAGCAACGTAGCCGGAGAGGCCGTAATACAGACGTATGCGGCCTCTCCGGCACGTAAGGGGAAATCAATCAACTTCAGGGAGAACTCATGAAGTAATTTCCTGTTCCAGCAAACGTCTCTATCTCCACAATGCGACTTGTTACTAATCATACTCACCACCCCAGTACCTATGTCAAACTTATATGAGTTACGCAAAAAACCTACATCGTACTCACAGACCATTCAGAATCAAGACGCCTCGGAGAATGCAATAGCGGTCATTGGTCTTGGCTACGTTGGATTACCGCTTGCAATGCTTGCCGCGAAAAAAGGACACCCCGTTATCGGCTTTGATATTAACGCAGAAAAAGTTGGGTCAATTCGACGCGGCGATGTGTCAATTTTAACCACAGAAGAACAACAAAAGCTCAAACATCTAAGCACGCTTTCGGTATCTCATCACATTCAGAAAATCGCGCACGCGAGCACCTATATCATATGTGTCCCAACTCCCGTTCTTCCAACTCAGGTACCCAATCTTGAGCCGCTAAAGAACGCGACTGAAATAGTCGCAGGCGTCTTAAAACCACATGACCTCGTCGTTATAGAATCAACGGTGAATCCGGGAGTATGCGAAGAAATTGTCATTCCCATACTCGAACAAGGTGGCCTCAAAGCAGAACAAGATTTTTACCTCGCACACTGCCCTGAGCGAATAAATCCGGGCGATGCTGACTGGACTGTCTGCAGTATTCCGCGAGTTCTTGGAGCATCAGGTCCTGAAAGCCTCATACGTGCAAAAGCCCTGTATCAATCGATCATTGATGGTGAAATTCTTGAAATGAAATCGCTCAAAGAAGCAGAAGCCGTTAAAATGGTGGAAAATGCATTTCGTGACATCAATATCGCCTTCGTGAACGAACTTGCAATGTCGTTTGATAGAGCGGGAATTGATCTTATCTCAGTACTGCAAGGAGCATCCACAAAACCCTTTGGTTTTATGCGGCACCTTCCCGGTTGCGGCGTTGGAGGTCACTGCATACCGGTCGATCCTTACTATCTTATCCGCTTCGGTCAAGACAATGGCTTCAAGCACAAATTTCTCATCACCGCACGAAATATAAACAATAAAATGCCGAGTTATTCCATTCATTTACTCCAAAAAGCATTGGGTAACAAACGTAAAACGCTCAAGAACGCGCACATCGCACTCCTCGGTCTTTCATATAAACGAGATATCGCCGATGAGCGCGAATCTCCAGCGCACGAAATTAAAGCACTCCTCTTAAAACACAAAGCACGCGTGCGCATATTCGATCCATTTGTCCCGCAGGGTTCAAATGTGGCATCGATCGAGGAAGCTTTAGAGGGGGCTGATGCTGCACTCATTGCGACCGATCACACACAATTTCGAATGCTTACCCCACTTGATTTTAAGCGTGGAAGTGTCGATATTGTGATAGACGGAAGAAATTGCTTAGATAAAGAAGAATTCAAGAAAAACGGAATTCTCTACAGCGGCATCGGTCGCTCAGCCGTATGAGCACTCTTTCGCCTTCGGTCACTACGCGTCGAATTACGTCCCAAGGATTACGAATTACGGTTCCAAGAGTAGACCCTCAGCCTCCACTCAAAAATCTGCCGTATCCTGAAAAGAAACGATTTGCACTCGATGATATGGGGCCACTATTCTTATTCTTCATCTCCCTGTACGTTATTTTGCTTTTGAAGATGATAACCTTTCAGTCGCTCTACGATAATATTTTTTTTGGATTCTACAGTCTTCTCATTACGACGTATATTCTGTCGCGTTTTGTCTTTGCCTACTTGAAGAAACCAATTCCGTACGATGAGGGATACGAACCTTCGGTTACCTTCGTCGTTCCTGCCATGAATGAAGAAGATAACATTGCAGAGACCATTCGTCGATTTGCGCATGTTGATTATCCGCGCGAAAAATTAGAAGTCATACTGATCAATGACGGCTCGACCGATGGAACACTCAAAGAGATGTGGCATGCAGCGGACGAAATCTGTGATGCGGTCAGACGCGTCGAGATCGTAGAATGGGACAAAAACAAAGGCAAACGCCACGGCATGGCAGCAGGTGCACTCAAGGCAAAAAACGATATTATCATATTCGTCGATTCGGATAGTTTTCTCGAACCTGATTGCGTTAAGCACCTCACGAAATACTTTTCAGATCCGAATGTCGGGGCCGTCTCAGGTCATACCGACGTATTCAATCGCGATACCAATATTCTCACCCAGATGCAGGCAATACGTTACTACATTTCATTCAAAGTCTATAAAGCAGCCGAAAGTGCATTTGGTACAGTCACCTGTTGCCCTGGCTGCTGTAGTGCGTATCGTCGTACGTATCTTATGGAATTTCTCAATGATTGGTTGAATCAGAAATTCATGGGCGCACGCTGTACCTTTGGCGACGATCGCTCGTTGACCAATTTTATGATCCGGAAATATCTCGCCGTGTATTCAGAAGAAGCAAAAGCACATACCGTGGTTCCAGACACCTTTGGCAAATATGTAAAACAACAACAACGCTGGAAGAAATCGTGGATTCGCGAGACTTTTATTGCCTCTGGCTTCATGTGGAAGAAAAATCCGATCGCCGCTCTTTCATTCTACTCGTATGCACTTCTCGCATTTGCGTCCCCAATCGTTTTTTTTCGTGCGATGATTTGGCACCCGATAACCACTCAAAATCTTCCGATTGTGTATCTTCTTGGACTCTTTCTCATGCTCATCATCCATGGAGCCTACTATCGCCTCCAAGTAGGCCCTCGTACGTGGTTTCTGGCAATTTGTAGCTTTTGGTTCAATTCCGTCGTGCTTATGTGGCAACTCCCGTGGGCACTCGTCACCATGAACGATACGCGCTGGGGCACGCGATAATATATGTATCTTGATCGCTCGTTTAAAAAAATAGGATTACTTCTCGGGATCACACTCATCCTATCTCTTTTCGTCTACGTCACGTATTTGGGAAAAGTGTTTGTGTTCGGATCAACTCCCTATTTTTACTCGATTACCGTGGGTACTCGATACGCGCTCGATTCACTTGCCGCGGTGATTGGAAATTCTGAGCGACTCATCGCCGCAGCTTCCGGCGCATCTCTATCCAAGAATCCAATGACTTTTTCGAATAGAAAGGCATCCTCTATCCCCATACTCACCTACCACCGCATCGTCAATGACTCCAACGATGAAAACAACGTGACCTTTAGTCGATTCGAAGAACAAATGGAGATACTACAAGCAAATGGCTGGGACACTGTAACTCTTCAGGAATTTGAAGATTTCAATGCGGGAAAAATTTCGCTTCCTGAGAAATCATTTTTGCTAACCTTCGACGATGGCGCAAAACAGAGCTTTTATCCCGTAGATCCCATACTGCGTAAGTTCGGATTCGAGGCTGCAATATTTATCATCGTTGAATCTTCAAAAACAAAAGAGAGTACGTACTATATGACACGTGAAGAAATCGCGTGGATGCTCAGAAGCAATCGGTGGTCAATAGGGTCTCATTCTACCGACGGGCATCGTCCCTATGGGGTCAACCAAGAAGGTGGCACAGGTATTTTCTTTGCGGATAAGATTTGGAACAAATTGTATGACAGACTGGAGACGACGGAAGAATACACAACGCGCGTGCGAGCTGACCTCCTGAATGCAAAAAAAGAATTGGAAACGACCTACAATGTACCGATACGCACATTCGCCTTTCCACTTGGAAACGAAAGTGGCGTGCTTGGCGCTAATAATTTTCCTGAGGGTGCGGATATTACTGAAAAAGTGGCTCGATCCGTGTATGACATCGGTTTTCTCCAGACCAATAACCAGCGCTATACGTTTAATTTTCCATCGGTCCCAACCGAAGAATTTGCCCCTTCATTCGCTTCCACCACCGATCGATTAAGAACAAATTTTCTTGCATACCGCATTCATGTCGATCATGACTGGAATGGTGCTCGGCTGCTCTCTCTTATGGAAAATGGCCGTGCAAAAGCATTGCCGTATCAGGATGATTTCACCACAAATAGAGGGTGGATATCCGCCTGGGGAGGTCTCGAGACGGGGCGCAACAACTTCGTCATTACCGCAGAATCAGGCATGACAAGCGCTTCAACATTCCTCGATGGAAGTGCGCTGTGGGATTCGTATTCGTTTGATGCGTCTGTTAATTGGAAGAGTGGATATGCGATTATTCTTGCAGATGTACTTGATTCAAAGACGTACCACGCCTGCGCATTCTCCCCTGGCGAAGTTCGAATCCAAGAGACTATTGACGGACATACGACGACACTCTCTCAAACGGCTGATTCGCGTATTCAGTATGGAGATGCAGTCCAAATGGGTATCCGCGTGCATGATTCCGTTCTTGAATGCACATGGGATTTCACTTCCCTCAGCGAGGTATATACGCGCTCATTTTCAGGTGGCATCGGACTTCAAACATGGGATCCTGTGATGGGTACCGCATCACTCCTTGTGTCATCAGTTATCGTTCGTCCGCACGCAACGACGACACCATAATTACCAATTTTGAATGCGGTAATTCTCAAATTGCACATCCATAAAGTCGGTGCGAATACCTATTTTTCCACTGCCTACAAGCGGTGCTCCACCTGTTCCGCTATCTATGGTTGAGATAATAGTCGAGTACGTGCCGGTGTTTGTGGTATCGAGGTACATCGTAATGCGCACCGAGCCGTTTGCGAGATTTTCAAACCGCGCGCGCATCTGCATCCACTGTAAGCCTGGAATTAGATTCGGCTTATTCCATTTATCGTACGACGATTGAGTGCCAAAGAGCTGCTTTTCTGCAAGGGTGTAATACGTGCCATTAATTTTCTTCTTTATTACCGCCTGCCCATCATGTCTCACACCAACATAATACAAATTGTATTGATCGATATAGCGACCCATGATAAAGACACCGCTGTACCCGTCGCGATTGGGCGTGTCGGTGAGATTTGTTTTTGTAATTTTGAAACCCATGGATACTTCTGCATTCGTCCATACAGATTTTGTAATGAGACGAATTGTATTCTGCGGATAATACCCACCCCCCGTATCGAGGGGGTTCATGCGCGCGTAGAGGAGTCGGGTAGGATCATTTGATGCAAGAGGGCCCTGATGTGTCATGCCGTATCCGTCCTTGATCAGAAATTTCCCGCCAGAATTTAACCAAAAATAAGGACTCGTACTTTCATTGCTCGAGCCTGCTTCGAGTAACGTCCCTGATGTATTGAACGTATACAAAAATACCGCAGCGTACGATGAAATGGGTGTGAAGACGATACAAAATAACGCAAAAAGTACAGTCGCTACCCGTGGTAATAATCTACTCCGTATTGTCATAGTGTCCATACAATTGATTGATTGAACTAAAGTCTTAAAGAAGAAACGATCGGAATGTTGCATCCAGCTTCTTGTGGCAATCATCGTAGAGTTCTTCATGCACACGAACAATATTATTTCGTGTCATAACCTTTTTTTCATGAAGACATGCCTTCTCGATAGTTTTCCCCAGACTATGCGTGCAGGATAATGGTATCTTTGAGGTACGGCGATTAGGGACGCTGGGTCGCTCTGCGATCAGTTGTCTTCATGGAAATACTATACGAAACACGGCACTCTGGAGATATGCCACCTGATACAAGACGCTCGTATGTGCGTATTGTTCTTTCTCTCTTAATTGCCGTACTCACGACGCTTATTTTTGCAGGAGGTGCGTACGTCCTTTTTTATGGGATACCTCCCACAGTGTGGACTTTGATTCCTGAGAAACACATCCCCGTCCAGAGAGAGACCATTCAAACGCCCTTTACCTATAGCTTTAAAACTGAGGGAATTGTATTTGAGACGGGCTCGAGTGAAGAAAGCTCTGACCCGTATGTATGGCTAAATTCGGGAGCAAAATTAATTCGACATGCGAATCTGGGCATGACGGTTCAAGGCGCGCTCACCCCACTCGATATCTGGCGCATTCGCTATCTGCGCGGGAATGCACTCGATACCGAAAATGGGTATGTTCCACAAAACCTGTTTCGCCTCATTACTCGTTCGTCGTTTGAAAATGTGCGAACCGAAATGTCATTCCGCATTGTGCGCGATAATTTTACGGAAAGCGCTCAAAGAAATGCCTCAAATGGCCTCCTCTTAATGAGTCGATATCTTGATGGTGACAATCTGTACTACGCAGGTATTCGTGTCGATGGTCGTGCAGTCATTAAGAAGAAATATAGAGGATCGTATATAACACTTGCGGAAAAAAAGATTTTCCCAGGAGAGTATGTGCGAGAAAAAGACGTGAATCTCCTTCCGCATAAAGAATGGATCACGTTGCGCATGGATACTTCGACGGACGCGAAGGGAAAAGTGCATATTTCTCTTTCGATGCAACGAGGAAAGAATGCTAAGTGGGAAGAGCTTCTGAATGTAGTAGATGATGGAAAGAAATTTAATGGCACAGATGCGCTTATCGGCTCATACCCAGTTGGTGTACGAACTGATTTTATGGATGCTGAATTTGACGCGTTTAAGATTGACTCCCTCGAGAGTAAACCCCTCTTGCGGTAATCCCACGAAAGCATTTTTGACTTACTAGGAAATACGGGACTCAATAGGTAAAATAGCTTGACGGAAGGTGGTAAAGGCGTAAGCTCTGCCCCTTTCAATCGTCATACATGGTAGACACCCGTACAAGTCAAGAAAAGGCTTATTTAGACGCATATGAAGCATATGCGGACGCGCTTTTCAGGCACGCTTCTT
>JACCDV011178535.1_pt1 | contig 15729 bp, 10 predicted proteins | sample 7446131 | NCBI WGS metagenome assembly JACCDV01 (sample SAMN15323448, study PRJNA562643) | freshwater metagenome | isolation source: river surface water | place: USA:Blue River Watershed | collected 2017-08-17 | reverse complement strand
GACAACGTCCGCATGACCGTCAAGCTGATCAACCCGATCGCCATGGAAGAAGGTCTGCGCTTCGCCATCCGTGAAGGCGGTCGTACCGTCGGCGCCGGCGTCGTCTCGAAAATTATCGAGTAATTCTCACCGTGCCAGGGTCCGCCAAAAGCGGACCAAGCCACCTGAGGCGTCTTCCCAACCTGGAGACGCCTTAAGCGTTTTGCAGGGGTATAGCTCAACTGGCAGAGCGTCGGTCTCCAAAACCGAAGGTTGGGGGTTCGATTCCCTCTGCCCCTGCCACTTTTAAGCCATGGACTGCTTCGACAGTCCTGATTGTGTCTGATGGTCGATAAACTCAAATTTGTACTGGCGGTGCTTGCCGTGATCGCCGGAATCGCCGGGTTTTACCTGCTGGCGCCGGATGCTACGCTGTTGCGTGGCCTATCGGTGCTGGGCGGTCTTGTGGTGGCTGTTGTGCTGGTATGGACAACCACCCAGGGTCACCAGTTGGCGGCCTTCGTGCGCGAGTCGATCGTTGAAGCGCGCAAGGTTGTCTGGCCGACCCGCAAGGAAACGATGCAGACGACCGCCATGGTGTTTGTGTTTGTCTTGATCATGGCCATTTTTCTGTGGCTGACAGATAAAACTCTGGAATGGGTCATGTATGACCTGATCCTGGGCTGGAAGAAATAATGAGCAAACGTTGGTACGTCGTACACGCCTATTCAGGCTTCGAGAAGAGCGTCATGCGTGCGCTGACCGAGCGCATTCAGCGCGCCGGTATGGAAGACCTGTTCGGCCAGATTCTGGTGCCGGTCGAAGAAGTGGTTGAGATGCGCGGTGGTCAGAAGGCCATCTCTGAGCGCAAGTTCTTCCCCGGATATGTTCTGGTTGAAATGGACATGAATGACGACACGTGGCACCTGGTCAAGAGCACGCCGAAGGTGACGGGCTTTGTGGGTGGTACGGCAACGAAGCCAACCCCGATTTCCCAGAAGGAAGTCGACAAGATCATGCAACAGATGCAGGAAGGGGTTGAAAAGCCCCGTCCAAAAATTCTGTTCGAGGTGGGCGAAATGGTTCGTGTCAAGGAAGGCCCGTTCACGGACTTCAATGGCAACGTCGAAGACGTCAACTACGACAAGAGCAAGTTGCGCGTTTCCGTCACCATTTTTGGCCGTGCAACACCGGTCGAATTGGATTTCGGTCAGGTCGAGAAGGCGTAACGCCGCTTCGACTCAAGATTTTTAGGGCGCCAACCCCGGTTTTATCGTTGGCAAAGAGGAGCGTCAGTCATCAACCCCGGTTGGTAAAAGCGCGTTAAAACTCACTTTAAGGAGCCTTACATGGCAAAGAAGATTGTCGGCTACATCAAGCTGCAAATCCCGGCGGGCAAAGCAAACCCGTCGCCCCCGGTTGGTCCGGCCCTCGGCCAGCGCGGCCTGAACATCATGGAATTCTGCAAGGCCTTTAACGCGGCCACGCAGGGCATGGAACCCGGCCTCCCGACCCCGGTCGTCATCACCGCTTACGCGGACAAGTCCTTCACTTTCGTGATGAAGAGCCCCCCGGCCACCATTCTGATCAAGAAGGCGGCTGGTATTCAGAAGGGTAGCCCGCGTCCGCACACCGACAAGGTTGGCAAGATCACGCGTGCCCAGGCAGAAGCCATTGTCAAGACCAAGCAAGCCGATCTGACGGCTGCTGATCTAGACGCTGCTGTGCGTACCATTGCTGGTAGCGCCCGCAGCATGGGTATCACCGTGGAGGGCCTCTAATATGGCAAAACTGACTAAGCGCCAACAGGCTCTGCAGGGCAAGGTTGACCGTAACAAGCTGTACACGCTGGGCGAAGCCCTGTCGCTGACCAAAGAACTGGCGACTGCCAAGTTTGATGAGTCGATCGACGTTGCGCTGAACCTGGGTGTTGATCCGCGTAAGTCGGACCAGGTTGTTCGTGGTTCGGTGGTTCTGCCGGCCGGTACCGGTAAGACCATGCGTGTTGCCGTGTTTGCTCAGGGTGACAAAGCTGAAGCGGCAACGGCTGCCGGTGCCGACATCGTCGGTTTCGAAGATCTGGCAGATCAGGTCAAGGCCGGTAACATGGACTTTGATATCGTGATCGCTACCCCGGACGCCATGCGTATCGTCGGTCAGCTGGGTCAGATCCTCGGTCCGCGTGGCCTGATGCCGAACCCGAAGGTAGGCACCGTGACCATGGATGTCGCCACCGCTGTTAAGAATGCCAAGGCGGGCCAGGTTCAGTACCGTACCGATAAGGGTGGCATCGTGCACGCCACGATTGGCCGTGCTTCGTTTGGTGTTGAGGCACTCGAGCAGAACCTGCGCGCCCTCGTGGACGCGCTGGTCAAGGCCCGTCCGGCATCAGCCAAGGGTCAGTACCTGAAGAAGATCGCGGTATCCAGCACCATGGGTCCTGGCGTTCACGTCGATCAGGCATCGGTACAGGCTTAAGTTTTACAAGAACTTTGGGCTGGCTGCCTGCGACTCTAAAGTTACAGGCAGCCAGATCGTCAAAGACCGCAGGTGCGTATCAACGTTTAATAGCTCTTCGGAGCGTCCTGCGCAGATGGTGGTCCCAGAACAGGATTTTGCGGCATGTCCGCGAGGCTCTGATTTCGGTCACCGTAATGGGGGTAACCGGTTCGCCGGTTGCATGTTGACTTGAATGGAGAAAGACGAATGAGTCTGAATCTGAACGACAAAAAGGCGGTCGTCGCCGAAGTGTCGGCCCAGGTCGCTAAGGCACAAAGCGTGGTACTCGCCGAGTACCGCGGCATCGAGGTGGGTGATCTCACCAAGCTGCGCGCCAAAGCACGTGAATCGGGTGTGTACCTGCGCGTTCTGAAGAACACGCTGGTGCGCCGCGCGGTTGAAGGCACGACTTTCGCTGACCTGTCGTCGCATATGGTTGGCCCGCTGATCTACGGTATTTCCGAAGATCCGATCGCTGCCGCCAAGGTGCTGAACGACTTCGCCAAGTCGAACGACAAGCTGATTCTCAAAGCAGGTAGCTATGCTGGTGAAACCCTGGATGCCGCAGGCGTCAAGGCACTGGCAAGCATCCCGAGCCGCGAGGAACTGCTGGCCAAGCTGCTGGGCGTCATGATGGCACCGCTGTCTGGCATGGCAGTCTGCTTGGGCGCTCTGGCGAAAAAACGCGAAGAAGAAGGTGCTGCAGCCTAACCCGGCCAGCCCCTTCCGAACCTTTTTTAACGATTAGAACTTACTGGAGTAACAATCATGGCAATTACCAAGGACGATATCCTGGAAGCCGTTGGTAACCTGACCGTTCTCGAACTGAACGAGCTGGTTAAGGCATTTGAAGAGAAGTTTGGTGTGTCGGCTGCCGCTATGGCCGTCGCCGCCCCGGGCGCTGCCGCTGCTGGTGGTGCTGCTGCTGAAGAGCAGAGCGAATTCACCGTCATCCTGGCTGCTGCCGGCGACAAGAAGGTTGAAGTCATTAAGGTGGTTCGTGCCGCTACCGGCCTGGGCCTGAAGGAAGCTAAGGACGTCGTTGACGGCGCACCGAAGCCTGTGAAGGAAGGCGTCTCCAAGGCTGATGCTGAAGCCCTGAAGAAGCAACTGGAAGAAGCTGGCGCCAAGGTCGAAATCAAGTAAGACCTTGTTGTCCGTGCACGTTGGGCTGGGGCAGAAAATGCCCCGGCCTTGCGTGCTTTTGGCGTTTCTACGTTGTTCGTTGCAAAGCAACGAAAGAACCGAAACCCAGCCGGCAAAGCCAAGCGTCTCGTATATCCCGTACGCGGATGTTTGGCTTTGCCGACAGGCAGGATGATTTACCAAAAATTTGCCACGGCCCATGCCGTGACCCGACTGACTTTCTGATTTGATTTAGAACCGGAGCGACGATGACCTACTCATTTACCGAGAAAAAGCGCATCCGCAAGAGCTTTGCGAAGCGTGACACGGTGCTCGAGGTACCTTACCTTCTGGCGACCCAGCTCGACTCCTTCCGTGATTTTCTGCAACAGGGAATCACGCCTGCACAACGCCGTCCGCAGGGTCTGCAAGCCGCTTTTTCGACGATCTTCCCGATCACGTCGCATTCCGGCAATGCACGCCTCGAGTTTGTCAGCTACAACCTGGCTGAACCGGCCTTCGACGTGCGCGAATGTCAGCAACGTGGCCTGACCTTCGCATCGGCGCTGCGCGCCCGTGTGCGTTTGGTCATCCTCGACCGTGATACCGGTGATGTTAAAGAAGTCAAGGAGCAGGAAGTCTACATGGGCGAGATTCCGCTCATGACCGACACGGGTTCCTTCGTGATCAACGGCACAGAACGTGTCATCGTCAGCCAGCTGCATCGTTCGCCGGGGGTGTTCTTCGAACATGATCGCGGTAAGACCCACTCCTCGGGCAAATTGCTCTTCTCGGCTCGTGTGATTCCTTATCGCGGTTCGTGGGTCGACTTCGAGTTTGACCCGAAAGACACGCTCTTCTTCCGTGTCGACCGTCGCCGCAAGATGCCGGTCACCACGCTGCTCCGCGCGCTGGGTATGACGGATGAAGAGATTCTGGGGCGCTTCTTCCAGTTTGACGATTTCACACTTGGGAAGAACATCGAGTTCGCCCTGGTGCCAGAGCGTCTGCGTGGCGAAGTCGCCCGTTTCGACATCTGCGACAAGTCTGGCAAGGTGATCGTGCCGAAAGACAAGCGCATTACTGCCCGCCACATTCGTGAGCTGGACGCCGCCGGTCTGAAGAGCATTGTTGTGCCGGAAGAATTCCTCGTTGAGCGCATTCTGGCGAAGGATGTCATCAGCCCGGAAACCGGGGAGATTGTTGCCAAGGCGAACGAAGAGATCGATGCGACCCTGCTGGCCAAGCTGCAGGAAGCGGGTGTTAAGTCGATCCAGACGCTGTATGTGAACGATCTGGATCGCGGTGCATTTATCGCCAATACCCTGCGTGCGGATGAAACGCGCGACCGTACAGCGGCGCGCGTGGCCATCTATCGGATGATGCGCCCGGGTGAGCCGCCGACCGAAGAGGCCGTCGAAATCCTGTTCAACGGCCTGTTCTACTCCGATGATCGTTACGATCTGTCGGGTGTGGGTCGTATGAAGTTCAACCGCCGTATGGGCCGTGCTGATATCACCGAAAGCAAGGTCATGATGACCTCGCTGCCGTCGAAGACCGACGAGATCGTTGCCTATTTGGCCGAACGTAATGGTGTTCGCGCATCGCTTGTTGCCGACCAGTTGGCTGAAATGCAGTTTGGCCCGCGCGCCGCTGCTGAAAACCTGACTGAAGCTGAAGCACAGGAAGTCGCTGCCAAGCTGAACGGCATGGGCGTCAAGACAGAGATCCGCGAACAGCTGACCCTCTCGCCGCGAGACCTGATTGACGCGATCGAAATTGTGGTCGAGCTGCGCAACGGCCGGGGTGAGATCGACGATATCGATCACCTGGGCAATCGTCGTGTCCGCTCGGTGGGCGAACTAGCCGAAAACCAGTTCCGCGCCGGCCTGGCCCGTGTCGAGCGTGCCGTCAAGGAGCGCCTGAACCAGGCTGAATCCGACAACCTGATGCCGCATGACCTGATCAATGCCAAGCCGATCTCGGCCGCGATCAAGGAGTTCTTCGGTTCCAGCCAGCTGTCGCAGTTTATGGACCAGACGAACCCGCTGTCGGAAATCACCCACAAGCGCCGTGTGTCGGCCCTTGGCCCGGGTGGTCTGACCCGCGAACGTGCCGGCCTCGAAGTCCGTGACGTGCACCCGACGCATTACGGTCGTGTGTGCCCGATCGAAACGCCAGAAGGTCCGAACATTGGTCTCATCAACTCGCTGGCACTGTACGCCCGCGTGAACGAATACGGTTTCATCGAAACACCGTACCGTAAGGTCGTTGATGGTCACGTGACCTCGGAAATTAACTACCTGTCGGCCATTGAAGAAGGTCAGTACGTGATTGCCCAGGCGAATGCCGGCATGGATGCCAAGGGTAAGCTGACGGACGAATTGGTGACTTGCCGTCACAAGGGCGAAGCCCTGCTGGAGCCGGCGGCCCAAGTTCAGTACATGGACGTGGCACCGTCGCAGATCGTCTCGGTCGCTGCCTCGCTGGTGCCGTTCCTTGAGCACGATGACGCCAACCGTGCGCTGATGGGCGCCAACATGCAACGTCAGGCTGTGCCTTGTCTGAGCCCGGAAAAACCGGTGGTCGGCACCGGTATCGAACGCACCGTGGCCGTTGACTCGGGTACCGCCATTGTTGCCCGTCGTGGCGGCGTGGTCGATTACGTCGACGCCGGCCGCATCGTGATCCGCGTCAATGACAATGAAGCACTGGCTGGCGAAGTCGGTGTGGACATCTATAACCTCGTCAAGTACACCCGTTCCAACCAGAACACCAACATCAACCAGCGTCCGATCGTTCGTGTCGGCGACAAGCTGGCCAAAGGTGACGTGGTGGCCGATGGTGCCTCGACTGACCTGGGTGAACTCGCGCTGGGTCAGAACATGCTCATCGCCTTCATGCCCTGGAACGGCTACAACTACGAAGACTCGATCCTCATTTCGGAGCGCGTGGTTGCTGAAGACCGTTTTACCTCGGTGCACATCGAAGAGCTGACAGTGGTTGCTCGTGACACCAAGCTCGGACCGGAAGAAATCAGCCGCGATATTCCGTCGCTGGGTGAATCGCAACTGTCCCGCCTGGATGAATCGGGTATCGTCTACATCGGTGCTGAAGTTGAAGCCGGTGATGTGCTGGTTGGCAAGGTCACGCCGAAGGGCGAAACCCAGCTGACGCCAGAAGAAAAACTGCTGCGTGCCATCTTCGGTGAAAAGGCCTCGGATGTTAAAGACACCAGTCTGCGCGTGTCATCGGGCATTGCCGGTACCGTCATTGACGTCCAGGTATTTACCCGTGAAGGTATCGAGCGCGACAAGCGCGCGCAATCGATCATTGATGACCAGCTGCGTCATTACAAACTGGATCTGGCCGACCAGCTGCGTATCGTTGAGCGTGATGCCTTCGAACGTGTGGCACGTCTGATCATCGGCAAAGTGGCTAATGGGGGTCCGAAGAAGCTGGCCAAGGGTAGCACCATTGACCGTGCCTATCTGGATACCGTTGATCCGCATCAGTGGTTCGACATCCGAGTGGCCGATGACGATGTCGCCACCCAGCTGGAAGCGCTGCGTGAAGGGATCGAACAGACTCGCAAGGGCTTCGATGCTGCCTTCGAAGAGAAGCGCAAGAAGCTGACGCAGGGGGATGAACTGCCGCCGGGCGTGCAGAAGATGGTCAAGGTCTATCTGGCCGTCAAGCGTCGTCTGCAACCGGGTGACAAGATGGCGGGTCGTCACGGTAACAAGGGCGTGGTCTCGCGCATTGTGCCGGTGGAAGATATGCCACACATGGCGGATGGTCGTCCGGTCGATATCGTGCTGAACCCCCTGGGCGTGCCATCACGTATGAACGTCGGTCAGGTTCTGGAAACGCATCTGGGTTGGGCTGCTATGGGTCTGGGTCGCCGCATTGACGAAATGCTGCGCGCCGAACGCAATATCCAGGAAGTGCGCCAGTTCCTCGACAAGATCTACAACCAGAGTGGCCGTGCCGCTGAACTGGCATCGCTGTCGGATGACGAAGTCATGCAGCTGGCGCAGAACCTGCGTCGCGGTGTGCCGTTCGCCACCCCGGTGTTCGATGGTGCGGCAGAAGCCGAACTGAACGCCATGCTGGATCTGGCTTACCCGGATCAGGTTGCGCGTGACCTGAAGCTGACATCAACCCGCACGCAGATCGAGCTGGTGGATGGCCGTACCGGCGAAACCTTCGAGCGTCCCGTCACCGTTGGCTACATGCATATCCTGAAGCTGCACCACCTGGTGGACGACAAGATGCATGCCCGTTCGACCGGTCCGTACTCGCTTGTGACCCAGCAGCCGCTGGGTGGTAAGGCGCAGTTCGGTGGTCAGCGCTTCGGTGAAATGGAAGTCTGGGCGCTGGAAGCTTACGGTGCATCGCACGTACTGCAGGAAATGCTCACGGTGAAGTCCGATGACGTTTCCGGTCGTACCAAGATGTACGAAAACATCGTCAAGGGTGATCACAAGATCGAAGCGGCTATGCCGGAATCGTTCAACGTGCTCGTCAAGGAAATCCGGTCGTTGGGTATCGACATCGACCTCGAGCGTCACTGATCGCGGGCAACCGCGACGCAATATCGCAACACCGGCGACAGGCTGCTGGTTAACTGGCAGCCTGTCTAAAGAATCTGGATTTACTCCGTCTGGGAGAAAAGCATGAAAGCGTTACTGGATCTGTTCAAGCAGGTAGGACCGGAAGAAGAATTCGATGCGATCACCATCGGGCTGGCATCGCCCGAGAAGATTCGCTCGTGGTCCTATGGCGAGGTCAAGAAACCTGAAACCATTAACTACCGTACGTTCAAGCCCGAGCGTGACGGCCTGTTCTGCGCCAAGATCTTTGGCCCGGTTAAGGACTATGAGTGCTTGTGCGGTAAGTACAAGCGCCTCAAGCATCGTGGCGTCATCTGTGAAAAGTGTGGCGTTGAAGTCACGCTCGCCAAGGTGCGTCGCGAGCGCATGGCGCATATCGAACTGGCCAGCCCGGTTGCCCACATCTGGTTCCTGAAGTCACTGCCGTCGCGTCTGGGTATGGTGCTCGACATGTCGCTGCGCGACATCGAACGCGTACTCTACTTTGAAGCCTTCGTTGTCGTTAACCCGGGCATGACCCCGCTGCAGCGCGGCCAGATCATGACCGAGGACGATTACAACGCCAAGGTTGAAGAATTCGGCGACGAATTTGACGCCATGATGGGCGCCGAAGGCATCCGCGAGATGCTGCGCACGCTCAATCTGGATCGCGAAGTCGAGAAGCTGCGCGAAGAGCTGGCCGCTTCGGGTTCGGAAGCCAAGAGCAAGAAGCTGACCAAGCGCCTGAAGGTACTGGAAGCCTTCCAGCGTTCGGGGATTAAGCCGGAATGGATGATCCTCGAAGTACTGCCGGTGCTGCCGCCGGATCTGCGCCCGCTGGTCCCGCTAGATGGTGGCCGCTTCGCCACATCGGATCTGAACGATCTGTACCGTCGCGTCATCAACCGTAACAACCGTCTGAAGCGTCTGCTCGAACTGCGCGCACCGGACATCATCGTGCGCAACGAAAAGCGCATGCTGCAAGAGGCCGTTGACTCACTACTGGATAACGGTCGCCGCGGTAAGGCCATGACCGGCGCCAACAAGCGTCCGCTCAAGTCGCTGGCCGACATGATCAAGGGTAAGGGCGGTCGTTTCCGTCAGAACCTGCTGGGTAAGCGCGTCGACTACTCCGGCCGTTCGGTCATCGTGGTGGGCCCGCAGCTCAAGCTGCATCAGTGTGGTCTGCCCAAGCTGATGGCGCTGGAACTGTTCAAACCGTTCATCTTTAACCGCCTGGAAAACATGGGTCTGTCGACCACCATCAAGCAGGCCAAGAAGATGGTGGAAAACGAAGAGCCGATCGTCTGGGATATCCTCGAAGAAGTCATTCGCGAGCACCCGGTCATGCTGAACCGTGCGCCAACGCTGCACCGTCTGGGTATTCAGGCTTTTGAGCCCGTGCTCATTGAAGGTAAGGCCATTCAGCTGCACCCGCTGGTCTGCGCGGCCTTTAACGCCGACTTCGATGGTGACCAGATGGCCGTTCACGTGCCGCTGTCGCTGGAAGCCCAGATGGAAGCCCGTACCCTGATGCTGGCGTCGAATAACGTGCTGTCGCCGGCCAACGGCCAGCCGATCATCGTGCCGTCGCAGGATATCGTGCTGGGTCTGTACTATGCCACCCGTGAGCGTATCAACGCCAAGGGCGAGGGCATGATGTTTGCCGACGTTGCCGAAGTCGAGCGCGCTCTAGCGCTGAAGGAAGTGGATCTGCACGCCAAAATTACCGTGCGTATCAACGAATGGCAGCCGAAAGAATCGGGCGAAGGCTGGGTCGAAGTCACCAACCGTTACAACACCACGGCGGGTCGTGCACTGCTGTCGCAGATTCTGCCGAAGGGCCTGCCGTTCAAGGCGATTGACAAGGCGCTGAAGAAGAAAGAAATTTCGAAGCTGATCGACGAATCCTTCCGCCGCTGCGGCCTGAAGGAAACCGTGGTTTTTGCCGATAAGCTGATGCAGAACGGTTTCAAACTGGCCACCCGTGCCGGTATCTCGTTTGCGTCGTGCGATATGCAGGTGCCGGCTGAAAAAGTCGACATCCTCAACGCCGCTCGCGAAGAAATCAAAGAGATCGAATCGCAGTACACCAACGGTCTCGTCACCGTGGGCGAACGCTACAACAAGGTCGTGGATATCTGGGGCCGTGCCGGTGACCAGGTCGCCAAGGTCATGATGGATCGCCTGGGCAAAGAAGACGTCGTTGACGCCGAAGGCAAGACCGTCAAGCAGGAGTCGTTCAATTCCATCTACATGATGGCCGACTCCGGTGCGCGCGGTTCGGCAGCGCAGATTAAGCAGCTAGCCGGTATGCGCGGCCTGATGGCCAAGCCGGACGGTTCGATTATCGAAACGCCGATCTACTCGAACTTCCGCGAAGGTCTGAACGTTCTCGAATACTTCATCTCGACGCACGGTGCCCGTAAGGGTCTGGCCGATACGGCACTGAAGACCGCCAACTCGGGTTACCTGACCCGTCGTCTGGTGGATGTGACGCAGGATCTGGTCATCATTGAAGACGATTGCGGTACTGAAAACGGCTTTGTCGTCCGCGCCCTCATCGAAGGCGGGGAAGTTATCGAGCCGCTGCGTGATCGCATCCTGGGTCGTGTCACGGCTGCCGATGTGATTCATCCGGAAACGCAAGAAACGCTGGTTGAAACCGGCACCATGCTGGACGAAGATCTGTGCGATCTGATCGACCAGGCGGGTGTTGATGAAGTCAAGGTGCGTACACCGCTGACCTGTGACACCCGTTACGGCCTCTGTGCCAAGTGTTATGGCCGTGACCTGGGTCGTGGTTCCATGGTGAACGCCGGCGAAGCGGTCGGTGTGATCGCCGCCCAGTCGATTGGTGAGCCGGGTACCCAGCTGACCATGCGTACCTTCCACGTGGGTGGTGCCGCATCGCGTGCGGCCGTTGCGTCAACCGTTGAGAACAAGAGTGCCGGTGTGGTGCGTTTCTCGGCGCTCATGCGCTACGTCACCAACGCCCGCGGCGAGAAGATTGTCATTACCCGTTCGGGTGAAGTGCTGATCACGACAGAACACGGACAGGAACGCGAGCGCCACAAAGTGCCGTATGGCGCCACGCTCATGGTCTCCGATGGCGATACCATCAAGGCGGGCACGAAGCTGGCGACGTGGGATCCGCATACCCGTCCGATCATTACGGAATATGCCGGTACTGTCCGCTTCGAGCACGTTGAAGAGGGTGTCACGGTCGCCAAGCAGATGGATGATGTGACCGGCCTGGCGACGCTGGTTGCCATCGATCCGAAGCGCGGTGGCAAGGCCCAGAACAAGGGTCTGCGTCCGCAGGTCAAGCTGCTCGATGCCAACGGTAACGAAGTCCGTATTGCCGGTTCGGAGCATCCGGTCGCTATCGCCTTCCAGGTTGGTTCGATCATCAGCGTCACCGATGGCCAGCAAGTTGGCGTGGGTGATGTGCTGGCGCGTATGCCGCAGGAATCGGCCAAGACCCGTGATATTACCGGGGGTCTGCCGCGCGTTGCCGAACTGTTCGAAGCCCGTACGCCGAAAGACACCGGTATGCTGGCCGAAGTGACCGGTACCGTTTCCTTCGGTAAAGATACCAAGGGTAAGCAACGCCTGGTACTGACGGATCTCGAAGGTAATGACCACGAGTTCCTGATTCTCAAAGACAAGCACGTGCTGGTGCACGATGGTCAAGTCGTCAACAAGGGCGAACTGATTGTCGATGGTGAGCCGGATCCGCAAGACATTCTGCGTCTGAAGGGTATCGAAGAACTGGCCCGTTACATCACGGATGAAGTGCAGGACGTCTATCGTCTGCAGGGCGTTAAGATTAACGACAAGCACATCGAAGTGATCGTTCGCCAGATGCTGCGTCGCGTCCAGATTACCGATCCGGCGGATTCGTCCTACATCAAGGGTGAACAGGTTGAGCGTTCGGAAGTCTTCATCACCAACGACGCCCTGCGCGCCGAAGGCAAGCGTGAAGCCGAATTCGAACCGGTGTTGCTCGGTATCACCAAGGCATCGCTGTCGACCGATTCCTTCATCTCGGCGGCCTCCTTCCAGGAAACCACGCGTGTTCTGACCGAAGCCGCCATCATGGGCAAGCGCGACGATCTGCGTGGCCTCAAGGAAAACGTCATTGTGGGTCGCCTCATCCCGGCAGGTACGGGTCTGGCTTACCATGCAGCGCGTCGCAACCAGTCGGCAACCGCCCTGGAAGACGCCTTCGAACCGGTCGAAGCTGTGGCCGTCGAAGAAGCTTTTGTGGCAGAAGCACCGTCAGCCGAGGCTGGCGAAGCAGACGCCGCCAACTGATTCAGGGGTGGCAATCGGGAACACCTGATTGCCTTTCCCCGGGTCAACCCGGGCTCCGGTTGACGGAATGCCCTGCGGTGGTTTATCATCGCGGGTTTCTCCGGCCAAGCCGCCCGGTTTTCGTGCGGCACGCTGGTTTTAAAACAGCGTGACCGTGGTTTGCCGGGCCGTCCCGACGGGACGTGACCGCAACTAATTGTAGGAACAAGGGTGGGTTTGCCGCCCGGATTTATTGGGGATTTTAGATATGCCAACCATTAATCAGCTCGTGCGTAAGCCGCGCGTCAAGGTTGAGGCCAAGAACAAGGTTCCGGCTCTCGAAGCTTGTCCGCAAAAGCGTGGCGTTTGCACTCGCGTTTACACCACGACGCCGAAGAAGCCGAACTCGGCGCTGCGTAAAGTTTGTAAAGTTCGTCTGACCAACGGTTTCGAAGTCATTTCGTACATCGGTGGTGAAGGCCACAACCTGCAGGAACACTCGGTTGTTCTGATTCGCGGTGGTCGTGTGAAGGATTTGCCGGGTGTGCGTTACCACACCGTCCGTGGCTCGCTGGATACCCAGGGCGTCAAGGATCGTAAGCAGTCCCGTTCGAAGTACGGCGCCAAGCGCCCGAAGGCCGCCTAAGGCTCGCTGCCTGAGTCAGGCCGCTATACCCGTTTACTGAAAGGTCGTAACCATGCCTCGTCGTCGCGAAGTACCCAAGCGTGACATTCTGCCGGATCCGAAGTTCGGCAATGTTGACGTTTCCAAGTTCGTTAACGTTCTCATGATCTCCGGCAAGAAGTCGGTTGCAGAGCGCACCATTTATGGCGCCTTCGATCAGATCACCAACAAAGGTGGCCGTGATCCGCTGGAAGTGTTTGCCCAGGCGCTGAACAAAGCCAAGCCCATGGTGGAAGTCAAATCCCGTCGTGTGGGTGGTGCTAACTACCAGGTGCCGGTCGAGATCCGTCCATCGCGTCGTATGGCGCTGGCCATGCGCTGGATCCGTGATGCTGCCCGTAAGCGCTCGGAAAAGTCGATGGGTGCCCGTCTGGCTGCCGAGCTGGTTGAAGCTGCGGAAAACCGTGGCGGCGCTGTCAAGAAGCGTGACGAAGTCCATCGTATGGCAGAAGCCAACAAGGCCTTCTCGCACTTCCGCTTCTAATTGTTTTTAATTTTGTAAAGGTTGTATCGTGGCTCGCAAGACACCCATCGAACGCTATCGCAATATTGGTATTAGTGCCCACATCGACGCCGGTAAGACGACGACGACCGAGCGGATTCTTTTCTACACCGGTGTGAACCATAAGATCGGCGAAGTGCACGATGGTGCCGCGACGATGGACTGGATGGAGCAGGAGCAGGAACGTGGTATTACCATTACCTCTGCTGCTACCACCTGTTTCTGGAAGGGTATGGATGCATCGCGCCCAGAACACCGTATCAACATCATTGATACCCCGGGACACGTTGACTTTACGATCGAAGTAGAACGTTCGATGCGCGTTCTGGATGGTGCCGTTATGGTTTACTGTGCTGTGGGTGGTGTTCAGCCGCAGTCGGAAACCGTATGGCGCCAGGCCAACAAGTACAAAGTGCCACGTCTGGCCTTCGTGAACAAGATGGACCGCTCCGGTGCCAACTTCTTCAAGGTCGTTGAGCAGATGAAGACCCGCCTGAAGGCGAGCCCAGTGCCGATCGTTATCCCCATCGGCGCAGAAGACACCTTCGCAGGCGTTGTCGATCTCATCAAGATGAAAGCTATCTTCTGGGATGAAGCATCCCAGGGCATGAAGTTCGACTACCGCGACATTCCTGCGGATCTGGTTGATGAAGCCAACACCTGGCGTGAGCAGATGGTTGAAGCGGCTGCCGAAGCCTCTGAAGACCTGATGAACACCTATCTGGAAAACGGTGACCTCACCGAAGAACAGATCATTCTGGGTCTGCGTACCCGTACCATCGCTAGTGAAATCCAGCCGATGCTGTGCGGTACTGCGTTCAAGAACAAGGGCGTGCAGCGTATGCTCGACGCCGTTCTGGATCTGATGCCATCGCCGCTGGACATTCCACCGGTTGAAGGCGAACTGGAAAACGGTGAAGTCGCTACCCGTAAAGCTGACGATGGCGAAAAGTTCTCGGCACTGGCATTCAAGCTGATGACCGACCCATTCGTTGGTCAGCTGACCTTCGTTCGCGTTTACTCGGGTGTTCTGAACTCGGGCGACACCATCTACAATCCGGTCAAGCAGCGCAAAGAGCGTATCGGCCGTATTCTGCAGATGCACGCTAACGAACGCGAAGAAATCAAAGAACTGCGTGCTGGCGATATCGCCGCCTGTGTGGGCATGAAAGAAGTGACCACGGGTGAAACCCTGTGTGATCCGGATGCCGTGATCACCCTGGAACGCATGGAGTTCCCAGAGCCAGTGATCCACGTGGCTGTTGAGCCTAAGACCAAGGCTGACCAGGAAAAAATGGGTATCGCCCTGTCGCGTCTGGCTCAGGAAGATCCATCGTTCCGCGTGCGTACCGATGAAGAATCGGGTCAAACCATTATCTCGGGTATGGGCGAACTGCACCTCGAGATTATTGTTGACCGTATGAAGCGTGAATTCGGTGTTGAAGCCAACGTTGGTGCCCCGCAAGTGGCCTACCGTGAAACCATCCGTAAGACCATTGACGACGCCGAAGGCAAGTTCGTTAAACAGTCGGGCGGTCGTGGTCAGTACGGTCACGTTGTGCTCAAGATCGAGCCGAACGAACCAGGTAAGGGTTACGAGTTCGTTGACGCCATCAAGGGCGGTGTGGTTCCTCGCGAATACATCCCAGCTGTTGATAAGGGTCTGCAAGACACCATGCCTAACGGCGTGCTGGCTGGCTTCCCGATCGTTGACGTTAAGTGTACGCTGCACTTCGGTTCGTACCACGACGTTGACTCGAACGAAAACGCCTTCAAAATGGCTGCTTCGATGGCCTTCAAAGAAGGTATGCGTCGCGCCAGCCCGGTTCTGCTTGAGCCGATGATGGCCGTAGAAGTCGAAACGCCGGAAGAGTACATGGGTAACGTCATGGGTGACCTCTCGGGTCGTCGCGGCATCGTTCAGGGTATGGACGACATTGCTGGAGGTATGAAAGGCATCCGTGCCGAGGTTCCGCTGGCTGAAATGTTCGGCTACTCGACCCAGCTGCGTTCGCTGACGCAAGGTCGTGCTACGTACTCCATGG
>JACCDV010850444.1_pt1 | contig 15732 bp, 16 predicted proteins | sample 7446131 | NCBI WGS metagenome assembly JACCDV01 (sample SAMN15323448, study PRJNA562643) | freshwater metagenome | isolation source: river surface water | place: USA:Blue River Watershed | collected 2017-08-17 | reverse complement strand
TAAGGCTGCTTTTGAATCAGCTTTTTTATCAGCAATAGCCGTGGTGAACTTTTTGATGGTTTTCTTTAAATCAGTGCGGATATCCAAGTTTTGCATATGCTTGGTGTGTGAATTACGTAAATCTTTAATGGCTGTACGGCGTTGTGGCATTACTAATTCTCCTTGGTTCGTTGCTTTTAAGTAAGGCGATAATATAGCAAACACCCTAATTTATGTCAACTACTAATAATTCAACCCCTCACGCGCATAAAACCCTAATTAAATCCGGCAGTATTGTTGCCAGCGGGGTCTTAGCTTCGCGGGTGCTTGGTTTTTTTCGTGATGTGGTTTTGGCTCATTTCTTGGGTACCGGCATTGTTGCGGAAGCGTTTTTTGTGGCCCAACGCATACCTAATTTGTTTCGTGATTTGGTAGGGGAAGGTGCAGCTAATGCGGCTATTGTCCCTGTTTTGTCTGAATATGCACAAAAGAAATCCAAGCAGGAGTGGCAACAACTTATTAATGTGGTCATGTCTTGGGGGATAATTATTTTAGGAAGCATAACCATTGTTGGTATGCTGGCTGCCCCATGGATTGTGCATTTGATTGCGCCGGGGTTTGCCAATGATGCTGTTAAATTACAATTGACGATTGATTTAACTCGTTTGATGTTTCCTTATTTGGTGCTAATTGCGTTAACAGCCTTCCAAGTGGGGATTTTATATTCCCTTAATTCTTTTGTGGCGCCTGCTTTTGGTCCTTGCCTGCTTAATGTTGCCATGATATTAAGCGCGTGGGTGGCATGTCTTTTTTCATGGCCATTAGCCTACGTTTTATCGATAGGCGTCTTGGTGGGTGGTGTCTGGCAATTCTGGGCACAATGGTGGGCATTAAAACGCCGGGGGGTTAATTGGCATTTTCCGTTTTTTGCATCGAAGTCCCAGCGTTTAAACCATGAAGGGGCGCGTCAAATTGGGCGTTTATTGGTGCCGCGGCTTTGGGGTTCAGCTGTTTATCAGATGAATATATTTGCAGACACCATTTGTGCGTCGCTTTCTTCTATTGTTGGCGGCGGCGGTGTGGCAGCGATTTATTATGCGGCACGCATCATCCAGTTTCCGTTAGGGGTTTTTGGTTACGCGTTATCTTCCGTTAGTTTGCCAGCTCTTTCTAAAATTGCCGCTGAGGGAGACATGGTGCGTTTTAAAGAAACGCTTAGTTTTTCTTTGCGCAAATTAATGTTGGTTTTAATCCCTTGTGCGCTGGTGCTGGCGGTTTTTTCTGAGTTGATTATTAGATTAGTTTTTGAACGAGGGCAATTTGATAGCCAATCAACGGGGGTAACTGCGCAGGTTTTATTTTATTCAGCCTTGGGGCTGCCCTTCTTTGGGGCGTCACGCATTTTGGTGATGGCCTTTTACGCCCTGCAAGAGACCAAGGCGCCGGTTAAGATAGCGACGGCATGCTTGGTTATTAATGTGGCGCTTAATTTGATCTTGATGTTTCCTATGAAGATGGGGGGCATTGCCTTAGCGAGTACGATTGCATCGCTGGTTAATTGCCTGTTGTTATGGCAAGGCTTGAAGAATAGGGGCATTGAGTTATGGACCTTAAAGCAACAGTAAAGTCCCTGCCCACGACCAGCGGTGTGTATCTTTATAAAGATGCTGACGGAACGATTATTTATATCGGTAAGGCCATCAATATCCGCAAACGGGTTGAATCATATTTCCGCGCCAATACCCAAAGTTTAAAAACTGACGTTTTAGTTAAGCATATTACCGGCATTAATATTATTCAGACCGCTTCCGAGGCTGAGGCGTTGATTCTTGAAGCCAGCCTCGTTAAACAGCATCAGCCTAAGTTCAATATTGAATTAAAAGACGGCAAGACCTATCCATATATTCAAATCACCAGGGAAGAATTTCCCTTGGTGTCGGTGGTGCGCATCAATTCGCGTAAAGAGACGCGAACCGAATTATTTGGCCCCTACGTCAACCCGACGCTGATTCGCGAAGCGCTTAACATTATCCGTAAAATTTTTCCCTTTCGTTCATGCGAGCCCTTTGCATCCAAGCTATGTTTGGACTATCACATCGGCCTATGCCAGGGGCCATGCGAGGGGAAGATATCCAAGGAAGAATATGCCAAGAATATTCGCAATGTGCGTTTGATTCTCGAGGGTAAGAAGGATGATTTATTTAGATGCTTGAACGTGGAGATGGAAGAATTTTCTAAATTGAAAGATTTCGAAGCTGCGGCCAAGCTGCGCGATCAGATCCGTGCCATTGGGGCTTTGTATTCAGGAACGGGGGATATTAATTATTTTAAAGAAGCCGAGCAATTGCAGCGGGCCATCGGGTTAAGCAAGGCTCCCATGCGTATCGAATGTTTTGATAATTCCAATACCATGGGCCAACAGTCGGTAGGGGCAATGGTGTCATTTTTAAATGGCAAGCCGGATAAGGCTAATTACCGTTGGTTTAAGATTAAAACAGTGGCAGGCATTGATGATTTTTTGATGATGGCCGAGATTGTAGGCCGCCGCTATAGCCGTTTGCAAAAGGAAGGCTTGTCGTATCCGGATTTGATTGTCATTGATGGCGGTAAGGGGCAGTTAAGTGCTGCCAGCGCACAGTTAAAGAAGCTGGGGGTGGTTATCCCGATTATTTCCCTGGCTAAGCGCGAAGAAGAAATATTCACCCCTGGCAAACGCAATCCTATCAAGCTTTCTCACGATTCCCTAGGCTTAAAACTACTCCAACGCATCCGCGATGAAGCTCACCGTTTTGGCTTAAATTATCACCGTTTATTGCGTGCTAAAAAGATGGTGGGCGCCTAGATTTCTATCGACAATCGTGAATTTTGCCATTATCATAGCCACTTATATAAATACTGTTTAAGAAAGGTTTTACATGGAAATCGGTATTGTGGGCTTGCCCAATGTCGGCAAGTCTTCTCTTTTTAATGCGTTAACCGGTGCCCAAGCGGCGGCGGAGAATTTCCCTTTTACAACTATCGAGCCTAATATCGGGGTGGTGCCTTTACCGGATCCCCGTATGGAAGTTTTTGCCAAGGAGTGGGGTTCGCAGAAGCTGGTTCCCGCTGGTATCCGCTTTGTGGATATTGCCGGCATTGTGGCTGGTGCCTCTCAGGGCGAAGGTTTAGGTAATAAATTCCTGGCCAATATCCGCTCCGTCGATGCCATTGCCCATGTGGTGCGCTGTTTTAAGGATGAAAATGTTGTTAATGTGATGAATGAGCTTAATCCGTTGAGCGCCTCTGAAATTATTGAAACCGAATTATTATTGGCTGATGTCCAGCAGGCTCAAAAGGGTTTAGAAAAATGGATGAAGGCAGCAAAATCAGGCGATCAAGCGGCCAAGGATCGTGTTGAATTGCTAACGAAATTAATTGCTGGTTTTAATAATGGCATTCCCGCCCGCAATCAAGGGTTGGCGCGCGAAGAATATGATGAATTCCAATTCTTGACCGGTAAGCCGTTATTGTACGTGGCTAATACCGACGAGGGCGAACCGGATGAAGCGTTGTTAAAGCCTTTGCGTGACCGTGCCGCGAAAGAAGGGGCTTCGTTAATTACTTTGTGTACCAAGATGGAAGCAGAGATTGTTCAGCTTCCCCAAGAGGAACGCGCCGCCTATTATGAAGCAGCTGGCATTGCTTCGCCGGGATTAGCACGTTTAGCTCAAGCAGGTAAGGAATTATTAGGCCTAACCTGTTTCTTTACCGCAGGACCGCAGGAAGTGCATGCTTGGTTAATTCATAAAGGCACTAAGGCGATTAAGGCAGCAGGCAAAATTCACAGCGATATCGAACGCGGCTTTATTCGCGCGGAGATTTATAAATATGACGATTTAGTTAAGCATGGTTCCTATAAAGCGTTGCAAGAAAAGAATCTTGTAACACTTGAAGGCAAAGATTACGAAATGCAAGATGGAGATGCTGCACATTTTAGATTTAGCGTTTAGTTGAAATATGAGCGAACAATTATCCAAACAATTTGATGAACTTGCCCAAAGGCTGGCTGGCCTAAGGGGGTATCTTTGACTTGTCCGCCAAGGAGCGCGACATCGCCGACATCCAGGCACGCATGTCTCAAGAAGGGTTTTGGGATAATCAGTCACAAAGCAACAAGATCATGCAGGAGCTTAAAGGTTTAAAGAATATCGTCGAGCCTTATGCGGAATGTGTGAAGCGTGTGGCGGATGCCAAGGAGCTTATCAGTTTAACTGAAGGTGACCAGGGCATGGCCGAGCAGTTAGTCCAGGAAGCTGCTGATATTAAACAAAAGATTGATGCGATTGAACTAGAGGCCATGTTAAGCGGGCCTTTTGATAATAATGCGGCGTTGTTAAGCATTAATGCTGGTGCCGGTGGGACTGAATCCTGCGATTGGGCCAGCATGATTATGCGTATGTATAGCCGTTACGCCGATATTAAGGGTTTTAAATGTGAAGTGATTGATGTTTTGCATGGCGATGAGGCGGGGATTAAGAATGCAACATTGCGGATGGAAGGGGAGAAAGCTTTTGGGTTTTTGAAATCAGAAAAAGGGGTGCATCGGCTGGTGCGCATTTCACCGTTTGATTCCAACAAACGTCGTCACACCTCATTTGTGTCAGTTGAAGTAATTCCTGAAGTTGAAGATGATGTTGAGATTGCGATTGACCCAAGCGAATTGCGCATTGATGTCTTCCGTGCGTCAGGGCCGGGAGGGCAAAGTGTTAATACCACCGATTCTGCTGTGCGTGTGACCCACTTGCCAACGGGTATTGTGGCTCAGTCGCAAAAAGAGCGTTCACAGCTGCAGAATAAAGAACGTGCCATGAAGGTGTTGCGGGCGCGTCTTTACGAAAAGAAACAGCGTGAACAAGCGGAAGCGATGGATAAGTTTTCCGGCGAGAAACAAAAAATTGAGTGGGGCTCACAAATCCGCTCCTATGTGCTGCAGCCTTACATCATGGTCAAGGATCACCGCACTGGTGTAGAATCCGGCAATGCGCAAAAAGTACTCGACGGTGAGATTGAAGATTTTATTCAAGGTTATTTAAGAACCAGGCCCGAAGATCGGGATAAACGCTTGAAAAATAAAGGAAACGACGATGTTTGATTTTTTAGTCCGCAATGCTCAAGTTAAAGGTGCACAACAGTATATTGAAAAGTTAAACCCTAAGGTGCAAATCCACGTGCATCCGGAGGCGCCCTTACCTTCAATTTCATTAGTCAAGAGGCTTTCTGCCCGTGCGTCACAGATTTGTGCTTTAGAGCCGCAGATTAGCGTATTATCAGATGATCAATTAAAAGTCAAAACGGCTGAGTTTAAGGCCAAGATTGCCCAGGCTATTGCCGTAAAGAAGAATGAATACACCAACATTGTCAGCCAATATCATAAGGCTCAAAGCGCCCAAGAGCGTGAAGATTTGGTTACAGAAATCAAGCGTCTGGAAAAAGAGCTTTTTGAAACAAAGCAAAAAGTCTTGGATGAGATTTTAAATGAAGCTTTTGCTGTTGTTAGGGAAACAGGTAAGCGTGTTTGTAATATGCGTCATTTTGATACCCAATTGGTTGGGGGGATGGTTTTGCATAGCGGGGCGATTGCAGAGATGACTACCGGTGAAGGTAAGACCTTGGTGGCAACACTGCCGGCGTATTTAAATGCGTTAACAGGCGATGGGGTGCATGTCGTTACCGTTAATGATTATCTTGCGCACCGTGACCGCAACTGGATGGGGCCTATTTATGAGTTTTTGGGATTAACCGTTGGATGCATTAAACATGATGTAAGTCCGCGTGACCGTCAGGCAGCGTATGCCTGTGATATTACCTACGGGACAAATAATGAATTTGGTTTTGATTACCTGCGTGACAACATGGTGTCTTTTAAGGAAGAAATGGTGCAGCGCGGCCATGCCTTTGCGGTGGTTGATGAAGTGGATAGTATTTTAGTTGATGAAGCGCGCACCCCGTTGATTATTTCAGGGCCTGCTGAAGAAAGCACAGATAAATATTATCGTGCTTTTCAAATTGCCCGTCAGTTAAAGGGTCGTCGTGTCACTGAATCTCAAGAGGTTGATGCCAAGCATAAAGGCGAAGATCTTTATCAGGGGTTTGATTATTTGGCTGATGAGAAGGCAAAGTCAGTATCACTATCTGAAGAGGGAGAGCGTAAGGCTGCGGAACTTTTTGGGGTTAAGAATTTACATGAGATTGATACTGTTGAGTATCGTCATCACGTGATTTGTGCCTTGCGTGCTCAGGAATTTTTTGTTCGCGACGTTGATTATGTGGTTAAGGAAGGTAAGGTTATTATTGTTGATGAATTCACCGGCCGCATGATGCCGGGCCGCCGCTGGTCAGATGGCTTGCACCAGGCTGTTGAGGCTAAGGAAGGCATTAAGATTGAGCGTGAGAACCAGACGCTTGCGACTATTACCTTCCAGAATTATTTCCGTATGTATGGCAAGCTTGCCGGGATGACTGGTACGGCCTACACGGAAGCCAATGAATTCAAACAAATTTATAATCTCGATGTTATTGTTATCCCCACTAATCGTCAATTGGTGCGTATTAATTACCCGGACTGTATTTATAAGACGGCTGCTGAGAAATATAATGCTGTAGTTGAAGAAATCGCCGTGGCGCATGCTAAAGGTCAGCCGGTACTGGTTGGTACAATTTCTATTGAACGTTCTGAATTGATCGGAAGCCTGCTTAAGAAAAAAGGCATTCCCCACCAAGTTTTAAATGCTAAATACCATGAATTAGAAGCGCATATTATTGCCCAAGCTGGTCGGTATAAGGCAGTTACTATTGCGACCAACATGGCTGGCCGTGGTACGGACATCGTGTTAGGTGGTAATGCTGAATATTTAGCGCGGGCGCTTGCGGCAGAGAAAGGGCAGAACGCCACCGATGAAGATCGTGCGGAAATGATTAAGAAATTCATTACGCAATTTAAAGAACAAGTGTCAAAGGAAAAGGAACAGGTTTTGGCGGCTGGTGGGCTGCATGTGTTAGGTACCGAGCGTCATGAATCTCGTCGTATTGACAATCAGTTGCGTGGCCGTTGCGGCCGTCAGGGAGATCCTGGTTCATCGCGGTTTTATGTGTCCCTGCAAGATGATTTGATGCGCCTTTTTGCGTCAGATACCATCATGACGGTGATGGATAAGCTTGGCATGAAGGAAGGCGAAGTGATTGAAAGCCGCATGGTTTCCGGCGCCTTGGAAGTGGCCCAGAAAAGGGTTGAGAATTACAACTTTGAAATCCGCAAGCAATTGCTCGAATACGATAATGTTATGAACAAACAGCGCGAGGTGATTTATTCCCTGCGCCGCTCCATTCTCGAGGGGGAGAATCTTAAAGACGTTGTTCTAGATGCTGTTTTCCAGACAAGTGATGATTTGATTGATAATCATTTTGCCTTAACTGCGGAAAGCGGAAGCAATTTAGATCCATTAGGCGCGGAATTGTTTGCAAAGTTTAGCCTTGATATTCGTCCGATTATGGAGAACCTAAGCGGGTTGAATGCAGCTGAGCTAAAGAAGGAGATTGAGCATTTATTGGCTAAAGCGTATGAAGTCAAGGAGGGGCAATTAAGTGCTGAAGTGATGCGCCGTATGGAACGCATGATTTTATTGGATGTGATTGATAATAAATGGAAGGATCATTTGCATGTGATGGATCAGATCAAGGATGGCATTAGCCTGCGTGCTTTAGGCCAGCGTGATCCGTTGGTTGAATATAAGAAGGAAGGTTTTGCCAGGTTTAAAGCCATGTATGGTTCAATCAATGACGAGGTGGCTAGTTTGATTTTTAAGCTTGAGGCTGTCGCGCCTGAAGGCCGTCCGCGCTCTATTTTTAGTGCCATTCCTCAACAAGCTGTGCATCAAGAATTTCAGGGATTGCCGCAAGCGGGCCAAGGCCCACAGGAAGCAGCCCTGCCACAGCAAGTGCCGCAATCGGTGCCTAAGGCCATCATGCCCGCTGGAGATAAGGTTGGCCGCAATGACAATTGCCCTTGCGGCAGCGGCAAGAAGTACAAAAAATGCCATGGTGCTTAAGGTTAAAGCTTTTCTTTTAGTAGTCTTATCCGCGGCCATTCTCACGCTTTCTTATCCACAGCTTGAATGGGCGCCGGTGGCTTTTATAGCCTTGGTTCCGTTGCTTTTTGCTATTGATGGGCAAAAGCCTTGGGTGGCGTTCCGGCGATCCTGGTGTTGTGGATTGCTTTTCTTTGCTGCAACATTAGGTTGGTTTATTTATGTGACCTATCCTGGTGCCGCTTTATTAATAAGTTACCTAGCGTTGTATATTGCATTTTTTGGATTAGCTGTTGGTTATTTTAAATTCCTGCCATTTTTGCCCCGTCTTTTTGTATTGTCCTCGGTATGGGTGGCGCTTGAATTTGTGCGTTCTCATTTTTTAAGCGGGTTCGGCTGGGTTACCTTAGGCCATTCACAGTATAAGAATTTATTATTTATTCAAATCGCTGATATCACCGGTGTGTACGGCATTTCCTTTTTGATTATTTTGGTTAATTTATTGGTTTTTGAAAGTATCAAGGCAGCTGTCCCGTCAGCTAGCTTGATTGAGCCGGTTTCGTCCATTCGCCGTGCCCAAATAATTGTTATTGCGATGATAGCTGCTGTTTTAGCTTATGGGTTTGTTGTTGTCACCCGTCCGCATGCCTATCCCTCAGTTAAGGTGGGGGTGATACAGCCGAATATCCCCTTAAGTGTTTCATGGGAGGCAAGTTTACAGCCGGATATTGTAAAGAAAAATATACGCTTAACAAGGTCATTAAAGAAAGAAAGCCCTGAGATTATTATTTGGCCGGAGACATCCCTGCCAGGCGTAGCTGATGAAGTGCCGCAATTAGTCGAACAGGTGCATCAAGCAGCGGGTGCTCTAAAAATACCGTTACTGTATGGCATGATGGTTAATGAGGGCGGGAATTACTATAATTCAGCCTTGTTGGTATCTGCTGAGGGGAAGAAAGCTGGGCGGTATGACAAGATGCATTTAGTGCCTTTTGGTGAATACTTGCCTTTGCGGCCATTATTAGGCTGGATTAGCCGTTTTGTGCCCCTGGAGGATTTTAGTGCGGGCCGTCAATACACCATCTTTGAAGCAGGGTGTCCGCAAAAGACTTTTGGGGTATTGATTTGTTTTGAGGATACGGTAAGTGAGCTTCGTCGAGGTTTTGCTAAGCGTGGAGCTGCTTTTTTGGTTAATATGACTAATGACGCATGGTTTGAAGATACCAAGGCGCCATTCCTGCATCTTCAGGCATCTGTGTTGGGAGCGGTTGAGAACAAGCGTTCCTTGGTTCGGGCAGCCAACACCGGGGTAAGTGCATTCATTGACCCGTATGGGCGGATCATTAAAACAGCGTCAAATGATGATGGCAAGAAATCCTTTGTCACGGCAACCGCGGTTGCTTCTGTGCCGCTGCTGACACAGCTTACTTTTTACACAAAGTACGGAGATGTTTTTGCATTTTGCTGTATTTTGGTTATACTATTGGTCATATGCAAAAGAAAATTCTTTTAATTGATGATGACGCCGCAGTGCATTTGATAACCACGCCTATTTTAGTCAAGGCGGGTTATCAGGTTGTTTCAGCTAAAAGCGGGGAACAGGGTATGCAGGTGGCCTTGGATCAGCGTCCTGATTTAATCTTGTTGGATGTGATTATGCCAGGCATTAAAGGCCGGGAATTGTGTGTGAAGATCAAGTCTTACACGGTGCTAAAAGATATTCCTGTTGTTTTCTTTACAGCCCTTGATTCAGATGATGCTATCGCTGCTGAATTGGAATTAGGCGCTATTGCTCATTTAACAAAACCAGTTGATCCTGCCGAATTAATTAAAACAGTTAAAGAAATTATTGGATAAGATGATGAATAAGGATGCCGTTAAAAAGACAAAACGCGCCTTGGCCCGCGCTGCGTACCATTTCTTTATGTTTTTATTTTGGGTGACTCCGTATCCTGTAATTAAGGCGATGAGCAATGGTTTGATTGGCTTTGCCTATAAAATTGTCCGTCGTTTACGTAAAAATGCCATGGAAACCTTAACCTTGGCTTTTGGGTCGGAAAAGACGCGAGAAGAGCTGGAGAAGATTTGCAAAGATTGTTTTTATAATGCGGGTAAGGGAGCTATTGAGATGGGGGCGTTCACTACCCGCCCTAAGATGATTGTAGATAATTTCCGATTTGAGGGGGATTCCCAACAGCATTTGGAAAACGCTTTAAAGGAAGGCAATGGGGTAATGGCAGTTTCCGCTCATTTTGGTAATTTTCCTTTAATGCTTTTATATTTGGCGCAACGCGGCTATCCTACAAATGCGATTATCCGTCCAGCCCGGGATGAAGCCATTGAAAAGCATTTTCAAGAAGCGCGGGTTCGCTTGAAATTAAAGACAATTCATAGCTATCCGCGTGAAGCCTGTGTGCGTCAATCACTTAAGGCTTTGCGTGCGAAAGAATTATTGGTGGTTCTTCTGGATCAGAATACAGGAAGCAAGTCGGGTGTTTTTGTTGACTTCTTTGGTAAGAAGGCGGGAACATCAACGGGTCCCATTGTTTTTGCGTTGCGTACAAAAAGCCCTATATTGCCTATTTTTACTGTTCGTGATGGTGAAGATTCGCATAAGGTTATTATTGAGCCGCATTTTTATTTAGAAGAAAAAGCCACGGATGAAGAAACCTTGCAATTTAATGTGCAGAAGATAACAAATATCATTGAGAAGTATATCCGCTTGTATCCTAAAGAATGGGCGTGGATGCATCGCCGGTTTAAGAGTAAGCGGGGGGATGATAATGAATAAGATGGTTCTCTTTTTGTGTGGTTTTGTCTTGATGGTGGCTGGCATAATCTTAGTTCTGCGTGATTGGCCGTCGCTGGTAATTGTGTTTAAGGGAGTTAGCGGGCCTTTGTTGGCCGTGGCAGGTATGGTTATGTTATTTGCCTCTTCGCTTAATAAAAATGTTTAAGGTTATTGTTTTTGATTTAGACGGCACCTTGGTTAATGCGTATCCAGCGGTAACGCAAAGTGTTAATTATACCTTAGGGCGTTTAGGTTTTCCTAGGCGTAGCGCGGCGCTGATAAAAGCATCGGTTGGTTGGGGTGATCGGCATTTGATGGCAGGTTTTGTAGGGGAAGAATTAGCCGACAAGGCCATTAAGTTGTATCGTCCCCATCATGCTAAGGCGTTAGCGGCTGTTGGAGGGGTGCGTTTTTTGGCTGGTGCGCAAGCCACGTTAATTTATTTAAATAAACAAGGTTATAAATTAGCTATTGCCAGTAATCGTCCTTCCCGGTTTACGCGGATTATTTTAAAGGTCTTGGGGGTAACAAAGATTTTTGATGCGGTGCTTTGTGCGGATCAGGTGCAGCGCCCAAAGCCTTACCCAGATATGCTTCTAAGCATTGCCAGGAAATTAAAGGTAAAGAAATCAACGTTATTATATGTCGGAGACATGACGATTGATGTGTTGACGGGCCAACGAGCAGGGATTGAGACGGTCGCTGTTTCAACAGGTTCAAGTACGGTTCAAGAATTAAAAGCATTGAAACCTAAGCAAATCATCGCTAGAATAAGCGAATTAAAGCAAACAATAAAGAGGAGTTGACATGAGTAAAAGATTACGTAAGGGTAAATTAAATTGGCGTTCAAAGAAGGCTAATCACGGATCAAAGCCCGGAAAAGGTTAATTGATGTATCCGCTCCCTTGGCGATTAATGTCGTTGGCATTAGTGCTTTGCATGGCTTTATATTCAAGCGGTTGCATTGCTATCGGTGCTGTAGCCGTAGGGGCTGTTGGCGGTTATGCAGTAAGCCGGGATACCTTTGAAGGTGTGCAGAGCAAGGGTCAGGAAGAAATTTGGGATGCGGCGCATACAGTATTGTCTATTATGGGGACTATTAACCAGGATAGCCGCAAGCAAGGAGAAATTAACGCTACGGTTTATGGTGCTAGTGTGACGGTGACAGTGATGGCCGTTAATTTAACAAGCACGAAACTGCGTGTTAAAGCCCGCAAAGCGTTGTTGCCCCGTATAGGTCTTGCCCAGGAAGTTTACACTAAGATCATCAATCAATTGGAACGATAGGTTGGCTTGTTTTCGGTAGACAGCTTTGTTGACATTTGATGTTTTTTAAGTAGAATAGGTTTTCGTTTCTTTTTAGATTTGCGCCGAGATAGCTCAGGTAGTAGAGCGCAGGACTGAAAATCCTGGCGTCCCCAGTGCAAATCTGGGTCTCGGCACCATTTCCCCCCGTTGATCAAGTTGCAGTGATGCTGGCTTAGCTCAGTTGGTAGAGCAGCGCATTCGTAATGCGCAGGCCGGGGGTTCAAATCCTCTAGCCAGCTTTTTATTTACCTTCCCCCAAGGTATGTATTAATCCCCCCTAATGAATGGGTTCCTGCTGTTGCCGGAATAGTTCGCCGATGTTTCATTTAACACCCCAAGAGCGTTTTGCATTGGCTTGTTTGCTGACTATTTGTTGTGTTGGCTCCTTGATTAGTATTGGTTTAAATCGGGATGCCAGGGCCTTGCAATGGGTTAAGGCGGTGCATCAAGACCGTAAGGGGCCGCTTGATTTAAATAAGGCGAGTTTGGCGCAGTTGGACAAATTGCCAGGTATTGGTGTAAAGACGGCTGAGCGGATACTCGAGTACCGGCGTACACATAACGGTTTTACCTCCCCCCACGAGTTAAAGAAAATAAAAGGTATTAGCAAGCGTAGCTATGCATTATTAGAAGAACTTGTCATGGTGCATACTCATGAATCCAGATAGGCCTATGTTAATGAGAACGCATCGCCCAGCGTTGACGGCAGCGGTTTTTCTAGGTTTTGGTATTGTCGCTGGGCAATGCCTGGTTATTCCTTTTTTTATTTGGGTGGGTTTATTGACGGCCGCAGTGATTATTGCTTACTTAGATCGATGGGTATGGCTGATTTATTTAAGTGTGTTCTTATTGGGAGGAGTATTGATCAGCAATGCCTATCGCCTGCCTTCCAATAGTGTAGCGTTCTTAAATTACAATCAGCGTCAATCAATTAAATTAGTTGAGGGAATTGTTGATTCACAGCCTAAGGAGATGGCCTGGGCGCATGGCAAGCGGCAGGTTTTTGATTTGCGGGTGAAGCGCGTGTTGATGCCGCAGGGCTGGGTGGCAAAGACCGGCAAGATTCAGGTAAATGTATTTAAACCCGTCGGTATTGCTTACGGTCAAGAGCTGCAGCTTGCGGGTAAGCTTTATGCGATTTATGCAGGCAAGCCGGGGGAGAAATTCTCTTATCGCCGGTATTTGCAGGAACAAGGTGTTTATTGGGCCATGAGCGTTGGCAAGCAAGCGTCATTGAAGATAATTGCTGCGCGTCAAGGCAATCCCTTTGTAGTGGCGGCATTGGTGGTGAAGGCCAGGATAAAACAAGTATTTACGCGCCTGCTTGATCCTTCCCAAGAGGGTATGATTACCGCCATGGTATTAGGAGAGCGCGGTGGTATTCCTAAATGGTTAAGGGAGATTTTCGTTAACACCGGCACGGCACATATCATTGCGATCAGCGGCATGAACATGGCGATTATCACGGCCATGGTATTCTTTTTGCTTAAATGCTGCCGTTTATCCCGGCGCTGGCAGTTAATAGGGACGAGCTTATTCTTATTTGCCTATGCGTTTTTGACGGGGTGGTCGCCATCGGTGGTACGGGCCTGTTTGATGTCCTCGGTGCTTTTATTTTCATTTGCCCTTGAAGCCGAAGGGGAGCCGCTTAATTCATGGGGCTTGGCAGCTTTTATATTATTGCTGATGGATCCTAAGAATTTATTTGATATCGGCTTTCAACTATCTTTTGCGGCCGTGCTGGCTATATTAGTGTTGTATGAGCCTTGTCGGCGTTTGTTGGCGTGCTTACCGGATTTAATAGCCAAGCCCTTAGCGGTGTCCTTGGCTGCGTGGCTGGGGACGGCACCGTTTATTTTTTATCATTTCAAGATGATAACCCCGGTGTCCATCATCGCCAATATTCCCATTGTGCCTCTGGCTGATTTAACCGTGGCCTTAGGTTTAAGCCTAGGGGTGACGGGTTTAATAGGCGACTGGCTAGCCCTACCCGTTGCCGCCTGCCTAAAAGCCATCTTCAATCTAATGGTTATCCTAGCTGCTCACTTCAACCAAATCCCCTGGGGACATCTTTTATATAGATAGTCATACATATAATAATATGGTAAATAGTATGGTAAATAATATTGACAATAATATGGGGAGGAGGTATACTTTTTATGCATGGTAATTTTATGTGGGATTTAGGAAAAGAAGCGCGTAATCTTCAGAAACATGGAGTTGATTTTGCTACAGCAGCTTTAGTTTTTATGGATCCTTGTAGAGGAATAGTTTTTGATGATAAGCATAGTCATCATGAAGATCGATATTTTTGTATAGGAGAAGTTAATGGCAGGGTGTTATCAGTTAGATTTGTTTATAGAGGAAATCACATTAGAATTTTAGGTGCAGGTTATTGGAGAAAAGGAGCGCGGTATTATGAAAAAAAGAATAATAGATGACGATATGCCAGTGGGCAAATTAACGCCAGTACCTGATTTCTTACCACCGCCGCATAAGTTGGTGTTGCCTAAACAAACGGTTAAGGTGACGCTGACCCTATCTACTGCCAGTATTGCTTTCTTTAAAGCGCATGCTAAAAAGAATCATGTTAAATATCAAACAATGATTAGGGAAGTTGTTGATCGGTATGCAAAACAGGCTTGGTTTGGCAAGAAGGCGGCATCTTGACAAGTTTTAATTTTGTGCTATATTAGCACTATGGAGCTGAGAGTGCTAGAAGTTCTCAGCTCCTTTAAAATGGGCAGAAATTAGCAGAGTATATTAATGAGTGCTAAAATAAACCATATAAATCAAGGAGGGTATTATGTCACTGATTCAATGGAAACCACGAAACACCGACGCATTTCAAGAATTACTCAATGATGATTTACTTTTCGCGCCGTTTTTGCCGGCATCTGCATTAAACAGGTCGGGTAATCAATGGTTCCCTGCCCTGGATGTGGCGGAAGATAGCAACAGCTACACCATCAAGGCAGATTTGCCTGGATTGCGTAAGGAAGATGTGCATCTTTCCTATGATAATGGGGTATTGACTATTGAGGGGGAGCGCAAGAGTGAAGATGAAAAGCGGGATAAGAATTATCACCGCATTGAGCGTTCCTATGGGAAATTTGTCCGCAGCCTAAATTTAGGTGCACAAATTGCCGCTGATAAGATTCAGGCAAATTATAAGGATGGGGTACTGAGCATTACTGCACCTAAGGCGGATGAATCTAAACGTAAAGCCATTGATATTCATCTTGGCTAAAAAATAAAAAGGACTTCTTATGCAAATGCAACCGCAGGAAATTACTAAACCGTTGGAACAGTTTGGGCGTGATTTGACTGAACTTGCAGCCAAGGGGAAATTAGACCCGGTGATTGGGCGCGATGAGGAAATCCGCCGCATCATTCAGGTTTTGTCTCGCCGCACCAAGAATAATCCGGTATTAATCGGAGAGCCAGGGGTTGGTAAAACTGCCATTGTTGAAGGCTTGGCCCAGCGGATTATTTCAGGGGATGTACCGGAGGGGCTTAAGCATAAGAAGGTGATTGTCCTGGATATGGGCGCCTTGGTTGCGGGTGCTAAATTCCGGGGTGAATTTGAAG
>JACCDV010448926.1_pt1 | contig 15741 bp, 14 predicted proteins | sample 7446131 | NCBI WGS metagenome assembly JACCDV01 (sample SAMN15323448, study PRJNA562643) | freshwater metagenome | isolation source: river surface water | place: USA:Blue River Watershed | collected 2017-08-17 | reverse complement strand
GGTACATGACCGGATCACCACCGCCAGCGGGGTTGAAAAAGCTGGTGCCAAAGTGGCGGTCGGTCAGCGTCATGGTGATCGCGCCAGCCAACACGGGCATCACGGCAATCAGCAGGTACGCGGTGATCAACCAGGTCCAGGCGAACATGGGCATCTTCATCAAGGTCATGCCAGGAGCGCGCATGTTCAAGATGGTCACGATGATGTTGATCGAGCCCATGATGGACGAAGCACCCAGAATGTGCATGGCAAAAATACCAGCCTCCATGGATGGACCCATTTGCAGGGTCAAAGGTGCATACAGTGTCCAGCCTGCGGCAGGTGCGCCGCCAGGCATGAAGAAAGACAGCACCAACATCAGGGCGGCAGGAATCATCAGCCAGAAGCTGAAGTTGTTCATGCGGGCAAATGCCATGTCCGATGCCCCGACTTGCAGTGGCAGCATCCAGTTCGCAAAGCCCACGAAGGCCGGCATGATCGCACCGAACACCATGATGATGCCGTGCATGGTGGTGAACTGGTTGAACAGCTCAGGATTGACAACTTGCAAGCCCGGCTGGAACAACTCCGCACGGATCAGCAATGCCAGCACGCCACCCACCATCAACATGGCAAAGCTGAACAGCAAATACAGCGTGCCAATGTCTTTGTGGTTGGTTGCGTAGACCCAACGACGCCAGCCCGCAGGTGCGTGCCCGTGGTCGTCGTGGGCATGATCATGATGGTCGAGAACGGCACTCATCTTGAATTCCTCTTATTTAATGCGGTACTGACTTACTTGCGTGCGGCCAGCACTTCTGCCGGTTGCACGATCTGCCCAGTCTTGTTGGACCAGTTGTTCTTGGTGTAGGTGATCACAGCAGCGATGTCGGTGTCAGACAGTTGCTTCCATGCGGGCATGGCACCATTGTTCTGGCCATTGAGCAGCACGGCAATTTGTTTGGACTTGTTGGCATCGAGCACGACGGGCGAGCCATCCACAGGCTTGATAGGACCTGCACCCTTGCCGTTGGCTTGGTGGCAAGCAGCACAGTTGGCGGCGTACACTTTTTCGCCACGCTTGCTCAAGTCATCCAGTGTCCAGACCTTGCTGGGATCATCGGCTTTGGCCGCTTGTTTTTTCTTCTCGGCATCCACCCAGGCGGTGTAGTCAGCAGCAGACAGCACTTTCACGTGAATGGGCATGTAAGCGTGCTCTTTGCCGCACAACTCGGCGCACTGGCCATAGAAATCGCCGGTCTTCTCGGCACGGAACCAGGTGTCACGCACAAAACCGGGGATCGCGTCTTGCTTGATACCGAAAGCGGGCACCATGAACGCGTGGATCACATCGTTGGCGGTCGTGATGACACGGATTTTTTGACCCACAGGCACCACCAGCGGATTGTCCACTTTGAGCAGGTAGTTGTCGCCAGCAGGCTTGCCAGCGTCCGACATGGCACGATGAGAAGAGTCCAAGGTGGAGATGTAGCTCAAACCTTCGCCCTGACCCTTGATGTAGTCGTAGCCCCACTTCCACTGGTAACCCGTGACCTTGACTGTCAGGTCAGCGTTGGTGGTGTCTTTTTGAGCCACCAGCACTTTGGTTGCAGGCAGGGCCATCAAGATCACGATCAGGAAAGGTGCGGCCGTCCACAAGATCTCGACCGTCACCGACTCACTGAACGTGGCAGGCTTGTGGCCCACCGACTTGCGGTGCTTCCAGATGGAATAGAACATCACCGAGAACACGGCAATGAAAATCACCGTGCAGATGATCAGCATCATCCAGTGCAACCAGTGTTGCTGCTCTGCAATTTTGGTCACGGGTGCCGCGAAATTGAGCTGATTGACCGCCGGGCCACCTGGCAAGTCATTGACAGCGTGGGCCGCAGTGGCCAGCCATGCGCCCGCAAAAATGCCCGCACGGGACAGCAGCGAAGCCAATTTGTTGGAAATGATCTTCATAGTTCTCACTAACTTCCAAGTCTCTGTTGAACCCACACCAGCGGCGAAACAGGCCATTGCCCCCACGCCACAGGCATCACGCTGCGCGCAATGCCTTTCTGATTTCTCGCGCCAGCACCTGCCGGAGCTCCGGACGCACAAAGCGCCCCACCTCGATCGAACGACCCTGGCCTGACAACTCGATCAGGCTGTGGTCACCAGACTTTGGCTCGACCCTTACCCATTGACGCGCAAACTCTGCCCGTTCGCGGCGGCCAGCGGTTTCGAGCTCAACGACCAGATGCGGCCCTTGCAGCGAAATCCACTCACCATCGGTCGCGTGGCGCGAATACGCCAAAAAAGCCACCCCCACGAGGGCCACTTCCAGACCGGCAAACGTCAACACCAGCGTGGCCCCCTGCAACCAGAAGAACACCCCAATGCCCAATGAAACCATGCACAGCGACAGATAAAGCCAGCCCAACTGGGCCGGTGTTACCGAGCAATTGCGCCGCAGCCGCCAATCAATGGAAGGCCCGGACACTTGTGCAAACTGGTAAGCCGGATTTGACACGCGTCAACTTTCAATAACCTAACGCGCCCGAAGGCGCGTACTTTGGCTAAATATCGGCGGATTTTACCCGAGTTACAAGGGGCTTTTGATAAAAATCAAACCTTATCGGATAAGTCCGAAGATCGGCGCAACATTTGGCGCATCTGGTCCAGACCGATTTCAGTTTCAGCCGCCACCTTGGCACGCGGCGCGGGCTTGAGGGCATGGCCATAAACGATTTCAAAACTCAAAGACAAGCGCCCCCCCTGTTCGGGACGCGCCAAATCCATCAAAGCCTTGACCAAGCGCTGCCGCCAACGCGGTGTGCGCAGCCCGGCAAAGCGTCCGGTGCTCCAATTTCGGCCCAATTCACGCAGCTCGGTCAACAAACGCTCAGGGGTTTCAAAGGTCAACGTGATCCGCTCCATGTCCATGACCGGCTCGGCAAAACCCGCCTCAACCAACATGTCACCCCAATCGTGCATGTCGGTGAACTCGTGCGCGGGTGCAGGCCAGCCTTGGCGGGCATACAGCTCGCGCAGTTCACGCAAGGTGTCAGGGCCAAAACAAGAAAACATCAAGAAACCATCCACCGCCAGCGCCTGGTGCCAGCGTTTGAGCAAGCCCTGCGGCGCAGGCGATGCATGCAGCTGCATGTTGGCCCACACCATCTGAACCGCCCCCTCAGGCGGCACGCCGATTTGCATGCGTGGCCCGGTCCAGCGGCTGGGCTGCCACCAAGCGGGTCTCAAGGCTTGCAGGGCAGCCTGGGCTTCAGACGGTCTGACGCTGGCAAGCCAGACATCGGCCTGCGCATAGCGTTGTTGCAAAGCCCTGTGCGCTTGCAGCCCGCCCCTCAAAGGCTCCCAATGCGCCCATTGGCGGGGCTGCAACTTGATGAAATCAAGCCGCTCCTGCATGCGCGAGGCCACCTCCTCGTGCAGCCAAGGCGATGCCGCGCCCGCCACGGGATAGGCAGCCCAACGGGCGGCCGCGACGGGGTCAAGCGATGGGGGATGTTCGGGTGCGGACATGACAAAACTGGGAAAACTTCACACCTGGGCCTTGCGCACCGGCGAAACAGCACGCTTGTCGTCAGGACATGGGCGGCAGTATATTGACTAAATGTGGCCCAAGTTGTTCAAAGGGAAGGCTTCACCGTTGGCCCTGCACCGGCCAAGCGGCGCTTGGCGCTGGCTGCCCAGCCAATGCGCCGTGTGCCGCAGCTGGCAACAAGCGTCTGTGTGCGACATCTGCATTGGCCAATTTGCACAACCCCTTGCGCGCTGCGCCACCTGTGCACTGCCTTTGCCCGCCTCGGCATCCACACCCGTGCAGCGTTGCGGTGCCTGCCTGCGATCACCGCCACCGCTGGATGCGTGCCTGAGCGCCACGGCTTACGCCTGGCCATGGATCGATCTGATCGCCCAATTCAAATTCCACCACCAGCCAGGATGGGCGGGGCCCCTGGCCACACTCATGCTGAGTGCCCCATGGGTCGAAGACACGCTGGCCCAAGCCGACTGGGTGCTGCCCATGCCACTGTCGGCCCAACGGCTGGCCGAACGAGGCTACAACCAATCCCTGCTGCTGGCACAGCACCTTTGCCCCACCAAAACCCAGGCCCATTGGCTGCTGCGCACACGACACACGCCCGCCCAACGCACCTTGCCCAGATCGGAGCGACTGGCCAATTTGACCGGCGCTTTGGCGGTCGATCCCTTGCAAACCCACGCCATCAAGGGCCGAAAAGTGGTTCTTGTCGACGACGTGATGACCAGCGGTGCATCGCTGCACACCGCCGCCAAGGCCCTGCGAGAAGCGGGCGCTCAGCACATCAGCGCAGTGGTGCTCGCCCGCACCGAAGCAGACTCGGCCTGACACGCCAGAGCCACAGGGCACAATACCGACCATGTTTCATATCGTCCTGGTCGAACCCGAAATCCCGCCCAACACAGGCAATGTCATCCGCCTGGCCGCCAACACCGGCTGCACCTTGCATTTGATCGAACCGCTGGGCTTTTCCATGGACGACAAACACATGCGCCGGGCAGGCCTGGATTACCACGAATACGCGGCCTTACGTCGCCATGAGAGCTGGGCCGCATTTTTGGCCAGCGAGCAACCTGCTGCCGATCGCATGTTTGCCTTGACCACCAAGGGCAGTCGCATTGCGCACACGGTGGCGTTCCAGCCCGGCGACTGGCTGGTGTTTGGTGCAGAAACGCGCGGTCTGGCCCCGGAACTGCGTGAGCAATTTGCGCCGACCCAGCGCATCAAACTGCCGATGCGGGAAGGCCAGCGCAGCTTGAACCTGTCGAACGCCGTGGCGGTGACCGTGTTTGAGGCCTGGCGCCAAAACGGCTTTGGCGGGGCCGCTGCCAGCCCCCTCGGCGCTCAGCTGTAAAGGCGCGCCAGCGACTCGGCCACACACACAGGCTTGTCGTTGCCCTCGCGTTCGATGGTCACATTCCACTGCACCTGAAGACCGCCTTCAATGGGCGTGGCCGAGTGCAAATGCAAGTGCCCGCGCAAGCGGCTGCCCACGGGCACCGGAGCCATGAAGCGGACCTTGTTCAAACCGTAGTTGACGCCCATGCGCGCCTCGGTCACTGCAATGTTGTTGTCAAAAAACTGAGGCAGCAAAGACAGCGTCAAAAAGCCGTGCGCAATCGGTCCGCCAAACGGTCCTTGCTTGGCACGCTCCACGTCCACATGGATCCACTGGTGGTCACCGGTGGCCTCGGCAAACTGGTTGACTTGTGACTGGGTGATCTCCACCCATTCGGTGACGGCCACGTCCTGGCCAACGCAAGCGGCCAGATCGGCCAAAGTTTGAAATGTTTTCATGGCATTCACTTTAGTCAGGCCACCGCTTTCAGGCTGTCCAGGCTGCGACAGCGCGTCCGGCTTGGCATCGGTCTGCAGTTGCTGAATTTGTTGACGCAATTGCTCGAGCTGATCCCGATAACTTTGTGCATCGCCATAGTCCACAAACCCGCTGTAATAAGGATGCGCTTGCATGATCCGTCGGGCATGCTTGATCGGGCACCAGTATTGCTCGGTCAGGCCGACCACTTCTCGCATGTAGGCCGCCAGGCCGTTGCCGTACGAGCAATAAGCGCAATTGATTTTCTCCAGCACATTCAGGTAGGCCAGGTGCGTCCGGTCAAAGACAAAGTAGTCCGAACGTTTGACGCGGGGAATGCGGTACAGCGGAAAACACACCCACTGGTACAGCGTCACAAATAAATCGAGCAGCAACATCGGCAAAAGAACCGGGTAAATGAAAGGCACACTCAGGACATGCCGCCAGTCGGCGGTCAGCACATACCGGAACACCCCTTCCTTGAAACGCCGTTGCTGCGCCACGACTTCGGCCTCAAAGCGGATTTTTCGGTTTTCAAAATCCGCTTGCAATTGTTGTCGCCGGTGTTGAAACTCTTGCTCAATCTGCGCTTCCAGCGCCCGGATGCGTTTGACAAATTCACCGATGTTGTCGTCCATGATCGTCCTTTGAATCTCGGTTCAGCCAGCGTCGGCATTTTCATGACTTGGGTCAAGTCCATCGGCACAGCGCTGCGGCACATTGGCAGGGATAGCCCCATGACACAGAACCACCTTACCACCCTTGAAGGCCTGACAACAGCGCAGGCGGTCACACGCCTGGCCGAAGACGGCCCCAATGAAATCGCGCAAAAACCCAGACGCTCCTTGTCCATGCGAGTGCTGGACATGCTGCGCCAGCCCATGTTTGCCTTGTTGGTCGTGGCCGCTCTGCTTTACATGGTGCTGGGCGACCTGACAGAAGGCCTGACGCTGGGCGTGTTTGTCCTGGCGGTGCTGGTGCTGACCTTTTATCAGGAAGGCAAGTCCGAAGCCTCCATCCAGGCCCTGCGGGATCTGACACAACCCTCGGCCCAGGTGATCCGGTCGGGTCAAAAACTGCAAGTGCCGGCCCGCGATGTGGTGGTGGGCGATTTGCTGCTGCTGTCCGAAGGTGACCGGGTGGCTGCCGATGGCCGACTGCTCAGTGCGAACAACCTGCAAATCGACGAATCGCTGCTGACGGGCGAATCGGTGCCGGTGGACAAATCCACCGCCGAGCAGGCGTCTGCCGTCCATGCCGGCAGCTTCATTGTGCGCGGTCAGGGCCTTGCGGAGGTCACGGCCACAGGCGAGCGCAGCCAGATCGGACGCATCGGCCAATCGCTGGGTCAGTTGACATCGGGCGCTACACCGCTGCAAACACAAACAGCGCAACTGGTGCGACGGCTGGCCATCATCGTGCTGGTCTTGTGCGTGGTCATGGTGTTGACTTTGGGACTGCGCAGCGGCCAATGGATCCCGGCTGTGTTATCGGGCATTGCCCTGGCCATGGCCATCTTGCCGGAAGAGTATCCGGTGGTGCTCGCCATCTTTCCAGCGCTGGGCGCACACCGCCTGACGCGAGAAGGCGTGCTGACCCGGCGCATCAACGCGATCGAAACACTGGGTGCCACCACCGTGTTGTGCACCGACAAAACCGGCACCCTGACCGAAAACCGGATGACCGTGACAGCCCTGGCGGTCGGGCCGGCCCATGCACCACAGATCACCACCCTGGCTGCCCCCGTGTCTGCGCTGTCCGAAGCATTTCACCCACTTCTGGAACACGCCATTCTGGCCAGTGCGCCCGAGCCCTTTGACCCGATGGAGACCGCCTTCCATGCCTCAGGCCAAACCCATCTGACAAAGACAAAGCACCTGCATGACGGCTGGCAACTCGTACAAAGTTATGCCCTGAGTCCCCAACTCAAAGCCATGTCACACGTCTGGCAATTCGACGACAGCCTGAACCGCGTGGTGTCGGCCAAGGGGGCACCCGAAGCCGTGATGGACCTGTGCCACCTGAACGATGCCGAACGCCAGGCCTGGGCCAACACCATGGAGAGCATGGCCGCGCAAGGCCTGCGTGTGCTGGCCGTGGCGCAAAGTCGGTTCGAAGGCAATGACTGGCCCGAAACCCCTCATGCATTCGAATTTGAATGGCTTGGCCTGATTGGCCTGACCGATCCGCTGCGGGCAGAAATTCCACAAGCCATGGCCGAGTGCCGGTCTGCCGGCATTCGCGTGATCATGATCACCGGCGACTACCCCGCCACCGCTCAGGTGATCGCCGCGCAAGCCGGTCTGCCGCCTGGCCAGACCCTCACCGGCGATGCCCTTGACCGACTGGACGATGCGGCCCTGCAAGCCGCGTTGCCACACGTGAGCGTGTGCGCGCGCATCTCGCCGCATCAGAAGCTGCGCATCGTACAAGCCCTGCAAGCCCATGGCGAGGTGGTGACCATGACGGGTGACGGCGTGAACGACGCCCCTGCGCTGCAAGCGGCGCATGTGGGGGTGGCCATGGGACTGCGCGGCACCGATGTGGCCCGCGAAGCCGCCGACCTGGTGCTGGTGGACGACAACTTCGCATCCATTGTGCGTGGCATCCGCGTGGGACGGCGCATCTTTGGCAACCTGCAAAAGTCGATGCGCTACATCTTTGCCATCCACATTCCGATTGCCGGCATTGCGCTCATCCCGATGGTGATGAACTGGCCCGCACTGATGCTGCCGCTGCATGTGGCCTTGCTGGAATTGGTCATAGACCCGGCCTGCTCGATCGCCTTTGAAAACGAACCCGCCGATGCCGACGTGATGCAACGCCCGCCACGCGACACCCGCGCGGCCCTGTTTGGCGCCAGGGACATCAGCCTGGCACTGGTTCAGGGTTTGCTGGTGCTGGCCTGCGTGGGCTTGGGTTACGCCTGGGCCAAGGGATGGGTGAACGTGGGGGCCACGCCCGCACTGAGCGAAGAAGAAACCCGGTCCATGGTCTTCGTCACCCTGGTTCTGGGCTATGCCGCGCTGATTGTGGTCAACCGCGCACAGCCCGGCCAGCTGTGGGCCAGCCTGCGCGTGCCCAACCCATCGGCCTGGGGCGTGATCTTGCTGGCCTGGGGTTTGGTGATGGCGGGCATGTACTGGCCTTGGTTGGCCATGACCCTGAAATTTGCGCCGCTGCAAAATGGGCCATGGACCGTGGCGCTCGCCTGCGGCATGCTCAGCCTCTTGGCGATGTCCGGCCTGCATTGGCTGCACGCCCAACGCCAGACCCGATCGCCCAAAATGAAAAAGCCCTGATCCTGTGTCAGATCAGGGTGCCATCCCAAGGGGACGGTCAGTGGCGTCAGTGGCTCTTGGCCGCCTCTTCGGGTTCAGCGTAGATGGTGCCGCCAAACTTGAGGGCCGAATGCTCGCGCTGCGACTGCAGCAGCGGATAGAACATCTGGTGGTACCAGCGCTCCTGGCCAAACAGCTTGTCATCGATCAACCCCACCTTGGCCGGGTATTGGCGCGTGATGTGGGCGCTGCCAAACAGGATGTCCCAGAAGAACAGCAAATTCCCAAAGTTGCCTTTGTAGTGGCCAATGCCATCGTTGTTGGTGATGGCATGGTGCGCCCAATGCGTAGCCGGTGTCGAGATGGTGCGCTCCAGCACCCACATGAGCGGGCGCAAAGCCCGGATGCGGTACAGCGGCTCGTCCCAACGCCAGGCGCAGTGGGCACCCAGAATCACAAACAATTTGACCGCGATGTACAGCGCGTACACCATGCCGCCAAAACCCAGGTACAGCAAGGCGCCGGCAAACCACAGACCAGGCATCATCAGGTAATAGAAGAAGTTGTTGCGGAAAGTCACCCGGATGCTCATGTACTCGGCCGAGTGGTGCGCACGGTGCAAAGGCCACAGGAATGGCGAATGCGACAAGCGATGCCACCAGTACTGCGTCATGTCGTCAAAAATCAAGAGCACGCCCACCATGCCCCACCAGGGCAAGTCGGCCAAAACACCTTTGTATTCGGGAAAAAACGCATGGCCCAGCTTGGACGTCACCAAAATCGCCAGCGGCTGCGTGACCGCCAGAACACTCAGGAACATCAGCACTTCGAGCTTGGTGTCATTGCTGGTGGCGTTGACGTTGTGCTTGTAACGCCGGCTCACGAACTCCATCATGGCAAAGCCCAGGATGGTGCACACCACCAAAGCATTTTGAATTTGCGCAGCGGTCATCGACTGTCTCCTTTGGGTAGAGGTCCGGTTGTTTAGATTTTTAACAAGCGGTCGCCCAAGATACCCACTTCAAGCCCGATCGGACATTCGGGTAATCCCCGCGTATTCATCCTGCATCAGAAGTAGTTCTTCCCAATTGCTCGCACAGAGCCCTCCCAGAAAACGCGACCAGCGGCCGCTCGCGCAGTAAAAGTTGTCGTCATGCAGATGACATGGTTTCGTCATCGGACTTTCATCGGCTTAAGGGAAATTCACCCTTTGCATTGAATTTTTGGCCCCACACATGAAGCACAGCATGCAGATCAACGAAGACCAAATGCGCCAGTTGCGCGAAGACCTCCTGGACAGTCTGGACGAAGAACTCGAAATGGAACTGGACGACCGGCTCTCAGAATCGGGGCTCAGCACCGCGGAGAGCATGAACGCCCGCGTGCACTATTTCCGTGAGTTGCTCAGACTGCAATCCGAATTGGTCATGTTGCAAGACTGGGTGGTCAAAACAGGCCACCGCATGGTGATCTTGTTCGAAGGCCGCGATGCCGCCGGCAAAGGGGGTGTGATCAAGCGCATCACCCAGCGCCTGAACCCACGCGTGTGCCGAGTGGCCGCGTTGCCCGCCCCCAACGACCGTGAAAAAACCCAGTGGTACTTCCAGCGCTACATCTCGCATTTGCCCGCAGCGGGCGAGATCGTGCTGTTTGACCGCAGCTGGTACAACCGTGCAGGCGTTGAAAAAGTCATGGGCTTTTGCAGCGAAGAAGAATACGAAGAATTTTTCCGCTCCGTGCCCGAGTTCGAAAAAATGCTGGTGCGCAGCGGCATCCAACTGGTCAAGTACAGTTTCTCGATCACCGATGACGACCAGCACGCGCGTTTTCTGGGCCGCATCCACGATCCCCTCAAACAGTGGAAGCTCAGCCCCATGGACCTGGAAAGCCGCCGCCGCTGGGAAGACTACACCCAAGCCAAGGAAACCATGATCGAGCGCACCCACATTCCGGAGGCGCCATGGTGGGTCGTGCAGGCGGTGGACAAGAAAAAGGCGCGTCTGAACTGCATCGACCACCTGCTTGGCCAGGTGCCCTATCACGAGATCGAGCACCCACAAATCAGCCTGCCCGGCCGCGTGCGCAACCCAGATTACATCCGCCACCCCGTGCCAGCAGAGATGATCGTTCCGGAAAAATACTGATCAGACGGAAAGTTTCAAGCCTGGGTCACCATGCGGCTGACCGGTAACACCAACATGAAGGTCGAGCCTTGGCCCACTTGGCTTTCGATGCGCAACTCGCCACCATGGCGTTGCGCCACATGTTTGGTGATGGCCAGGCCCAAACCTGTGCCACCGGTCTCACGCGAACGACTGCGGTCCACCCTGTAAAAGCGCTCGGACAAACGCGGCAAGTGTTCCGGCGCGATACCAGGACCGGTATCGCTCACGGACAGCATGACCTGATCTGCATCACGCGACCAATGGACACGGATCGTGCCCCCAGCGGGCGTGTAACGCACAGCATTGCTCACCAGGTTGGAAATCGCGCTGAGCAGCTCTGAACGGACGCCCAGCAAAACCCACGCCGGCACCGCATCAAACAACAGCTCATGCACACAGCGACGCTGATCGCCCTCTTGTCCAGACAAAACGGCAGACAAAGCCTGCGCATCAGACGCCACCTGGGTCATCAACTCCTGGATCGAAACTTTCTCGGACATGCCTGGCGGCAAGCTGCCTTCCAGCTGTGACAAGGTCAGCAAATCGGACACCAGGCTTTGCATGCGCGAAGCTTGGACCGCCATCAGGACCAGGTAGCGTTGCCGCTCTTTCTCAGGCAAGGGAATCGACTGCAGGGTCTCCACAAACCCGCTCAGCACCGTCAAAGGTGTGCGAATTTCATGGGACACGTTGGCCACAAAGTCACGTCGCATGGCATCGGCCAAAGCGATGGATGTGATGTCCCGCGTGAGCAGCAGCTGACGACCTTCACCATAGGCATGCAACTGAACGGACAATTTGACACTGTGCGCCACCGACAGGGAGCGGCCCTCGATGACCACCTCGGTATCGTGTTGATCCTGCGCAAAATACCGGGAAAAAACAGGGTCACGCACCAAGTGCACCACATGCTGCAAAAGATCGCGTCGGATATCCAGCCCCAGATGCGCTGCTGCCGTGTCGTTGAACCACTCAATCCGACCCTGATCGTCCAGCAAGGTCACCCCATTGGGCGATGCCTGAATGGCCTGCAGGAAATGCTGCAACCTCTGTTCGTGCACCATCACTTGTTTGTCACGTTGCTTGACCAAACGCTGGACGCGTTGCGCGATCTCCAGCCAGATGCCGCGCCAAGCCACATCGGCATGAAGATTCGGCCCTGAGAGCCAGCGCTCAAGACGTTCAAGCCGCCAGGACTGCCAGGCAAAACACGAAACGGCCACCACCAAGGCCCCCAATGCCGCGGCCAACCAGCCAGACCACCACCACCCCGCAGCTGCGGCCAGCAATGTCCAAAACAGCAAGGAAAGAACAGGCACCAGCATGGCTTATGACCCCGTCAAACCGCCGGAGAGCCCGTCAGGCGATAGCCTGCACCGCGCACGGTTTCAATCATGCTGCCGGCCTCGCCCAAGGATTCGCGCAAGCGCTTGACATGCACGTCCACCGTGCGCTCTTCGATGTAAACGTGGTCACCCCACACTTTGTCCAGCAACATGCCACGCGTGTGCACGCGTTCAGGGTGGCGCATCAAATACTGCAAGAGCTTGAACTCGGTGGGGCCCACCTTCAGCGGCTTTTCTTGCCAGCTCACGCGGTAAGTATCGGCATCAAGCTGCAACTCGGCAATCTTGACCAGCCCCCCCGCCGACTCGGGCACACGACGGCGCAGCACCGCACGGATGCGGGCCAGCAATTCGCGCGGCGAAAAGGGCTTGACGATGTAATCGTCCGCGCCAGCATCCAGACCTGCCACACGATCGGCTTCGTCGCCACGCGCGGTCAACATCAAAATTGGCACGGCCTTGGTCCGCGCTGCCGCGCGCCAGCGTCGGGCCAGCGCCAAACCACTTTCACCGGGCAGCATCCAGTCAAGCAAAATCACGTCGGGCAAGACTTCGTCCAGCTCGCGCTGCGCCGATTCGGCGTCCATGGCCCACACGGGCTGGAAGCCGTTGTGGCGCAGGTTCACCGAAATGAGCTCGGCGATGGACGACTCGTCTTCGACAATCAATATCCGGGGCAGGCTTCTCATTTGACCGCTTGCTCAATGTCTGTCAGTGCAGTGTGGCGCACATCGGCACCCTTGACCACATAAATCACGAACTCGGCGATGTTCTTGGCATGGTCACCAATGCGTTCGATCGCCTTGGCCACAAACAACAAGTCCAGGCTGGCCGAAATGGTGCGCGGGTCTTCCATCATGTAAGTGACCAACTTGCGCACGAAGCCGTTGAATTCGGCATCGATCAAATCGTCTTCTTTCAGAATCACCAGGGCGGTGTTCACGTCCAAACGCGCAAATGCGTCCAGCGCCTTGCGCAACAAACCCGAAGCCAGATCAGAAGCCACACGCAGCTCGGAAGCCGGCAAATTGCGCGGACTGCCCTGCTCTAGAATCAGCTTGACCATGCGCGCAATGCGTTCGGCCTCGTCCCCTGCTCGCTCCAGATTGCCCGTGATCTTGGAGATCGCCATCAACAAACGCAAGTCGCGTGCAGTGGGCTGACGGCGGGCAATGATCGACGCCAGCTCGGCATCAATCTCCACCTCCATGGTGTTGACCTGTTTTTCAGTGGCAATGACCTGATCGGCCACTTCGGAGCTGAACTGTGCCAAGGCATACACCGCGTGACGGGTTTGCGACTCGACCAGACCACCCAACTCCAACACACGTGAAGACACGTTGGTCAGGTCGGCATCAAATTGACTTGAAATGTGTTTTTCCATTTGGAGCTCCTGATCAGCCGAAACGGCCGGTGATGTAGTCTTCGGTTTCCTGACGGGCAGGCTTCATGAAAATTTGCTCGGTCTGACCGAACTCGACCAGCTCGCCCAAGTACATATAGGCCGTGAAGTCCGAAACACGCGCCGCTTGCTGCATGTTGTGGGTCACGATGGCCACGGTGTGGTCCTTCTTCAACTCGCTCACCAGCTCTTCGACCTTGGCAGTCGAGATGGGGTCCAGCGCCGAAGTGGGCTCGTCCAGCAAAATGACCGATGGCTTGACCGCCACCGTGCGCGCAATGCACAGGCGCTGCTGCTGACCGCCCGACAGGGACAAGCCGCTTTGGCCCAGTTTGTCCTTGACTTCGCTCCAGATCGCCGCCTTGGTCAGCGCCCATTCCACCCGCTCGTCCATGTCGGAGCGGCTCAGGTTTTCATACAGGCGAATGCCAAAAGCGATGTTGTCGTAGATCGACATCGGAAACGGTGTAGGCTTTTGAAACACCATCCCCACACGGGCGCGCAGCAAGTTCAGGTCTTGCTTGGCGTCCAGGATGTTCTGGCCATAAAAGTTGATCTCGCCTTCGGCACGTTGACCGGGGTACAGGCTGTACATGCGGTTGAGCGTGCGCAACAAAGTGGACTTCCCGCAACCGGACGGACCGATGAAAGCCGTGACCTTGTTTTCAGCGATGTCCAGATTGACGTTTTTCAGACCCTTGAAGGTGCCGTAAAAGAAATTCAGGTTGCGAATTTCAATCGCATTCTTCAATGGCTGTGCTTGCGTTGTAGGCATTGGAAATTCCATCCATTCAAAAATTTAGCCTTGGGCTTTGTCGCGGAAAAACACGCGGGCCAAGATGTTCAGAATCAAAACCGTCAAGGTGATCAGCAAAGCACCACCCCAGGCCAGGCGAACCCAGTTGTCATAAGGGCTCATGGCGAACTGGAAAATCACCACAGGCAAATTGGCCATGGGGGCGTTCATGTTGGTCGAGAAGAACTGGTTGTTCAGCGCCGTGAACAACAGCGGCGCGGTCTCGCCGCTGATGCGGGCCAGCGCCAGCAGCAAACCGGTCATCACGCCCGATTTGGCCGCACGCAAGGTCACAAAAGTCGCCACCTTCCAGCGCGGCGCACCCAGGGCAAAGGCCGCTTCGCGCAGACTGCCGGGCACCAGACGCAACATGTTTTCAGTGGTGCGCACCACCACGGGCACGGCGATCAAGGACAGGGCCAGAGAACCGGCCCAGCCCGAAAAGTGCTGCACCTGTGCCACCAAAATGGCATACACAAACAGGCCCAAAACGATCGAAGGTGCCGACAACATGATGTCGGTCACAAAGCGGGTGAGTTCTGCGGTTTTGCTTTGGTCGCCGTACTCGGCCAGGTACACCCCGGCAAAGATGCCAATCGGCGTGCTGACAAAAGCCGTCACCAGCACCATCATCAAACTGCCCACAATGGCGTTGGCCAAGCCTCCGCCTTCCGAGCCCGGTGCGGGCGTGGACTGCGTGAACATGGCCCAGTCCAGAGCCGCCACGCCATTGGAGAACAGCACGAACAAGATCCACAGCAAGACGAACAAGCCCAGACCCATGGCCATCATGGACAAGGTCAAGCCGATCTGGTTGGTCCGCTGTCGGCGTTTGTAAATTTTCAGATCCATCAAATTTCTCCAGTGCGGGGCATCAGGTCTTGGTGCCCTTGGCTTTTTCTGCGCGGATCAACATGATCTTGGCGGCGCTCAAGACGATGAAGGTGATCACGAACAGCAAGAAGCCCAATGCAAACAAGGTGGACAAGTGGAAGTCCGCCGCCTCGCCAAACTCGTTGGCCAAGGTGGAGGCGATGGTGGTGCCCGGCGAGAACAGCGAAGCACTCAAGCGCTGCGAGTTACCGATCACAAAGGTCACGGCCATGGTCTCACCCAGTGCGCGCCCCAAACCCAGCATCACGCCACCAATCACACCCTTTTGGGTATAGGGCAAGACGATGTTGCGCACCACTTCCCAGGTGGTGCAACCCAGTCCATAGGCCGACTCGCGCAAGATAGGGGGCACGATCTCGAACACATCGCGCATGCCCGCCGCCATGAAGGGCAAGATCATGCAGGCCAGCACAATGCCCGCGGCCAAAATGCCCACACCGTTCATCGCACCGCCAAACAGGCTGCCAATCAATGGCATCTGACCCAGAGTGGATTGCAAGGCAGGCTGT
>JACCDV010705002.1_pt1 | contig 15750 bp, 16 predicted proteins | sample 7446131 | NCBI WGS metagenome assembly JACCDV01 (sample SAMN15323448, study PRJNA562643) | freshwater metagenome | isolation source: river surface water | place: USA:Blue River Watershed | collected 2017-08-17 | reverse complement strand
GTCACTGTGGAGTATGTAGCATTTGGGGGAAATGTTTTTCAACAGCGCAGCATTCTGTTGATCCTTTATCGGTACAAGGGGAGGCGCAACCACTTATTACTGCACAACCTCAAAGGCTAACTAAGCCAGACGAACTATTGGTTGCAGGGACAGATGTTAATTTGAAAGATCTTTTATTTTTGTTCGGAGAAAAAATTTATTCGGGTAGGGATATATCGAAATCATCGAGATTACACTGCATTAGTCGCGGTATCGTTGATCCAGCTTGTATGGTTTTATCTTGCATCACTAAAGTTGGCAGCTGTTAATCTCCCTTATCGTAGAGTGGGGGGAATCAAGTTTAGCATTTGATATCGAATTTGATTTCCCATCGTCTCTCTCTAATTAAGGCCTACGTAATTGATGAATTTTCTGTCTAAAATCTTCTAACACGTCTAAATAATCTTTTTGAAACCAATATCGGCTTTGAGTTTGTGATAGGGGAATTTTATCAAAATTTTGGCGGTATTGCGCTAAGGCTTTTTGACAAATAATTTTGGCATTCCCCCAGTCGTTAGCGGCAAGTAAGTTAGTCAAGCAACTCGTGTAATCATCAAAAGTAAAATCAGCACCTTGTTTAAATGCGCGATGATAATAACGGCAAGCAGTTAAACTGTCACCTTCAGCATCGGCAATTTTAGCTAATAATTTATTCGCTTCTTTTACTTCAACGCTATGACGAACCAAAGTTGTTAAAGCAAATTTAAGGTTATCAAAGCTAATACTAGGATAAGTGCTAGGCGACTGAATAATCAGTTTTATTTGTGATAAGAGTTTTGCAGAATCACCCTGAGCTGAAGATAATAAAGTTTCCTCATTACTGAAAAATATCTTTAAACCGGCAAGGTTAAATTCATTTATAGAATTATAAGTAAGTGGTGAAGCAATGTTTGAGGGGTGTGGATAACGCATGGATTGCTGAATTAATTTCTCAGTCAATTGCCATAGCTCTGGATAAAATTCTTTAATTAAGGGCAATGGTGTATCACCATATAAAAAAGCTTCACGCTCAAATTCATGAGTTATTTTGGGATATGCCCGAAGCATTTGCCCTTGGGCATGTTCAGTGGTATAAACTAAACGTCTTAAAGGGTCTAAAAATTCTCCGATAATTAATTTTTGTTTTGCATCTTTACTGACAATTTTAACCTTTCCTATTAAGTTGGGGTAGGCATCCGGAAACTCATAAGTTTCACCAACAATGAATTTATTGATAACGGATTCTGTTTTTTTTGGAAAATCATTTGCGTCTCCCACAGGCAAGGGTACGTGAGTGTGATATAAATCAGCATTTTCTGTACACGCTTTACGTAATTTTGCTAACCGAGAGTGTTCTTTGGAGGATAAAGTTTTACTGCCTTCTTTAAATAATAATGTTTTTAATTCCGCCACGCGGCCATCACCTAATTTAATATATTTAGCGACCGTATCGCGCTGTTTTTTTACAGAAGAATTGAAACAATTGATAGAGTAAGGTTCTATATCAAAAGTATATTTCTGTATAGCATGCCAAAAAGCATGACGTAATTCATGACGAATAATGTGAGGTAAATTATGAGGTTCTTGCACAAAATTGCTGGTAAAAAACTCGAGTGTTTGAGTCAGGGATGAGTAAGAGGCTGACCTGCCTTGAGCTGCGGAAGAAAGCGTTCGTTTTGCTTCTTCAGGGTGAATAGCAATATGGAGATTTTCTAAATAAGCAAAAACAAAATCAAAATAATTAGCGAATGTAGGAGCTGATTGATAAATTTGTTTAATTAATTTTTGTAATGGTCCAGCATATTGGGTTTGACCTCCAATAGGGATCCTTTTGAGGTTAACTGGTTCACAAATGCTAGCTTGATGCGGAAATAAAGGGTGGAGCGCATAACTCGCATCTGCCGGGCATTGTGGTGGCAAAACTGGGCCAATCAAAGGTCCGGCAATTGGATAAGTCATAGTTAATTTTCCTACTTATTCTTGTTATATCGAGACCTGTATTGATTAACTACATAGTTTTTTATTATTATTCGCGATATAATTGCGCGCAATATGAACAACTTAATATGTCTTGGCGTTAATCACCAAACGGCTGCTATTGCTTTGCGGGAGCAATTATCACTTAATGTTGAAAAAATTGTCAAGGAATTATACAATTTATTACAAAAGTCGTGTAGCGAATGTGTCATTATTTCGACTTGTAATCGCTTGGAAGTTTATGCCATAACCGAGTCAATTGATGCGTTGACTGACTGGCTGGCCGAATATAGCCAATTGACTATAGAGCAAATCGAGCCTTTTCTCTATATTTATACGGATAAAGCCGTTATTCAACATTTACTAAGCGTCGCTTGTGGCGTAGATTCCATGGTCTTGGGTGAGCCGCAAATTCTAGGGCAATTAAAACAAGCTTTTGCTCTTGCTAGTGAAGCAGAAGCTATTGGTGCGCAATTAGGCCATTTATTTCCTTTTGTTTTCAATGTGGCTAAAAAAATCCGTACCGATACCGCGATTGGCGCCAATCCTATTTCGATTGCTTATATGGCGGTTACTTTGGCGAAACAAATTTTCGCTGATTTACAGGAAATCACGGTGTTATTGATTGGTGCGGGCGAAATTATTCAATTAGCGGCGCAACATTTATATGATCAACCGATAGCCAAGATGATAGTCGCTAATCGGACTATTGAGCGGGCTGAGCAATTGGCAGAAAAGGTTGGAGGGCAAGCCATTCGCATTGGCGATATTCCCGATCATTTAGCGGCAGTAGATATGATTATTTCCTCGACGGCTAGCCAATTGCCTATTTTAGGTAAAGGATTGGTGGAACGAGCGATTAAACAGCGGAAACGCAAACCCTTATTGATCGTTGATATGGCAGTGCCTCGTGATGTAGAATCAGAAGTGACGGAGCTACCCGATGTTTATCTTTATAATATCGATGATTTACAGACAATAGTCGATGCTAATCTGCATGACCGACAATTAGCGGCCAAACAAGCCGCAGCGATTATTGCGACGGAAACAGAGCATTTCCAACATTGGCAAAATTCGTTAGACTCTATCCCGGCTATTTGTGCGTATCGGCAAAAAGTGGAATTGATCCGCGATCAGCAATTAGAAAAAGCTCAAGCAGCATTGCGCAATGGGGAAAACGCTGAACAAATTATAAAACAATTAGCACGCGAGTTAACTAACAAATTGATGCATGGCCCGAGTGTGCAAATGCGTAGAGTCAGTTATGAAGGACGTAGTGATTTATTAGAATGGGCCAAACGGTTACTAGGAATTAATGAAACATGAAACAATCTATCCAAGATAAATTAAATAATTTAATTACTCATCATCAAGAGATCAGCACTTTGTTGAGCGATCCACAAGTGATCAACGATCAATATCGTTTTCGTGATTTATCGAAAGAATACTCGCAATTAGATCCAGTGGTGAATTGTTATAAACGCTATAAAGAAGCAGTGATTGCACAAAACAATGCGACTGAATTACTGGAAGACCCAGAAATGCATGATATGGCTCAGGAAGAATTAGCGCAAGCTAAACAGCAGATAGAAGCATTAGAGCAAGAGTTACAATTGTTGCTATTGCCGCAAGATCCGAATGATGCCAATAATACATTCTTAGAAATTCGTGCGGGGACTGGTGGTGATGAAGCAGCCATTTTTGCTGGTGATTTATTTCGTATGTATTCGCGTTATGCTGAGCGTAAAGGTTGGAAATTTGAAATCATCAATGAACATCAAGGTGAACACGGGGGATATAAAGAAGTCATCGCGAGAGTGATCGGTAATGATGTGTATTCGCGTTTGAAGTTTGAATCCGGCGCGCATCGGGTGCAGCGAGTCCCTGCGACAGAATCACAAGGGCGTATTCATACTTCTGCTTGTACGATAGCCGTTATTCCCGAAGCTGACGCGATTGATGAAATTGAAATTAATCCCGCTGACTTGCGTATTGATACGTATCGAGCATCGGGTGCCGGTGGGCAACATGTTAATAAAACCGATTCTGCTATTCGTATTACCCATATTCCTACCGGTGTGGTCGTGGAATGCCAAGATGAACGCTCACAACATAAAAATCGTGCGCGTGCGTTAAGTTTATTGCAATCGCGTTTATTAGCCGCTGAGCGAGAAAAACAACGCAGCGAACAAGCAGAAACTCGGCGTAACTTAGTGGGTAGTGGCGATCGTTCAGAACGTATCCGCACTTATAATTATCCGCAAGGCCGTATTACCGATCATCGGATTAATTTAACGTTGTATAAATTAGAATATATTATGGAAGGTGACTTAGATGAATTAATCGAAAACCTCATTCGTGAACACCGGGCTGATCAATTAGCGGCGGTGGGGGATGAATAATACTATCACTTTGTTATGAATATTAAACAAGCATTACTGGATGCTAAACAACAATTACCATCGCAAGAACAAGCGGCATTAGAAGCGAGTGTTTTGTTGGCCCATATATTGCAACGAGATAAAGTTTATTTAATTGCGCATGGTGAAGAGATATTAACAGCATCGCAACAGCAACAATTAAGCGAATTCATCACACGCCGTCAACAAGGGGAACCGATCGCTTATATTACCGGCGAACGCGAATTTTGGTCTTTGCCTTTACAAGTGAATGATCAAGTCTTGATTCCTCGGCCTGAAACTGAATTGTTAGTTGAAAAGGTTTTAGCTTATTTACCTAAAGAGCAGCAATTGATTGCAGACCTCGGTACGGGTAGTGGCGCTATCGCTTTAGCGTTAGCGCGGGAAAGGCCGCAATGGCTGATCCATGCGACAGATTCTTCGGTCGCTGCTTTATCGGTAGCCAAAACCAATGCTGAAAATTTAGCTTGTCCGAATATCCAATTTTTTTCCGGTGATTGGTGTGCAGCATTACCTGCTAAAGGTTATGATGCTATTATCAGTAATCCACCCTATATTGATGCTACCGATCCGCATTTGCAAATGGGCGATGTGCAATTTGAGCCACGCACGGCATTAGTAGCGGAGCAGCAAGGCTTAGCGGATTTAGAAAAAATCATTATCCAAGCCCAACATTATTTGCGACCACAAGGGTATTTACTTTTAGAGCATGGTTATCAACAAGCAGCTGCCGTCGTGGCTTTATTGCAAGCTAACCACTATATGGCGATTACGACTTACCTCGATTTAGCGGGCCACGATCGCATTAGCATCGGGTGCAGAATTTAACGTCACACCCGTGTAAATCGTCCATTTTTTGAACTGAAAATAATAGCAGTAGAGTGAAAGATTTATTCTTCATTAAAATTTATAACTTTTGATTTTTTGCTTGCCGAAACGGCAGAAGCAGCGTAAATTGACGTCCCGGACAAGTAGCGATCCTAATTGCTATTCAGAGTTGATAGTTTATACTTTCACCTTAGATCATTGTTAGGCAGTGACGATTTGTCACTAAAGGAGAAGATTATGCCAGTAAAAAAAACCGCACCTAAAAAGAAAGCAACTACTACCAAAACAGCAGTAACTAAAAAAGTAACGCCGGTGAAAAAAACTGCCGCAAAAAAATCTGTCGCTAAAAAGCCCGCCACTAAACCCGCTGCTAAAAAAACCGCAGCTAAAGTTGCCAAAGCGAAAAAGCCTGCAAGCAAAAGTACTGCCGTGAAAAAAGCCGCAGCTAAGCCAGAAACTAGCAAAAAAGCTGCTGTGAAAAAAACGACGGGAAAGAAAGCGGTTGCTAAAAAAGCTCCAGCGAAAAAAGCAGCGCCTAAAGCAACGCCTAAAGCAGCAACGCCTAAAGTCACGACGCCTAAATCAGCGCCCGTTAAATCAACGGCAGTAAAACCGCAAACGTCGAAAAAAGAGAAGGCTAAATTAGAAAAAATAAGTATTGCCGTTGCGCCGGTTAACCAAATTCTTCCTGAACGGATTAAGAAAGTGACTCTAGCAGAAATGATTCCCGATATTACTCCGCTCGAAGAAACGATCGGTGATGATTATATGAATGAAGAAATGAAGCAACATTTTCGCAATGTATTGAACGATTGGAAAAAACAATTAATGGAAGAAGTAGATCGTACTGTCGATCATATGAAAGATGAAGCGGCAAACTTTCCGGATTTAACAGACCGAGCGACTCAAGAAGAAGAATTTAATGTCGAGTTGCGTACTCGTGATCGTGAACGTAAATTGATTAAAAAAATCGATGAAACCTTGCAATTAATTGATGACAGTGATGAATATGGTTACTGTGATGCTTGCGGTATTGAAATTGGTTATAATCGTTTAAATGCGCGGCCTACGGCGCGTCTCTGTATCGATTGTAAGACGGTTGATGAAATTAAAGAAAAAACTTTAACGCTATAATGCAAATTATCGAAGCGATAAAAGCACGTGCGTCGACACGTGCTTTTTTAGATAAACCCGTTAGCGATACTATCGTTGAGAATATCCTCGATGCCGCTCGTTTCGCACCGTCAGGAAAAAATACTCAGCCATGGCATGTGAGTGTCGTCATGGGTGATACCAAGCAGCGTATTTCTCAACAGTTATTACAAGCTTATCATAAGGGCGAAGCTCCTTGTCCCGATTATCATTATTATGCCGATAAATTATTGGTAGAACAAAAACAACGAGCTGTTGCCTGTGGTATGGCATTATATGGTGCATTAGGTATCGATCGACAAGATAAAGTAGCGCGTGGCCAAGTATGGGAATGGAATTATGAATTTTTTTCTGCACCAGTGGGATTATTAATTTGGCTAAATCGCGCGGAAGGTGATGGCAAATGGTTTGATGTGGGCGCATTTTGCCAAACGTTGATGTTAGCAGCATTAGAATATGATTTAGCGACTTGTGCGCAAGCGTCGATAGCGGAATATCCCGATTTAATTCGTGCGGAATTAAAGGGCGTTTATGATAATCACATCTTAGTGTGTGGTATCGCGTTGGGGTATCCCGATAAACAAGCGCCAGTAAATAATTATCGCACTGAACGCATGGCGTTGGATAAATTCGTACGTTGGTATAATTAATATTAGTTCGGAAAAAATATGGATAACGTTAATGCAATTATAGTAACGCAATATGGCGATGCGGAATTATTAGAAAAAACCTTTATTGACTTGCCTGAACTTAATGATAATGAACTTTTAATTAAAGTAAAAAGCGCTGGAGTTAGTCCTTTTGATTTGCATGTTCGCGATGGTTGGTATAAAGATGTTATTCCTTATAAACAACCTATTATTTTAAGGTGGGAAATTGCTGGGGATATCATTGCAATAGGTAAAGCGGTCAGTAATTTTCATCAAGGCGATGCGGTATTAGCGCATCCTAATGTTTATCATAATGGCGGAGGTTATGCTGAATACGTTATTGTACAAGCTGCGCACGCAGCCCATAAACCTTTAACGGTAACTTATGAAGAAGCTGCTGCTATCAGCATGAATGGTTTGACAGCATGGCAAGCTTTGTTTACCAAAGCTAATTTACAAAAAGGGCAGTGTATATTAATTCATGCCGCTGCGGGTGGCGTTGGCCATATTGCAGTACAATTAGCTAAATGGGCTGGCGCGTATGTGATCGCTACGGCTTCAGAAAAGAATCGAGAATACTTGCAAAGTTTAGGTATCGATGAATTTATTGATTATCAACGGCAAGATATCAAAACAACATTAGAAACCAAAGTTGATGTTGTATTTGATTTGATTGGTAGTAAAACATTATTAGATTCTTTTCATCTAGTGAAAACGGGTGGTATTGTCGTTACTATTGTTGATTTTGAAAATATTAAAAAAGCAGCCGATTTTAATATTCAAGGTGAAACAGTCGTCGTGGAACCTAATCAGCAACAATTAACTAAACTAGTTGAATTAGCCGAGAAAAAAGTTATTAAAGTGAATATCGCCCAAATCTTTCCATTAGACCAAGCAAAGGCTGCACAACAATTATTAGAAACTCAACATGTGCGAGGCAAGTTAATTCTTAACCCCTGGCAGTTAAATTAAGGCTTTATTGCCGATATCGTGACGATAAAATTCACAGCCCCAATGGATATTTTGCGCAACGGCATAAGCGGATTGCTGGGCTGATTTTAAATCATCACCCAGCGCTGTTACACATAATACTCGACCACCGGCGGTCACAATTTTATTATCTTTAAATGTAGTGCCAGCATGAAAAATTTTAACATTTGTATCGGATTGATCTAACCCTTGAATAATATCACCGCAAGGATAATTATCGGGATAATCACGGCTAGCCATGACAATACCGATAGCGGGACGTGGGTCCCATTCAATTATTTGCGTGGCTAATTGTTGCTGACAAGCCGCTAAACATAATTCCACTAGATCACTCTTTAAACGCAACATAATCGGTTGGGTTTCCGGGTCGCCAAAACGACAATTAAATTCTAATACTTTAATGCCTTGCTCGGTAATCATTAAACCTGCATATAAAAACCCTGTATAAGGATGACCCGCTTTAGCCATGCCATCGATAACAGGTTGAGTCACCGTTTCCATAATTTCTTGATGTAAGGCATCGGTCACGATCGGCGCCGGAGAGTAAGCACCCATACCACCCGTATTGGGGCCTGTATCGCCATCATCGCGCGCTTTATGATCTTGCGAAGTTGCCATCGCTAACGCCGTTTTACCATCGCACATGACGATAAAACTCGCTTCTTCACCGTGTAAAAATTCTTCGATGATAACACGATGACCTGCCTCACCAAATTTATTGCCAGACAACATATCATTGACTGCCGCAATCGCGATAGCTTCGGTTTGGGCAACCACTACGCCTTTCCCTGCCGCTAAACCATCGGCTTTAACGACGATAGGTACGCCATGCTCACGAATAAAAGCGATGGCAGCTTCACAATCAGTAAAACTTTGATAAAACGCCGTAGAAATTTTATGCTTTACCATAAAATCTTTACTGAACGTTTTCGAGCTTTCTAATTGCGCTGCATATTGGCTAGGGCCGAAAATCATTAAACCTTGTTTTCTGAAGTGATCGACGATACCTAACGCTAACGGTGCTTCTGGACCGACAATCGTTAAATCGATAGCATGTTTTTTAGCAAATTCGATTAATGCAGGAATATCGGTGGCGGCAATATCGATATTAGTGATATTGAGTTCTTGGGCAGTGCCAGCATTACCAGGGGCAACATAAATTTTATTAACGTGTTCACTTTGCGCGATGCGCCACGCCAAAGCATGTTCACGCCCACCATTGCCGATAATGAGAATTGTTTTTTTTGTCATTAGAATTCCGTATTAATGTATGCCATACTATTCTTTATATTTAACCCAATCTGCAAAAGCATCATCTTCAAATTGGTATGTACCATGATCAATTTTAGTGATGATGTTTTTATTAGATAAACGGCGCAAAGAATTTTGTATTGTAGCTTTCTTGACGCCTTCAACAATACCTAATTCGTTCGCCAGATGTTCTTGCACCGCATTCCCATAAACATTTCCTCTGTCATTTGCAATCACTGATAATATCACTTTATCAGTGGGTAATAATACATCCCATTGCTGTTTAAAATTCTGATCACTATAAATTTTACTTTTTGTCAGTTCTATTGCTGCTCCAGATTTCTTTAGCAGCTGGTATCAGATCTTTTTTCAGAAATTCGGTTTTGCCCAGAAGTGTGTCGCTATTCACGCTAAAGATTTTAGGCCATCCATGCCCCCTAAAATCCGCGTGAACTTAACGCGACAGCTAATGTGCCGCGGACGTCCCCGTCACTTGCATTCCATGCAAGCTCTCAGATGACTGACGCCAGCATATAGCTTTTTCTGTCTCACTGCGTGAGCCAAAAAAGCGCTGGCTACCGCGGGCTTGCCATCCATCCAGGATGGCGCGTTCGTCGTCTTGCAAATAACCCACGAGCCGAGACCAATCCAAGCTCGAAAAGCGATAAGTATTTATTCGCCAATTCAGCTCGTGCATAATGCCAAGTATTTTGAAGATCAATTGTCATAGTAGTAAAAAGTAGTAGATAATTTACTTCTTACTATATAGGGGAAAGCTATTTAGTCAAGGGAAAAGTAGTATTAAGTAGTATTTGTTTTACTATTTTTAATTAAAGCTATCTAAAAAGCATATAGGGCAGTCTATTATGTTACTATCCCAGCGTCAAATGAGAAATATGTATGGCTGATATTATAGAAATAGTAGCTTATGACCCAACTTGGCCGCACCGTGCTCAAGCCGAAATGATTAATCTGCAGCAAATACTAGGTAAAGAAGATATAGTAGCTATTGAGCATGTAGGTAGCACAGCGGTTCCTAATTTACCAGCTAAACCGATCATTGATATCCAAATTGCGGTAAAAGATTTAACTGCCGTTAAAGAAGATTTTATAAAAAATTTGGCTTCCGCTAATTATCAATTTTGGTATGAAAATCCCGATGATACGCGTTTATTTTTTGTTAAAGGCTTCCCACCTTTAGGCTCAGGACGTACTCATCATTTACATATTGTGGCATCTGATTCTCAGCACTGGCATCAAAAATTATTTTTTCGCAACTATTTACGTCAGCACCCAGACACAGCTAAAGAATATGCTCACTTAAAGCAAGAGTTAGCTAGCCAGTATCAATCTGATCGTGAAAAATATACCGAGGCAAAATCAGTCTTTATTCAAGCTATTTGTCAGCTAGACTTAACCATTAAGTCTGATAGCGTTGATTAATTATAAAATGGCTAAACAATTAAAATTTAATGAATAATGTTTTTATCAATATCTTGTCGATGCCCAATTTTTTAATCTTTTTGGCCAAGTTTAATTGGAGGTGTTTTAATCGCTACATATTTCTATTCTTCCCTATCTCCAATCTCCCGATGCTCCCGATCAATAAAGCTGATTAACTCTTTTTCTGTCGGCAAAATCGTTTTATATTTAGAGGCAAACAATTGCTTATTTTCTTTCAACACTGAATATTTAACTACAGTTTCATCTTTATCTGCGCAAAGAATAATGACTAACGTGGGATTGTCCTCTTCTCCGCGCTTTAATTCATCGAACATACGAACGTACATATCCATTTGTCCAATATCTTGATGCGTTAATTTTTCAGTTTTAAGATCAATAATCACAAAGCATTTTAAAAGGTAATTGTAAAAAACCAAATCGACGTAAAAATGTGACGTCTCTATACTTACGCGCATCTGTCTTGCAACAAAAGAAAAACCTTTCCCAAGTTCCAACAAAAATTTTTGCAAATGACCAATAATACTGGATTCCAAAAAAGATTCTTTACCCGTTAAGTCATCCGGTACATCTAAAAATTCTAAAATGTAAGGGTCTTTGATAAATCTGGAGGCATCTTCTGATTTTTCTACGGCCTTATTTTGAGAAGAAAGCAAACGTCGATAATAACCACTTTTGATGTTGCGCTCTAAAAGGCGCGAACTCCAATTTTGCGAGCTTGCCTCTTGCAAATAATAATGACGCTCTTTTTCATCATCTAAGCTCATAATCAAGCGGATATGAGTCCAGGCAAGATTCCCTACGCACTGCGTAGAGAATTGCTCAAAATCAGAAAAAGTCAGATAAAATTGCTTGAAATTCCAAAGATTGGCGACCGAAAACCCCTTTCCAAAACAATCAGTTAGGTAGCGCGATAAACTCACTATCAAATAATCACCATAATTTGCACGCACTTTGCCATTTTGCTCTTCTTCAACAATCCGCTTACCGATTTGCCAGTACGTTTTAACCATGATCGTATTCACTGAACGATAAGCCGTTTCACGTCCTGCACGCAGTAAATCACGGATATCTGCAAAAAATAGTTGCTCTCCTTGTAATGTTTTCTTAGATGTCATAGCCAAGCTCCTTTAAATTGGCAGCAATTAATGTATCTAATCTGGACGCTTCTTTTTGTTGGGTGCGCCCTAGTATAACTAATCGTCCGCACTTAATTGGCCTAATCAATCTTTTGTTGCGTTAGCTTGTTTAACTTCTCCGCAATCAGCTACTTTTATAGCGGTGATCTTCGTAGCATTAGGAATAAGCGCCTCAAAAGGAACTGCTTTTTCCCGTGCTATTTTAGTTAAACATAACCGAAATGCGCTTGACAGACTCAATCCTTCTTCTTCTAACGCTTTAGATGCTCTATTTTTATATCTTCATCAATACGCGCTCGTACAATTGCGGGTTTCATGATATAGATTGTCTCATATAAATTAATAATTGTGGCTACATTGTAGTAAAAATTTTGCTGCCATGTTAGATGATGCGGAAAAGGATAATGCTTGAGATTGTATATTCTTCACAATTTAAAAAATACTTAAAAAAATTATAAACAAAAAAAGATATTAAAAATTTAGAGCAAGTTATTATTTTTTTGGGCAAGAACAAGGCATTGCAACTCAATTATTACATGTCATGGAAGAAATAGCGGGTGAGCGACAGTTAACACTATTAACTAGTGATGTCAGTATCACAGCTGAACCATTTTTCTTGGCTAATGGATTTACACTAATTCAAAAACAAAACCTAGAGCGACAAGGGATTACCTTGATTAACTATCGGATGAGCAAACTACTGAACAGTGCAGCTTAATTAAAATTGGTGTAATAAAAAATCTATTAGTAAGCGGGTTTTATCCCGTTTAGGCAGCGAAGTATAACAAAGATATATGGTTGAGGGGCTGCCTTCATCTTCAATGGGAAAAATTTCTAATTGCTGAGTAGGCAAATATTTTTTCACAAAAAAGCGCAAGGTATAGAATCCCGATGACAAGCGAGTTTAAACGAAAATTGTTTTCATTTTTGATTCAATCTCATACCAGAAAGACGTTTTTCGTGCATGTTGTGTTTTCAGCTGTTGCCAATAAAGTATTTCGTTGGGGATTTTCTGCCAATCAGTAACGCAGACAGCATAGTCTTGCGCTTGTTTTAAATCATTCGCTGCATAGGAATAATATTTTGACTGTGCTCTTCCAATGAGGCCTTCAGCCAATACACGACGTAATAAAATCGCGGCTAAATGAAAGCCTTGTTGGTGTAATATTTTAGAGAGTTTACGAAGTTCACTATAATATGCATCATTAATAATCTTATTATTTTTAATAATGTAATCAGATAAAATTCCATATTCATTAATAGCAGCAAGAAAATGAATGGCGGTCATGGAGTCTGTTGATTTTTCAGCAAGAAGCAGCGCTTTTTGTTGCACATTGTTCAATACTTCTTTTGGAGCATATTTTATGTAATCAAGATAATAATCAGGGAATAATGTTTGTTCAAACGCTTGCCAACGAACCTCTTGCGCGAGTTTATCTTCGCCTTCTAATAAATGCGCTTCCGTAGCTAATTTAACGTACTCAGCATCTTGATAAAGAATAACATTCTTATCGTGGTTTTGTGTAGCATATTGTTTTAGCCAATGGAGAGCTTTATCTCCAAAACCTGCTTTGATGAAGCGCTGTGCAATGGCGAGATGATCTTTATTCTGCAAGGGGTTGCAAAGCTCAATATAACGTTCAATATTGCCCTGGCTGTCGGCAATATCTTTGAGAGCATTGTTGCGCAGTTGATTATCATAACTACTTTCGGGCGAATAAGTTATTAAGCGTTTTTCTAATTCTGCAATACCCATCTTCCCAAGTGCGTTAGAAAAATCAGTAATAACCGTGTGGTGTAAGCAGTACGGATCGTTATTCCATAAGTCAAAAACAAGCTTGGCAACATCATCATGCGATAATTTTTCGGCAGCGACGGCCCGCCCCCAAATAGGAGTAACACTGCGTAAAGCACTACCAATGTCTCCTGAAGAATCATCAGCACGTTCAAGCAGTTTTACGGAAATTTTATTTATCAAAGCGCAGCATTCATTGGTTAATTCAGGAGAAAGCGGTAATAAATTTTTTTCGATAGTGTGAAGAATAGCAAATAATTCGTTGCTCATGGTTATCGAATGGTAATAATCTAAAAATTTGTTGGAGCGATTAATGCCATTGAGCTGCTGTTTAATGGACTTTGCTAATCTTTTAGGATCCTGCGCCATTAAGTATCGTTCCACTTTTTTAGAGTACTCTTTATCACCGTTGATACCCATTTCAACGAGCTCAAGCAACTGAGGATGTGTTAATTCATTTAATTTTTGGTGCTTTTTCATCGATTTTACTCACATGGATTCGCATTATATCACGTAGTAATATGCGGCTATGCGGGGAATATAGTATAATTTTTAACTAAAGCCATCTACAAAGCATATAGAGCAGTCTAAGATGTTACTACGTTCATTTTGTTCTACACGTCCCATTTGTTGAACTCCCTATCGTTAAAAAACGTCACTTTAATATAGGATCATTCTAATTTTAATCGGCTATATTATGAGTATAGGCACAATTGCTGAATTCATTGGGTATCCAGATTATGCCTCATGGGACACTTATAGCATGCTTATAAGTGTCCCATTAATGCAACATTTATGTGTAATAGGACACTTATAAGCATGCTATAAGTGTCCCATGAGGCAGGAGATAGACGTGGATCCTATTATTGGCCGTGACATTGAGAAGAATGAATTAGAAGAAGCTTATTCGTCGAAGAAAGCTGAGCTCATTGCGGTTTACGGTAGGCGACGTATTGGGAAAACTTATCTCATTAAAAATTTCTTCAAATCGAAAAAGTGTATCTATTTTCAGACTATCGGTATTTATAAAGGTACGATCGAAACCCAATTAGCTCGTTTTGCCAAAGAGATTGGAGAAACGTTTTATAACGGTGCTACTCTCAAACCATCTAATAATTGGATGGAAGCTTTTGATGAGTTAACTAAAGCAATTGCCCAGATCCCTGCAAGTAAAAAAGTGGCGGTATTTTTTGATGAGTTACCATGGCTGGCAACACGTAAATCTGGAATTTTGCCTGCATTAGAATATTTTTGGAATCGACATTGGTCGCAAGATCCACGATTAAAAATAATTTTTTGTGGCTCAGCAGCTTCTTGGATCATTAAAAAAATAATTAAAAACCGTGGTGGATTACATAATCGCATAACGAGAAAATTGCGATTACTTCCTTTTAACCTTTATGAGACATCTGTATATTTAAAATATATAGGATATGCTTGTAATTATCAGCAAATGTTGAAATTATATATGACGATTGGTGGGATACCTTTTTATTTAAACAATCTTAAGAAAAACTGCTCAGTCGATCAAAACATTGATAAATTATTTTTTAATGCGACAGGTTTGTTTTTTAATGAGTTTGATGAGATATTTTCAAGCTTATTTGATAATGCTGAGAACTATAAAGCGTTACTTATGTTAATTGCCGAGCATAAATCGGGAATGCCTCGAAGTATGATCGATGATAGTAAAATTGCCATCGCAACTTCAAAAGGTGGCCGGTTAACTCAACGATTAGCGGGTTTGGAAGATGCTGGGTTTATTACAACTTATTTACCATTTGGCCATAAAAAATTTGGTTCGTATTACCGTATCAGTGATGAATACTGCTATTTTTATCTTAAATGGATTTCTCCTATAAAAGCTAATTTGAAACAGAGAGAAGCAATACGGTATTGGAAGCGTATCATTAATACACCGGCATATTTCAGCTGGCTTGGTGAGCCTGTAAATAATTCTGTGTAAATACCGCTTTAAACATAAGGTGCTAATTGCTCCTCAAACTCAATCATAAAATGATTCATCGCAGATTTCCAGTTTTGGATCGCCATTGTCCATTTTTTGGAAG
>JACCDV010584871.1_pt1 | contig 15753 bp, 15 predicted proteins | sample 7446131 | NCBI WGS metagenome assembly JACCDV01 (sample SAMN15323448, study PRJNA562643) | freshwater metagenome | isolation source: river surface water | place: USA:Blue River Watershed | collected 2017-08-17 | reverse complement strand
TTATTGCGCCCATCTAAACCTGGCCATATAGTGTAGGGACAGTTATTAATAATTCGAAGGTTCGTTCCTGGAGCCTACGGCCGGTTGTTTACTGGGGTAGTTCGATCTCCTTCAGTCCATTCTTCCCAGCCCAGAGGCTTTTTTTATAAGACCACATTAAAATCAGGTTTTGCACTTAAGTAAGTTCCATGGGCTGATCGCCACAAATGAATACCATTTTGTTCGACTCGACTCCAAATCTACCATTCTTGAAGAAGCCCTTTTAAAGATACAGATCCATCATCTCGACCCGAAAGATAAGTATTGTGGAAAGATTTCCATGCGAATTTTTAACCTCCCAGCCAAAGCCACGTCCATTTTTCCCAATCATTTGGCTCTTTTGCAAGTACAACTTTTCCTTAAGGCTTTGCACTGAGATAGGTTTTATGGAAAGATTTGATAAATGCAGTCCCTGAGGATAAAACTTAAAAAAGAGGAGTATTATCTCCAGCCTTCCATATTTCCCAGGCATCTAGCTTTGGCTTAAGGGCTACCCTCATATCTATTTCTGCACTTAAATAAGTTCCGTGGAATGATCTATAAGCTGTGTTTCCTATTTTAGTCCATTGTTCCCATTCCTTTGGCTCCTTGACCAGCTCCAAGGTTCCATCAGTGCGAGCGGAGAGATAGGTATCATGAAAAGATCGAAGCCAATAATATACTTGCCCAGTATTAATTTAAGTCCATTTTTCCCAATCCTTTAAATTATAAGAAAGATCAACTTTTCCTTCAGGAGTTCCTCGTAAGTATGTCCCATGAAATGATTTTATTGATATTTTATTTGCAATGAATAAATCTGTAACTCCTCCAAAACTAATCGGATTAGTATCAAGATGAAATAGATATCTCTGCGTTAAGATGCTAATTTTAATGATAGGAACAATTTGTTTGATCGAATCTGGAAAATCCATAGTTATTATTCCCTTGAGATACAGATCAAAATCAAATGTGTTTTGGAGATTTTAGTAATATTTTGCCAATAAGTCAGTAAACTATTCCAAAGTGGATTGATGAAGTTCATAAGGAATACGATATTGAAGTCTTCCTACAATAACACCAATTAAACTAGCTGCATCAACATAATATCCTGAAGATTAGGCAATAAAAAGCTAAATTCCTTCCCTTGCTTTCCAAGCCTTTGATTATCTTACCAGTAACGTCATCTGATCAACCCATTAAGCTTTACTGCCGTATTAATTCTTATCTCCTCCCCCAAACATTTTATCATTTTGGTTTATTCCAAAGCCACCATCAATCCCTCCATGAGAAACTAAAGCAAGTATTTTTCCTCTAACCTCTTGTAATTTTTGATTGGGATAATAGTATTTAACCCAAAAAGATTCCTAATGCCGACTCTCAATATATTTCCTAAGCATTTTTCCTAAAGGAAAATAATCTGTCTTCGAATTTCCATCGTTTTCTTTTTGAAGCCTCATTATGATAAACTCTTTGGGATTATTTTTTAGAAAATCAATTACTTGATTAAGAACATCATTAAAGTTTAGAGTTAGATAAAGGTTACCATGATAAATGCATAATCCATCGGAGCTTTCAAGGACATTAAAGTTGGGAAGATTTTTATTTTTATTAATCGCCTAAATAGAATAAATATTACTGAATCAGGATTACTACAATATTTGACACGGATATCTATGTATCGAATTCCAACTTGTAGTTGTTGCTTAATATTTATGCCCTGGCATTTATAGAAAGAAAGATCTGTTGTATAAGTCCCAGAGTCATGTGTTCCTGGGTAGAGAATAGTGGAGGTATCTGCATCATCAGGTAGCTATTCCATCCACTTGGACACTTGGAGGCTTTGCCCGAGGCGAAAAATCACAAGTAGAATGCTCAATTTATGAATCATCAGAATATATTGAAAAATATTTTTATTGCACTAAACAATATTTATTACTGGATTTTACACTCGTTATGTGGATAATTAATTTATTAACAAACACTTTATCTAGATCAAACTGATCTTATTTAAGTTAAATTATTTAGAGCCTAACTGTATAATTTTCATCCATCTTTCCAAAAAATTTAGGCTTTTAACATACAAAGAAATAGAAGCAACATAGACCTAAAATGATACTGAAATTAAAGATAAGTATATACTGTAGTAGTTTAAACGCAACATAATTACAGCATCAAACCAAAAGCTAACTTTGAATTACCATTAAGAAGGAACCTAAATACTAAAGTAGAGCAAATCAAATATTAAACTTAATATTTCTCATGTTAAATATATCTTTCTCATTGGCTATTAGTTATTGTTGTAATTCTCCATGATTAATAATATTATAGGGCGCTTGTAAATCATGGAGTCTACTAATCAACACTTCTCTAACTCCTCTCTGGACACTAAAACAGTCCTCATACTCTTCGTAGAAATCGTGTTCATTATGATATATTTAATCAGTCTCCTGCTGATTGTCATCCGACGCGCTAAAAAGTTCATCGTGGCCCATAATAAGAAATATTATCTAATCATTTTCTTCTACATCGTCACTAAGTTAGTCCTCTCTGCTATTCTCATAGTCAAAGTCATTGTGGGCATGGCCAATCAATGGTCCAATATTGAACCTTCCGAGGTGGAGATTATAGTGAAGACTTCACTCGTCCTTGCTAATTTCTCAGCGATTGAGCTATTTCTAGTGGCATTGGAAGTATACCTTTCCCATTGTTTTTCAGTGGTATCGTAAACATCTTCGAAAGTAATTCTGATGTAAGATAGAGATGTGAGAAAATGTTACTATTAGGTCTAAAGATAATGCAAGTGATGATAGCCTTTTTTGTTCTCATACCATTGGTAGTGTTCGATATCAATGAATTAGGATATTCAATTATTAATGGTTTGGATATCAGTTTGAATCTAATCATCATTATCTCGTTCCTTATCACTTTCTTCTACATGAACTTCAAAATGACGGGCATCATGATGGAGAACAAGTTGAATTAGGTGATCAAGAAGATATATAAGGTTCAACTTATTATCTTGGTTAGTAGGGCAGTCGCTCTTGTCTTTTAGGTTATGATTGCTCTCTACGTTCTCCCCAATACCTTCCAGGAGGAAGTCAATACATTCACACTATAATATGAAATAGTCTTGGCTTTGATATTTTTGGGGTCAGTCCTGTTCTTACTTCTGACCGAAGGACTACCAATAATGTATAGTTTGAGAAGTGGAGTTGTATAGGCACTGAATTACAGAGTGTAGCCCATCATTAAATAAAGTATATTTACTGATATAACTTCAGATTTAGAGGAATCCCTCATCGATAACTACAAGCAAATCAACTAATCAGAAACAACCCCTCACAAATAATTGAAGATGAAGAACTTCAGTAACCTATAGGATATAAAGGCGGAGAAGGAGGACACAATATGGACGTGCAAGAGGGGTGATTTCTAAGGTAAAAGTTATATGATTAGAATATCTAAAAACTAAATCTCTAACTACATCTTCGAGGATATCGAAAACTAAGTGGCCATCTGGAACCAATTGAACCTGAAGTACCTATCCAAGATATCCTATTTTTGCTAAGGGGAAATCATACATTTTGTGTAGAAATACTACAATTAGTCCTTAGACAAGAAAGTTAATGATATCAACAGCTAGAGCTAGATTATCCGATTGGCGATAGAGTTGGCGGAAGCAATTAGATAACTTCATGAGAAGGACATTGTTCATGGATGCCTTACGCCAAGGCACATCTTCACCCAAGAGTCATATATAATTTTGAATGGGATTGGACTTAATAGTCTAAAGAAGTATCTTTCGTTGATAACTGGCTATACGAACAAGTCAATTTATACGGCCATATAGCACTTGAAGGATAAAAGCAATGTGATTCTGAAGCCTAAAAAACCCGCAGACATCTACTCCTTTGGAATCATCTTCTATTAGATGATCACCAAAAACAAACAATATCGTCAGCTAACCCTTAAAGATATTCAGGTTAAATTTGTCGAGGAAAACTTTAGACCCAAACTTCCATAGCATATCAAGCTTTAAGTCAAAAATTTAATACGAAGATGCTGGCATGAAAATATAGAAAAGAGACCAACAATAGACGAGGTCATCCAGACTCTGAGAAGAATATCATGAAATTGTTTTATATGCACTACATAAATATGAGAGAGTAGGCTTTAAAATAAATATATATCAATCGGTCCATTTAATTTTCTTGCCGTTTGCCCACAATCCTGACTTTTAAACTCCCTACTTGTTGCGATAAACACCTTTTCCATCTTGCTTGCCGTTCTTCCATTGGCCTTTATAGCATCTACCGTCAGGCCAGGTGAATTATCCATATCCTTATTTCTTTTAGTTTACATATTCTCCTTAGTATTTACGACCATCAGACCATATAAACGTGCCTTTACCATGCATCTTATTGTTTTTCCAAAAGCCTTCAAACTAGCGGCCGTCAATCCAAATGTATCGACCATAGCCTTCAATATTATTGGCTTTGAACTAACCTTCATATTTGTTTCCGTCAAGCCAACTGAATGTTCCATGACCCTCCTTCATGCCTTCAACATAATTGCCTTCGTATTCAGCTCCGTCTGCCCATTTTTCATGGCCATACCCATGCTGTTTATCGTTAAGCCATTCGCCTGTATAGGAAGTGCCGTCTTGATGGAAGTAAACGCCCTTACCTTCTGCTTTATCATTGACCCACTATCCTTAATAAACATCTCCTCCAGCTTGAATTAATCTTCCCTATCCGTTTGCCATATCGTCCTTCCAATATCCTTCATAAAAGGTTCCATCTTTCCAGATTTGTTTACCCCTCCCATTTCTCTTCCCATCTTTCCATTGTCCAGAATAGACAACTCCATTGTCCAATTAGACAGGTCCTTTCCACTCATAGTTGTAGGTCTCAGTAAAACTAAACTCTCCAAGACGCAAATAGGTGGTTTTAACAGCTTCAGGGCAGATCTTGGATAGTTATTAGAAGGTGAGTTGAGGACTCGCTGATTGGCCTTCTCCTATGATGTCCACTGGCACCTCTGTTCCGGGTTAGATAGTCTTACAGGCTTAGCAATTTCCCATTATTTTTGTATTTGATCTTTCCGTTAATAATAATTGGTTATATCGTACCAATATATTAATCACTATAACCAAATCATTTTAATCTGTTTATTCATTAAATTATATTTGATCATTGATTAAGTTATATGTAGATCAATGCTACTCAGCATTTTCGCCTTCTTATCGATTCTATTGGGGCTATTCTCGCTAGGCTTTTAAGTCTTCCACGATCGTAATTGCATCTTTAAATACACCCTTGCTATCACTGATGGCTTTATCTAGATGCTCAAACACTTTCTTAACATTTTACTCGAGTTCAGAGATAACTTTTTCTGTCTATCCTCCCGAATCAGCTTCTCCAAGTGCAGGGAACCACTCTACATCTTCCTCTTTGACTTTGAGATCGATCTCGTACTCCAAACCAGTAAAGTCAGTAGGGCTCTTTAGTCTCAAGCAATAAAGATAATAGAGATAGTTCCATAAGAAGTGACGAGTTGTGACATGCTTATCGAAAGTTGATCCCTATCTTTCCATCTAAATAAAAGAAAAAGTACTGATGGTTTGTCCATTCCGCAGATATAGCACAAAGTTTTCTTATCTTCGCTTCGGGCTGCGTCTTCCTATTTGAGCTCTGAAAAGGAATCAATCATAATACCACTGACAATATTCTGGAACATGATTTCCATGAAGACAGTGAAGACGATATCAAAGATGAAACGATCAGGAACGAATTCTTACATATCTTCTCCAACTGCCCCACTTGTATATAACTACAGCACACACCCAATTATGTCCTCGCAGGCTTATTATGGCAAGTCTTACTGCCAAATCACAGGCGTGTAAGTGTTCAGAGATACCACATTGAAGACCAAGATGAACACCCCCGCCAAGAACGACAGTAAGGCTAGCTTTTTGAAGTTGTTCAAGATGGCTTTGAAAATATTAGTCAGCTATGAGTAGGAAGTAAATATGTCGAACAGGTGAATAGTATACCACTCAACTCCCACAAAATTGCCCAAGAAGGTTGCAGTGACAAACATTAAAATGGACAAAAATCCAGATTAATACTGGGACAATGCATAAAAGCTAAGGATTATGTTCCTGACTAGCCAATTACTCATGATGATGTCCTTTATCTTCTTAGAGTATGGTGATAGTGAGTTGAGGATTGATTGGTAATGGCCAACTAGCAAATCCCATCCTTATGTTTACTTATACAGTTTCTTCTTCGTCTAACGTCCTTAGGTATTCTTCTTAGACTCTTCTTCTCCTCCTTCATTATCATATTTCTTCATGGCCAAAGGCTGCCGAAGCATGATCCATATGGTCACATAGATGAGAGTATAGACCATTTGGGCAGCTGCCGCACTTCTCATCAATAGTTCAGAGAAAGCACTTGTGTATGTGAAAGTGGAGGTAAGTTCTTACTTATCGTGGTCAACCACAATGTATAGGGTGAGCAAGAAGCAAATAAAGAATGAAATATATCGTGCCTTTTTGCGAATAACCTATGCGTACTCTGCCGTTATTTAGAATTTGTAAGGCTATTTGAAGTATGGAATTGTAAATTCTTGATGCTTCAGCTTGTAGTTTAACTCAATCTATTCATAGACTTATTCTCTCAGCTGCAAGAGCGAAATTTGCTTATCACGCTGGGTTTACCGCTTTACTCTCATCATAATGCTGTCTCGAGTATCACTAGCCAAGTATTTGAAAATGGGATGGTTAGGGAAGTATATGTTTTGTAATCCTTTTTCATTGCCGTTGAATGAACTGATTTAAATGGAAAGAATGAGCCCATTGAACACCTCGAAGAATTAGTTGACACTATCGTATCCTTATATTTCTGAAGCAAAATATATAAGTTCTTATTTGAACTTCTTGGCTTTCAAATGCTTGGCCTTTTAGACCTAGTTCGGCTTATCTTTATCAGCATATGCTTTCTAAAGGCAGTTGTTGGAGAATACTTCAATCTTCTTCAGGATATAGAGCACACTGAGAATATTTTGGATCTCTTAGTTAAGCATATTGGTTTTATTCTATTCCTAGCTGATATAGTCGTTTATCTATTTTTTAGTGAACTTTTTTATGAGCCTTTTCTGGAAATCTGTTTCGGCTTCATCCTCGTATCTTTATAAGTTAAAGTATTCAATTTTATCCTATAAAATTTTCAAAAGGTTTTGCTTAATAACAACCCATAAGAATTTAGGCTGACATTTGGAAAGGAACTCCCATATTAAAATATTGTCGTTTCCTTCAAAGTTACAGAGTGCTAAATCGATTCCTTTTTGGTAAATATTCCTGAGCTCACAGACTGGCTAATCTTCACTTTCAGCGACAAATGTAAATTTGCGATTGGAAAGATTCTCTTAGTTCATGAAGAAGTCTGCAAGGTAGGACAGGTCTTAGAAGAAAGTGCTATTCATAAAGGCGATTTGATTATCGATGCAGGGCAGCTGTGTGATCTAGTTGATGAAATCAAGAAGGGTGGAAGGGATGTTGACCACTTTATCATTCATGATCTTGAAGAGCTTACGCAAAAGCAAAGTTGTTGTTTCTATAAAGTTGATGGAGTTAGTCTTCTTTACCTTACCCTCAGCATCGTTTGTCTGGTGCAGTAAGAACTTTTTCATGCTGGTATTACCATTCTAGCAAAATAATTGGAGGAATCTGAACATTCTGCATAGTGCTAGCTCACAAGCTTTTTCATTTCTCGCTTCAAACTTGTCAAATCCTGAGTTACCGAACTCCTTCAAAATTATGTTGTTTTTCACGTCAAAGAAATCGTATGTATCAACAATGCTGTAAGCGAATCTTCTGAGCTTTCCCACTTACTTTGTCTTTCTTATCTCAATTAAAAGCGTTCCAATTGAATGGATAAGTCTTTGTACGCTAAGAAGCATAAAGTTATCAGGGTCATTGGTTAAAACTCTCAGTAATGAGTTTTGGCAGTTCGGATTTCCATTGAATAAGTAAGCTATTCCAAGAAGCAAGATTTCATTCAAGAGTTCGCGCTTTGAATCAAGATTATTTGCATAGTATTTGAATATAGATTGAATGAATTAAGACCCACCACATTATTGTATGAGATTTTGCCTTTTGATAAGTTCACTTTCAGTTTCACCAGGAGGAAGTTTTTCTTAGCCACTATAATACTCAGGATCCCATTTATCGACAGGCAGCTTATAAGTTTGTTTTCCCTCAACTGCCTCAGTGATGTAGCACCTAGCTATTTTGATAATGAACATCTTCTAGTCATCTTGGATTGTTTAGTGGTTGCTCATGATGAGACTAAAGGACTTCGTGAAGATTTATTTCAAAGAAACTACAGCAATTGACTTCTTTATGTCGACATTCAACCATTCCTGTTCATAGTAGGCCTTACTTGTTGCATCAATACGGGTCAATGAGGTGACAAGTTTCAAAAATTAGTCCTATCTTAATTTTCTGAAAACAGGAGAGTCATCAATAATTTCTTTCACAATGGAAAGCCTTCTATTAAGTTCGATGTTTTCTTAATTTTCAGTGAGCGTTGGTTTGGCAATAACTTTGAAAATTCTCGAGTTAGCAGTTTGGATATGCGGCTTATAAAGTGAGGGAGATACTTCTCGATACTTTTTAGCAATGATGGGTTTGAGATTTTCTCCTTGGCATTGGAAGATGAGATCAATATATAGTTTTTTTAGCTCTTAAGGAGTACCTTACTTTTTTTCTCTTTGGGCGAGCTTCTTTTTAAGTTGTTCCTTCTTTTCTTTGTCTTTGATATCTCTGATCATGCATGCTAGATTTCTAAAGAAGCTCTTTGAATGATCATAGATATAGTTTTTCTTCTCAACCTAAATGCCCAAGTCGTCTGCCTCTTCAATAACCTGCTCTCCTTCTTGTCTCGTCAACTTTTACAAGTACCTCTCGCTGAAAAGCATCATGACCCGTTCGATGTGAGAGTACAGCTAGCGGATAAAGGCACTGATGATTGATTTGGTTGGGTAAAGGATATTCAGGCAGCCAATGTGGTGGAGTAATTTATGGAACTGGTCATGTATTTATCTTTGATTCTCGTTCTTTTTGAACTATTTTTCAATCTATCTCTTGAGGATCTTGTAGAACTCAGGCTTGAGCAGCATCTAGTGAATGGTGATGAATATTTAAAGAATCATCTAGAATATTTAACTCTGTGCAAACTTGAACCTAATTCCATTAGGGATCATTATTTAGTCGTTAATCAGCTTGTTTCTATGAAGGTTGATTAGGTCTTCAAGCTAGTCATTTATTATCTTGAATTATTTACGAATAAATTCTTAGAACAAAAAGATATCCCTATCTTTGTTCACATAATACAGCCTATTTATGTATGCTCGTAAAGCTCTTCGGATCTGCCATCGATTTGTGCTCTTCAAGCAATCCAGACAGTAAGTGTAGGGATGAATATTCTCAAGTTTACCAACATTGATGAAATTTTTGCTTTAAACAACAACTGAGAAAAGTTAGAAAAAGGAAGCAACATAACTTTATTAATAATTCAAAGAGAAGTTATCTCTGCGACTTGTAAAGTCAACTTTTCCCTTGAAAATAAGCTTCTTAAATTTGTTGTCTTGGAACCTATTCATAATCATCTATTGGTTAATCCTAAATCCTTCATCATTCAGTAGAAGAATACCTCTCAAAGCAAACAATATCTGGCTTTTTTCATAACTGTAATGGTACAAGTTTTCACGCTCATCTCTAACCATTATAGCATTAGCCATTTCTTCTCGATCTAGCTCTATGCATGCTTCAAGCGCTCCATCAATTATTTGTCTGACTAAGGCAGTATTGCTAATAAGCATTTTATTGTTCAGGCATACTTGATAAAGGAAATTGGCAGCCCCAACTCTTCTCTTCAAGTGAGGCAAGATAAAAGGTACATATTACATCAGCTTTTGCTTGCTTTATAAATTGTTGAAACAAATTAAAGCTAAGTATTGATAAATAGCAAATAGTATCTTGCGGTGGATCTATGCGAAATTACTATCGCCTATTAATTTGATATATGTTATCAATGGGATGTATATTCCTTCTGCGATATTCACTGCCTGGAAAAGTTTGTTGTTTCTTTCCTTTTAGTGTAGATAGTTAAAGACTGTGCTTTTATTGAAAATTTGTTCTTAGACAAACATTAAAGATTCAATATTTTTTAAATTTATATCTTACTTTAAAGTTCTCGACAGGAAGAATAGATCTTGAAGGATTCCTGATCTTCTTGCATTAATTTTTTCCATTGAGTCATAAGACTTCTCTATAAAGTAAGAGAAATGTTCATCCCTTGGTTTTTCTAGCTTTAGTATGTTCACATTAGTCAGCATATCAAACTTTTATCTCATGTACTTTAAAGTCATATACACCTCTAGTAAATTGCCCTTGCCACAAACCAATATGCCTTTGAATTGATCAATCAAATCCTTTCTCTGCTCGAAGATAGAGCGAAGCATCTTCAAGGAAGAACTTAACAGCTTATCATTCTTGTATACAGGCAGCTACAATAAAGAAAGCACCATTGAATCGAAGCTCGTATTGATCAGCTGTCCACCTTGGAATAGATAGCGATCTTTGCTCATGTCGTCGATTGGTCCATTGTATTCGAATGGAGTTAGTTCCTTAAATTTATTGCACCAAATATTTTCTTTTAGCATGATGTCTTGGTCCTCACTAATTTTCTTTACTTCTCCAAGGATAGTTGCATATTCCGACTTCTAAAACTACTATTTAGCACGTGCATTTCTCGCCTTTAACTATTCGTCTTTGATCTCACCTTACACTTATTGTTTATTGTAGTCCTCAAAGCTTTATGTAGCCTCATAAAGACCTTTGAAGAAATTCATCATGTATCTTAGTCTTATATCAATCTCCAGTTCGTTAATAAACTTGAATATCTATGTTGCCTTTATCTTGCAGTTTATGTTGAGGGAAATTTCAGGGCGATTGAAACTTAGTCCTTATTTGTTTAGCATTACTATTTCAGTTGCTGTCTTTGATTTTTTGCTGTCACCTTCCAAGTCGAATATCTTTGAGTTTTATATCTTTGTCACTCTCATGATCAAAAGGGGAATTAATTTTCTGAACTGAGTAATGCTTTACCAAAGACCCAACAATATTGTTTCTTTGAATAGGCGTAGTACAGTATAGAGAATATTGAGATTAGCATTTTCTTGATTGCATTCTTCAACAAAGCCCTCAATGAATTTCAATATACAATTCAAATAAAACTTTTCCTCCTCTTCTTTCTATCCTTCAAATGGCCTCTTTGTAGTATTGATATCTTCCTTTCTAATCACTCCCTTTTCCTCTCCTTGATGACGATACCACCTACTAATATTTTTGATGGTCTTTATTGTTGTGAACTTACTATTGTAGATGTAGACATAGTGAGCTATTCTCACAAAAGGTTATCGGACATTCAAGATGGGGTTTCTTTTGATACCTGTCTTCTTAAATTATGTTTCGTTCGCCTACTTTATTTACTGGTTGAGCTTTGTTATTTCTGGATCAAACAGTATGACTGTGACTGTTTGCAGAGACACCAATGCCGATACGTTCTCAATTGCATAGTTGTTCTTGTCCATGCATACGTCGGCTAGTAAGTTGACGAAATGAAGGAAATAGTTCCATTTGGGTCCCCAGTCCTTGTAATACTTAGTGATTGGAGAGAAGTCTTGCTTATCTAAGGCAATTTAAACTCTTTTCGCTCTTATCTTGCTAAAGGGATCTTGAGGTGATTCAACCTAGTCTTCTTTAGCTTCAATCTTGAACCTGTAACAGTAAACATTTTGCATATCTTTGAAGAACTTTTCAAGGATCAGGTCTTGGTTTTATTTTATCACTCGGGTTTAGCAGTTTATAAATGTTGAGAAAAGTCTTAAATACTTTGTAGTTAGGTCACCATTGCGGGTTCTTGAAGCCTAGGCGTAAAAGCATTTGATAAGATCATCAATTTCTTTACTAGTGATGGTTGCTTCAATGGCTTTGGGATTGTTTTGAAGGATGCCCACTAAACATTCTTGGATATATTCTCTATTGATATTTTTGGAATGCTTCAAGAACAAATCCACCCATCTTGATAAATAAAACTTATTCTTTTCATTGTTAATTACAATTTTTTCAAGGAGCTTATAGGCCCTTTAGAAGATCTACTCAATTCTTACTCTTTGTGCTCGATCTGCAGACGCCTAAGTGTTTTCTTGGATGAAGACAAAGGGAACAAAAAGATGATGAATGATCTCGATTATTAGCTCAGTAGTTCCTGTTTAGACGAGTATCTTTTGCATGAGAGGATTGGGCGTATTTCCAGACGAAACAATTTAGGAGTATGAGGTTCCATAGATCTTACCAGCGAGTAGTTCAAGTACATAGCGAATGTTTTCGAGTTATTCGACATTCATCCTGATGAAGTCATACATTTGTGTTTGTTTCTTATCCTATCTCTTATCCTTCTCTGACAAGGGCTTGAATTTAGGCTCTGCGTTTTCTTTGGCCATGTAACTACTGAATCTATCCAAGAATTTTATCAAGTGCTCATGGGATGATATCACGAATTGAATGTTCCTCATTGTTTAAACTTAAACTTTCACTATCTGGAAGCTGTCCTAAGTTAGTTAGGCCACATTGATTAATTCGTATCTTTAGAACAGGTTTTAAGAAAATTTGATTATTGGCTTGGTGTTTGGATCTTTAGGAATGAGAGGCCCTCGATCAAGCTTCTTCTATGATTCATCGCATATCAAGTTAATAAGGCCTTCATTTTCGAATCCTCCACCTTAGAGCTCAATCTTCGGGAGGATCATTATCTTAAAATCATTAAAGGTTAGGTACTTTCCTGTAACAATATTTCTTGCTGAGAAGTCATTGCATTTTTAAGGGCCGAGTTAATTAACCTAATTGGGGATGAGTTCCCAGAAGCACTAAAAGCTTTGCTTTTTATCGATGGTTTCTTTGATGAAGTAGGAATCTCCATTGAGTGAGCTTGAAATGCATCCTTTATTCTTGGTATGCTAAAAGTAGACAATATCATGAGATTTAATCTTTTGTTAGTTTTCAAATTGTTAGTGTGTGCAGTGGTTAATAAATTTCCAAAGGCATTTACTTTTATTTTAGTTTATTATCGAAATTCTTTTTTCTTCTGGCCTTTTGATGGTGGGTCTGTTTTTGATATAGTTCCATATTTATTCGTCTTCTGGAATGGGGTTGAGGTCATCAATGCTATCAAGGTATATACTCTTATCGTTTTCTGCGAAGTTCATGTAGCAGTCTGTGAAGACATGATAGATCAGTAGCTAATCATCAAAATAAATATCGTCACCGTCTCTCTGATAAGATCTATGTGAGTTTATCTTCCAAATAATTTGACTGCAAGGTTAAGGACTCACCTATATAGTGAAAGCGCCATCGCCTGTGTCTGCAGCTTTCTGTAGGCCCCTGAGATAGGAGTGACTTTCGACATGGCGAAATACTGCCTCTGCACCATATGGTATGTTGGTGCCTTTTTTATTGTTGAGGTGCAGTTCCAAGCTCTATATTTCTGCGAGGGCCTTGATTTTGAGGGCTTCCCTGTTGGCGCTGAGTAAGATAGATGTGACCTCAACATTGTCGGATTATTGATGAGCTGGTCGTGAATATCGAAGTTGCTGGGTGGGATGATCTGAAAAAGTGACTCGCGGTAGAAGTTGACTTTTTCAAACTTGGAATATTTCTGATAATAGATGTTGGAATCGGTGAAGCTACTTTAGAATGGAGGTACCCTTTGGACATGATGAGTCCTTTCGACTGCTCTTGCCGCTATTTCGTGAGGTTCACCCCATGGATCCTTATTATATCTCCCCATTTCAGGATGTTTTGGTTCTCTCCTGGCATATATATATCTTAATAAATTATAAACCAATACCCCAATCAACTCAAATATGATTATATTCATCAATCCATCAATCAAATACCCTACTATATTCATCAATCTCATTCGCATTAATCGAGATAAAGATCAAGCGCTGTGTGGGGCTTAAGACTTTTGGCTCTTTGCCTTCAAACCTATATAGATAGGTGTGTACCTTTGACGCCCTATTACTTTTGGTACTTGATGACTGCGTAGTAAAGCGTTGGGAGGATGTAGAAGAACAATACGAGGAATTGTATTTTAGGCCAATACTGTTTTCTGAAAGTTCTAAAGGTGAAGTATTCATAATCTACTTCGAATGTAGTCCAAGGCCATTTCATCTGTCTTGCTTATCTTTCATCCTGGTGGAAATTTTTAAAAGATTCAGCTTTTTAGGTTGTCACGTTATTGAATTAAGGGAAGCTATCTAGCTATTCCTCGATTTCAGAAGGTCGATGCATTACTCCAGCTTATGCTTTGGATTTGCCTCTCAACTCGCCAAGTTTTCGAGGGAGGCCACCCTTATAGCGTCCGAACTAGTCGATGTTTAATTTCTTTTTGAGCTCTTGCAGTCTTTGTCAAATAGGAATTACTTGTTGTCTTTGCGCTGGGAAAGATAGCTTTTAGTGGCTGGTACATTGTCTTCTTCCCGACTCAAGTAGTATGTTTTACGAACTTTCAATAATGAGTCATAGGCATCTCGAGTTTTATTATCGGTTAAGATAACAAAGGCCTAATTTAGTTGATTAAATTTAGCAGTATCTGCTTTTGGATTGAGTCCTTGGGTAAGCTAAGCATATGCTGCGCGAATCGCATTTTAGGTTGCTCCCTATGCAACTTCAAGCACACTATAGTAGTTATGCTGATCCTTGACTGCTGAAGTAGCAAAGCAATATCCCAAACTGCGTGATTGAGTGACTCGTCTAAAGAATTGAGCTATCATAAATATTATGATGGTTGATGATGATAATTAATTGATATCAACTTAAATGCCAGCTATAAACAATCCATTCAATTCATAAATCATCAGTTAGTCCTAACAGCTTATTACTTAACCTCGAAGACATTCTTGCCGCAAAGATTCAAAGGGCCGAGTACACTGAGGAATGGACCTGTTGATCTAACGAAGCTAAACCATCGAGACAAATTCGGTATTTTCTTACGTAAATCTTCGCTTATGATGATTCTAAATATAACTTTGTGTACTTAAAAGCAGTTTATAGGTGTGTGGCGAGGTGGATATCGATAACTGAGAGTGCATCTCCAACGAAAAATGTTCTAATCTTCAAGTGGTTGTTGAGAATGTCCAGTACTCTTAAGAGTTCCTTGAGGGAGTATTAGTATTTTTATTTGTTTGAAGGCCTATCTTTTGAAATTTGATCATATAGTTCTTTGAGCAAAGGATGTAACTCCAAGTTCAAGAACTCAAACCATTCGCATACTCTTATCTTTTATTACTCACTGTGGCCAGCTAGCTTTTATCTGGCCAAATATTGCAAGATAGTATTGGGCTGATTGAGTGCACCATGGGGAGTGAGCAAAACAAGGGGGTCATACTTTTTGTTGATTTGCTAGGTATTCAATTTGAGTCCTAAGAAGTTGATAGCCACTAGGGCTTGGAGATAACTAGGATCGTTTGGTCTTGTAAAGTAGAGTCCTTATGTCATATTGTATGTGTATAAATATTAATAATGTTGTTTCTTTTATATTTAGATTTGTGTCAAATCAATACCGTTTTATTTCTTTGGCTTATTAAATGTAATTAACAGATTTT
>JACCDV010678722.1_pt1 | contig 15755 bp, 15 predicted proteins | sample 7446131 | NCBI WGS metagenome assembly JACCDV01 (sample SAMN15323448, study PRJNA562643) | freshwater metagenome | isolation source: river surface water | place: USA:Blue River Watershed | collected 2017-08-17 | reverse complement strand
CTACGGACACTCAGAAGGTGGCATGACCGCCCTGCGCGCTGCTGTTCTGACCAACAAAATTTCTGGAATTATAGAAGCAGCATCTGTTGGCACAAGCGGCAAGGATGTGCTCATTGCTCAGCAATACCTCATCCCTGAAGCAATGGGTTTTTCCAAAGAAGAATGCATTTGGAACCAACGCCTTTATAGTAAAGGAGCTGAAATTGCACTTGCCACAAATTCCAATGATTTCAGAAAAAGTTATGGGACTTGGTTAAGTCAAGCATGGGATAGCATTCCTGCCAAACTTCTCGATGGCGCGAGCCAAGAAGAGCTACTAACGCAAATGAGCGCCTTTTTCAACAACGATTGGGCACGCCAATTTTTGGCCTTTGAGAGTAAAACGTATCTCGCGCAATTAAACGTGCCATTTTTAGTCATCAACGGATCGAAAGACGTTCAAGTACCTGCGCTTGTGAATCAAGTTGGATTCAAAACAGGAATGACGCCAGCGTCCTTGGACAAAAGTGCATTTTACGTTTTAACGGGTGCCAATCATTTGTTTCAGCAATGCAAGGAATGCAACCTCAGTGAATACGCTACCCTTGAGCAAACGCTAGACCCAAAAATAATGTCTTGGATTAGATCATGGATTTTGGCACAGCCGTAAGCCCATCGATATAACCAAAATTCTTTTCGATAATTTGCGGCATATTTTGCTCCAAGTAAGCCTTAAATGCTGCTGCTGCACCGCTATGTTTCTTTCCTTTAGGCCAAACTACACGCCACATAGATTCTAGTGGTAAATCAGGCAAAGTTGAGATGGTGAGTTGCCCAAGTTGTAGTTCGTTACGGATACCAATGAGTGGCATAATAGAATACCCCAAACCGGCAATAAGCGCTTGCTTCACTGCTTCATTAGAGGTGAGTTCGATATGTCGTCGTACTTGTATTTCATGACTACTGAGGTATTCGTCTAATGCTTTTCTAGTTGCTGAACCGGTCTCGCGCTTGACCCAAGTAATTTCTTCGAGTTCTTTGTGCCACGGTCCTTTTTTAGGAATGGAAAGTTGTTCTTTTCCAACCAAGAACAATTGGTTTTTCATGCACGGGATCTCCTCTAGATTGAGGCGATCAGGCAAAACCGATACCAAAGAAAAATCTGTTTCATTGCGTTCTAAATTAAGCGTGACATTTGCACGGTTAGACACATCTAGAACGAGCTCAACGCCAGGATGTGCCTTCATGAAATCAGCTAGGAGATAAGGAATGATATATTTACCAGTAGACACTACACTGATGCGGAGCCGACCACTGAGCTGACCTTTATATTGCGAAGTTTTATAGTTGATGGCATATACCTCTTCTAAAATCTTTTCTGCTGCAGTTGCTACCTCACGGCCAAAATCGGTTACATACAACTTTTTATTGACGATTTCGGTAAGTGGGATATCAAATTGATCTTGAAAATTTTTAAGCTGAATAGAAACAGCCGGTTGGGTTAGAAATAGCGCTTCTGCAGCTCGAGTAATACTTTCTTTTTGTACAATTTTTAAAAAGATGCGAAGTTGATTGAGGGTGTAGTTCATAACAATTATTTATGTTTGATATATCTTTATTATATATTTGTTTATGCAAATAATGTGCCAAATTTGCAAAAAATATCAATTCTATGCTACAAGAAATTGAATTAATTCAAAGTAATTACTTTCCTGAAGAAGCTATGGAGGTGTTAGGCAATCTCATTCAGCAGAAAATTGCTTATCACACACAAAAAACACTCAGACATCAAGAAATGTTTGGTACGCCAGATGCACAAGCTGAAATCCGCCTTGTCGAACTTCAAAAAATAAAAAAAAGCTTAATTGAAGACCTCAAAAAACTAGACCCTAAGACCGTTTTACATATCAATGGACATGTATCCCTCACCGTTGTTGTTGAGCAGTAAGCATCAAAAAGAAGGTCTTTTACAACCTGTTTTCGAATCTTTTGGACTCAGTATTTTGGTTAATGAAGGATTTGACACAGATGCTTTTGGTACTTTTTGCGGTTCCGTTCCAAGACCAGAAGGTCCAAAAATAACGGTTAAAGAAAAGTGCTTAGCTGGTATGAACTTCGCCGGTAAACGCCAAGGTTTGGCAAGTGAAGGGTCTTTTGGGCCGCACCCTAGCTTACCATTTCTTACCATCAATGAAGAATGGTTAGTTTATATTGACCTAGACCGCAACCTCGAAATCTTTGGACGCAGCACAACCTTAGAAGTTTGCCATTCAAAACTCGATTATCAAGACGCCGAACAACTCCCGACATTCTTGGCGAATTGTTCTTTCGGACCACAAGGATTGGTATTCAAGAATACTGAAAATCTACAAGTCCTTGCAAAGGGAATTCAGGATCGAACTCAATTGGAACAGCTCATGCATCAGTATCCAAAATGGGAAATCGAAACAGATTTACGCGCGCACATGAACCCGCTGCGTCAAAAAAATATCATTGCTGCTGCGAAAGATTTGATAGAGCGCATGCATAGCTACTGCCCTAAATGTAGTCAGCCAGATTTTTCAGTAAAAAAAGTCAGTGGCAACCTGCTTTGTGAGGTTTGTTTGCAAAAATCCAATTCTTACCAATATTTAGAATATTCCTGCACGCACTGCCATCATCTACTAATTGAGCAAAGAAAAGACAAAAATTTCGAGGACCCGCAATATTGCAACCATTGTAATCCATAACAATTCAAATCAAAATCAACTAACGAATGAATCTAGACTTTTTATCACATGACCTGAGCAACCCAACAATCCTTTTTTTTCTACTGGGTATAATTGCTGTTGTCATCAAAAGCGATTTAGAAATTCCAGAATCGTCTTTTAAATTCATCTCGCTTTATTTGCTGTTTTCGATTGGTTTTAGAGGAGGGCAAGAATTACAACATAGTGCTTTTACGTCTGAAATCTTTTGGTCGCTGCTTTTCGGAATGGCTATCGCAGCGTTTATTCCGCTTTATAGTTTTTTTATCATTCGCAAACGTGTAGGCGTGTCTAACGCAGCTGCAATTGCAGCTGCTTATGGTTCAGTTAGTGCTGTGACATTTGTAGCGGCGCTATCGTTTCTAGAATTACAAAACTTGGAGTTCAATGGCCACATGGTTGCAGTAATGGCATTCATGGAATTTCCTGCAATAATTGTAGGCGTTTTGCTTTTGCGGATCTATGAAAGTAACGACAATAAGTTCTCCTTACCAGAACTTTTGAGACATTCTTTAGCCAATGGAAGTGTACTCATGATCATGGGTAGTTTGGTGATCGGCTTGCTTTCAGATAGCAAACAAGCTGCAGATATTGCCCCATTTACAACGGATATTTTTAAAGGATTTTTAGCACTCTTTTTATTGGAAATGGGTATGACCACAGCACGTCGTATCAAGTCATTCAAAACCCATGGTTGGGCAATGGCTGCTTTCGCACTATTGCTACCTGCATTCAATGGTGTGGTGGTAGCTTGGTTGTCACAATTTGTCACGACAGATGTAGCCAACCGCTTTATATTCGCTGTTCTAGCAGCAAGTGCCTCTTATATTGCAGTACCCGCCGCTATGCGTTTAGCGGCTCCGAAAGCAGACCCAGGGCTTTATATTCCGATGGCGCTCGGGCTTACTTTTCCTTTCAATATTGCCATAGGAATGCCGCTCTATTACAGCGTTATCTCACTAAGTTAGCCTGAAGAAATTCCCACTTGAGCCAAAGCTGTTCACACTTCGCTTGATACTCCACCACTTTTAACGCAGCCTGAAACGCGGCGCTTTCGCGCATGTTTACCATGAAAAGGGAGCTTTCACCAGCTTCAAACATATTGAGTTCTGCTGCCAATAACTTTTTGGTACTAGCTGCGTTTTCTGTGAAAATTAAAAGTTGTTTGCGGGCATTGAGGTATTCTGCTCTTGTAGATAGCATTTTTGCGGTAAGTTCTGCACTGCGGTCTTGGCGCTCAAAGTTGGTTTGCTCAATTTTAAGTTTGGTTTGTTGTACTGCAGCGCGCTCTTTTCTCAGAAATAGCGGCATTGCTGCACTCACACCCCATTTGTAATCATTGATTGAAAATTGCGCGAGTGGATTGTACTGTATAGGTTCGTTAAGAAAGTTATATTTGAGTTCAATTTGCGGCTTCAGTTGCTCTTGATTATAGCGCTTTTCAATTGCCAAGACATCTAATTTGTAGGATAAAATTCCTAAGTAGGGATGTTGTTGAACCAGCGTATCGACCGGACCTACGAAAACTAATTTAGGCTGTTGTACACTTAAGCTGTCGGCCTGAAGAGGCTGGGTTTCTGAACTGAGCTCAAGAGGCGTTCCATCGGCTTTCCAGAGATAGCGATTCAGGACGGCACTAGCGGCCGCAGACCTCGCTTCTTGATCGGCAAAGGCAGCGGCTCTGGTCTGATATTGAATAGCAGCCTCAACAGTGTCGATGTAGGGGCGGTCTCCGAGTTCTGCCATGCGCTGCATAGCCCTAAGACGTACTGCGCCTACTTCCAATGCTTCTTTGAGAATTTGGCCCGCATAAAATTGCAAATACCAATCCCAATAGGCGTAACCAGCCTCCATAACCAACTCATTGAGTGCCAAGCGTTGTTCAAGTTGACTGCTCTTTAAGTAGACGTTTGCTTTTTGTAACTCCGCACGGCGCTCATCAATGAGTAATCCGTTACCGAGATTGGCACTGAGCCCTCCGTACCACAAGCCATTTTGAGGTGTAAGCCCCTGAGGATCTAGGTAGGCACCACGGTTTTGTTCGATACCTGTTTGAACACTTAAACCATACCAAGTGGGTACTTTGAGCTGGGCATCAGACAAGCTATAGTACATTTTATTGCCGTAGTATTTTTGAGCGAGGTCGTAATTCAATTTCGGGTCAAAACCACCACGTGCTTTTAATACATAGGTTTCTGCAAACTCAGGGATGAGTTTGGCTTGCTTTGCCAAAGGGTGACCTTCGAGCACCTGTAGCATGAATGCCTCTGGGCGCAGTACAGCATTTTGCGACCAATTCGTAAAAGAGCAAAACAATAAAATGAAAAGTACAGCGTGCTTATTTGTCATTTGACTTGGCTTTTACAGTTGATTTTTTAACCGGTGCTTTGTAGTAATCTGGAGGGAAACCATTGACGTTTCGCCAGAGCTCGTACCAAATAGGCACATCGTTGAGAAGGAGCATTGCATATGCGCCTCCGCCAACACGCAGTGCTTCTGGCCATTTATTTTCTTTGGGGTCCGGGGATACAAGCACGCGAAACTCGCCATTCTCGTTGGCAAATTGATCAATGGCAAAAACAGTTCCGCCGTAGGTTCCGTAACTGGTGTTAGGCCAACCCGAAAAAACAATTGCTGGCCAACCATCGAACTGTATGCGGACATGCTGACCAACTTGCAATAAAGGAAGATCCATTGGTCTGACGTACATTTCAACAGCAAGGTCATAGTTGGTAGGCATAATGGTGGCTATTGCTGTGCCCTGTTTGATGGTTTCTCCTAGGCCACTTGATAGCGTTTTGGTGATGCGGCCATCTTGTGGAGCTAAAATATAATACATGCCGTTGCGAATTGAGTAATTGGCAACCTGAGTTTGCATTTTACTTACATCGATTTCTGCTTCGTACATACTTGAAAGCGCTGTAAATTTCTCTGACTCCGCTTTAGAAACTTCATCCTGAAACTTGGTTTCTACAGCATTGAGCTCTACCTTAGCATCGATGATATCATTGCGACTCTGTAAAAACTTTTGTTGTGCGCTGATCATTGATGCTTGTGCGCGCTGCATGGCAACTTTTCGGGTTTCAACTTCTGTTTTAGACTTGAGGTCTTCTTTGTAAAGTTTTTCAAAGCGCTCGAACTGATCCTTTGCAATTTGATAGTTGAGCATCGCGGCTTGATTTTCGATACTATCTGACTTTAGTTTCAGCTGGGCTTGCTGCGTTTTGATCCGCGCCTGCTTGACTTTCAACTTTCCAGTTTCGATGAGCGCATCGATGCGCCTGTCTAGTGACTGAACTTTATCGCCATAGGAGACGACACTTTGCTCCTTACTTCTGAGCTGTTGCTCGCTGCGCCCCACTAGTTGCGGGTCAAAATAGCCATCTTTGATCTCGGAAATAAACATAATTGTGTCTCCCGCTTTGACCAAATCGCCTTCTTTTACAAACCACTTCTCTATACGCCCACCAATGAGCGCATTGATGGTTTGGGGCCGTTGTTCTGGTCGGAGGGTGAGCACCTGCCCATTTGATCTGATGTTTTGGGTCCAGGGAAGCAAAAGGATGATTCCGCCAAAAATCAATAGAATGTAAATTGCATTGCGCAAGAGTTTTTTGGGTGCTTTGTTCAGCATGTCTGTTGAAACAAGCCCATCAGTATCAATTTGATTGCGATTTTGCGGAGAAATGTTTAACATAAGATCAATTTTTCGTGGTTGAGCGAGAGGTTGTGCTCATCGATACTTGCTAATAAGAGGGTTCCTTTATATGCGCTGGTTAAATACTTTAATACGCTTTCCAGAGTTGTATTTGATAAATAATGAGTGTGTGTATCCCAAAGGATGACGGCCGGATTAGCGATGAGTGCTCGACACAATAAAACAAGCGTAATAAGTTGTCTGTCTAGGGTGCTTGCTTCTGGATTCAGTATGGTCTGGTAAGCATCGGTCAGGGCCAAAACCTTTTGGTCTAGTCCTATGGCAACAGCTAATTCCATTACTTGGGAAACATCGCAGTTGCGTCCCATGATGATGTTCTCAAGAACGGTTCCGTAGATGAGTTGGTCGTGATGAGACAAACTAGCAATTTGGGTGCGCAAGGTTTCGACATTCAGGTTACTCGTTGGAATGCCGTTGATGAGCACTTGACCTTTATTGGGAAAGGCCATGGCAGTGATCATGAGAAATAATCCTTGGGCTTTGTTACCTTCAAAATCTTGGATATGATAGAATTTACCAGCTTCAAAACGGCAGGATAAATTGGCCAAAAGAGGTGTTTGACTCCAGCTGGTTTGGTACTCTAATTGCGTTACTTCAATTGCAAGTGCCGGCACTTTTTGAAGTTCGATACCTTCTTCAGAATCTAAAGGGAGGTCGGTAATTTCACCTATTTTTTCAATAGCCGTGAGCACATCGTATACCATCTCAAGGCTAACGATTAACTTCTCAACCGAATTGAGCACCAAAACGATAATAATTTCGGCCGCAACAAATTGCCCAATATTCATTTGCTGACTGAGGACCAACAAACCACCGATAATCAGTAAAGCAAATGCAATGAGCATCTTGAAACCAATCAGGTATTTGTACTGCTGAACCAAAACTTTGAAGTGCGCATCTCTAGACTTCAGGTAACCTTGCAAATAAGTATCTGAACGCTTGAGCAAAATGCCATTGTTGCCAAGATGTTTGAAAGTCAGTCGATTGCGAGCAACTTCTTCGAGCCAATTGGCCACCTTGTATTTGTATTTGGATTCATCGAGGCTCGTTACAAAACCACGTTTAGCCGTCATTCTAAAGATCAAAATAAGTAACAAAAGAAGGGCAAAGCCAAAGATGATGAAAAATGGATGGTAAAATGACAGCAGGATGAGCCCAAATAAAATCTGTAAAGATGCCGCTGTAAAATCAATAAGCAATTTGGAAATTCCTTTTTGAATGGTGAGTGTGTCAAAAAAGCGGTTGGTCCATTCTGGCGCATAGCGCAATAGGAGTTCGCGTAGCTGAATTTTTGGAATGCGCGTAGCAAATTCTAAGGCCGAACGTGTAAATATGCGCTGTTGCAAATTTTCGGTAATGCGCAATTGCGCAATGTTCATGTAGCCTGAAAAACCAATAGCCGAAACAACCAAACCTACCAACAAGAACCAGGACGTGCTGACTTTTCCCGCCTGAATAAAGTTAATGATGGCTTGTATGCCCAAAGGCAAGCCTAGGCTGAGCAGGCCGCCGATGATGGCAAAGAGATAGATGTCTGAAATATCTTTGCTGTCTGGTTTGAGCAGCGCCCAAAAGCGCTCATAGGGTTTGCTGACGTCTTTATTCATGATCGAGATAGCTAAAAAATAGTTGTGTATAAAAAACAGCCACTGCATCTTCTTGTTCTGATGCGTTGGTGACTTCTGGCAAATGCTGACCAAAAAATCGTTGTTGTAAACTACCTTCTAGTAAAGTAGTGACCAACATTTCTGGATACTTGCATTTAGGTTGATAAGCGCGCACTAGATCAGAAATATAGTGCACTATTTGCAAATATATACTATGAAATCCGGTTTGATGATCGGCATCTACGGCTTTGGTCAGAAAAACTTTAGAAGCCTCGTGGATGACAATACGCTGTAGGCGTTTTTCATTGGTGAATGAAAGCGATGTGGGCTGTGGTACCAAGAGCAATTCAAGGGCTTTGACGAGGCGTTCTTTTGGATTTCCTCCTTGCGTTTGTAAAAGCAAGCGACACTCTAGCCTACCCCAATACCAGTTGATAAGGTAGAGCAAAAGCTTTTGCTTACTTGAGAAATACCGGTACACAGATGCTTCTGTTGTGCCCACAGAAAGCGCCAGCTTTTTAAAAGTAAACTGCTCAAAACCAAGTTCATTGATCAAGAGAATACTTCCTTCTATGATGCGCTGCCCAAGTTGGGTCGCCTGCGGGTTGCGCAGTGCAATTTCTTCGAGTACTGGAATCTGAAAACGGTCAACAAGATCCATAAAAGTAATTTGTTGCAAAAATAATAGCAACACTATTCTAAATTGGTAGGATTATTATAACATCTTTTTATCCACATTATAAGTAATTTTGAAAATGCATAAATCAGTCGTTATACTCGGTGCAACAGGGCTTGTTGGGTCTGCCCTCGTTGAAGAATTGATCAATGATCAGCAAGTATCTGAAATTAGAATTTTAACCAGGCGCCCTTTGGCTTTTACTTCAGAAAAAATCAAGCTCATCCAAACAGATTTGAGTAAGCCAGCGCCAGATGCGTTTACTGATGCTACAGCCTTGTATTGCTGCATTGGAACTACGCGCAAAAAAACACCAAACCAAACACAATATCGCGCGATAGACTACGGCATGACCCTCGCCGCAGCTACCGCAGCCAAAAATGCAGGTGCAACAGAAGTTCACCTCATCAGTGCAATAGGTGCAGACACGAAGTCCAAGATTTTTTACAGCCGTTTGAAAGGCGAAATTGAACGCGACCTTCAAGAGCTCAATTTTGAACGCACGCTCATTTACCAACCGTCTATCTTAATTGGCCCACGCCCCGAAAAACGCTTTGGCGAAAAAATTGCACAACTCCTAAGCCCATTGTTTGACCAATTGCTCATTGGTTCGCTGCAAAAATACCACAGCATCAGCGCCAAAGAATTGGCTGTAGCCATGCATCGAAACTCCTTTAAAAATCAAGAAGGCGTGCAGACACTCCTCTACCCGGATCTCATTTAAGTACAATTAAGAAATGAAAAAGCCACCCCTAGAGGTGGCTTTTGACTACTGTTTCAAGAGGAAAAAATTGATACTAAACCCATGCTCTGATTGAATCCTCTCTCCATTGTAATTTGACGGTTGTTGAATTTGTAAATTACAGTAGTGTTGTTCCGTTGAACACTACAAAGATGGCGTACTTACGCTCAAACAAATATGAGTAATACAGGATTAAAAACCTGATTGATATCATGTTTTTCACTTTATCAAAAGGGTCATTTACTTTTTACGGACACCCACAATATTAGGCAGCGGCCAAAAGTGCTTGTTGGCATCGCTTTCCCAGGTATCAGAAACCCAAGAACCCACTTTTTTAATGTGGTGCCCATTGACGTTAATGAGCAAGCTGGTTTCAGGACCACCTTCAAGATAAATGGCATCGTGCAAGCCCCCCGGCATTTGCTTCATGAAGTTGATCATTTGATTGTGGGTGTATGGGGAACGCGTAAAAATGAGATAAAACCATCCTTTTTCGTCTTCTGCCGCCACCAACATGCTACAAGATTGTATGTTTTTTTGCCAATTCATGGGCTTGGCGTTGCAATCTATCATGCGCAGGCCTTGCGCAAAGCCCTTGAAATTATTTTTTTCTTGTTCCCAGTTGGCACAAGTGAGGTCAAGTACTTCGATATTGGAACGCTGACATTTTGGTTTTGGGCCTAATGCCATCATTAAATTGAAGTCCTCAAGTAATTGGCCGTTGTTCAGGTGTTTGCCATTTTGCAAGTAAGCCCTACTGATGAGGGGTTTGTTGAGGTCGTACATACCTGCATTGAAAGCAACCATAAGGTGAAAGGAGTCGGACCAAGTTTGCACACTTTTTGGAATGGAGTCGTGCTGGGTTGCAGTGAATAAATCAAACTGAAATTCAGCAGGATCCATTCGTAAAATGGCCAATTTGGAGTCTCCGAGGAAAGACTTAGTGGGGGCGTCGATTTCGCGGTATTCCATTCCTTTAGTGAGGGTGGTCCAGTTGGCGTAATTCGGAACTTCCTTTTGTTTTTTAGGTTTGCTATATGAACAAGCCTGAAAGACCAAAAAGATAAATGGAAACAATAACAAACGAAACATAGTTGACATCTATTCTTTATTCAAAGTTATTGCTTTTAATAGTTTTATTTACTTTGTACTATATACAATTTATATGAGAGCACTTCTTCTTTTCATCGCCCTACCTTTCTTCGGCTTTTCACAGGCCATCCCTAAAAAAGACAAACTCAAAGCCAAGCGCATTGTTGCCAACGCAAGTACGCTTTTCGATGAAGGCCAAAGCACCAATGCTTATATGTTACTCAAACAAGCCGTAGCCCTTGACTCTACCAATGCCAATGCGTATTTCCTGCTCGCCACCACCGAATTTGACCTACGTTCCTACACTTATGCCCAAGAACACTGTTCAAAAGCACTCGCGTTGTTCGGATCAAACAGCACAGAAGAACACATGTATTTAGCAGGGCAAATTGCGCTTTCACTCGGAGATGCCGAAAAAGCGAAGAATTTGTGCGCACAGGCGAAGAAATTAATCAAATCAGAAAAAGATTACAAACTACTCGGATTTCAATTACTCGAAGAACAAAGCAATTTTGCACTGCTTCAAGCAGGTGTCAAGAATGAGCGTCAACTATTAGGCGGAACACTCAATACCAATTACGACGAATACGGACCAATTTTAAGTAAGGATGGCCAAACGCTATACTTTACAACACGGAATCCGAATGCAAAAGGAGCCAACCTCAACCCCGACGACCAACGCTTTTTTGAGGATATTTACCAAGCACAACCAGACCCTGAAAACAACAAAATTTGGGTGCGCACCTATAGCAATGATGAATTGCTCAATACGGAAGGTTTTGATGCACTCTCCTACTTGGCAGCAGACCAACTGAGCGCATTAGGCACACTCAACACAACTGCATCTAAAGAAGCAAGTACGCAAGGCTCAGATATTTTTGAACTTACAGCAGAAACCGTTGGTGTTTGGGACGACAAACAAATCATTATGAATATTCCAGGACTGAACACGAGTTATTTTGAAGGCGCCCCAACCAAAACCGATACCATCTGGATCGATGAATTCACCTATGTAGAAGAACTCTATTTTGTTTCTGATCGCACCGCTGAAAAATACGCAACAGATATTTATATGGCCAAAAAAGTGAATGGCATTTGGCAAGCTGAGGTGCAAGTTTTGCCGCAAGGGATCAATACCGAAGGTCGCGAAACCACTCCATTTATAAGCCCTGACGGTAAGTTCCTGTTTTTTGCCTCCGACGGCCACCTCGGCATGGGCGGCTACGATATTTTTTACTGCAAAAGAGAAAACGAAGGTTGGTCTGCGCCGAAAAATTTAGGCGCTGCTATCAATTCAACACTAGACGATACCCATTTTCAGATTTGTGGCCCTACCCTCACTTGGGCAAGTGTCAGCGAACTTGAAGGTTTGTTTAGTTACAATTTGTTCGAGGCCCCTTTAGGCGTTATACAAACAGAAGAACAGAAATAAAGTGCCGCGTTATTTTATTCAGCTCGCTTACGACGGAAGCAACTTTCACGGATGGCAAATTCAGCCGAGTGCGAACTCTGTTCAAGAAGAAATCCAAAAAGCGTTAGGTAAATTACATGGTAACGAAAAAATTGAAATTGTAGGGTGCGGTCGAACGGACGCCGGCGTACACGCTAAATATTATTTCTTACACACCGACCTTCCGCAAGCTTGGGATCCTCAACAATTGGTTTTCAAACTCAACCGCATGACCCCTCCTGATATTTCGTTTTCGAAAGCTTGGGAGCTCCATTCAGACTTACATGCGCGTTTTGACGCGAGTAGCCGCACTTACCGATATTTTATCAATCGACATAAGGACCCTTTTGTGCGCACTCAGAGCTGGTACCTACAACAAGATTTAGACATAGATGCAATGAACCAAGCCGCCAAACACTTACTTGGCGTCCAGGACTTTTCTTCATTTGCAAAAGCACACACCGATGTCAAAACAAATATCTGTGAGGTTTTTTCGGCAGAATGGTTCGAAACAGCAAACGGCCTTTATTTTGAGATTTCAGCCAATCGCTTTTTGCGCAATATGGTACGCGCCATTGTTGGGACGCTCGTTGAGGTGGGTTTAGGCAAAATAAAAGCCTCCGAACTGCCAGGTATAATTGCTGCCAAAAACCGTTCGGAGGCGTATGTATCGGTACCCGCCCAGGGTTTGTTCTTGTGGGAAATCACTTATGAAAAAGCGCCACAATTACAGGGTTAATCGGGCTGATTGATTTCCCATTCGCGGTAGAGATCAAAATAACTTTTGGTTTCTAATATAACCGCGCCGCCAAGTGTATCGCCATATTTAGCAGGCAAACCACCTGTAAATACAGTAACGCGACCTATCGCACAACTTGGCACATTAAACACTTCATTTGATTTGATGCCATCTAACACATAAATCATGTCGCCTTTGCGGGCGCCGCGGAACATAAGGCCGCCGTCTTCGTCTTTTTTGACATCGGAATTGGAATTGGCTACCATGTCCACGACACTAAATTTGTCGGGTCTGTTCTTGATTTCTTTGGCTGTTAAGGTGGTCACGGGTGTTTCACCGATGCGGATGCGCGCTTGTTCGTAGCGCCCACCGCCTACACGCACTGCTTTGGTGTCTTGGGTTTTATTTTGAAAATAAATGACTCCAGCGTTTCCGTAGGCCTCGACAGGAACTTCTACCGTTACTTTTTCGGTGCTGTCTTTTTGAAAATAGCCAGCAACTTGGTAGGTTCCTGCAGGAATACCGGTTATGCGAAAACGGCCATCTTCATTAGCCAAAGCCAAATAGACCCGGCCATTTTCTCGGATCATGGCCTTTGCTCCAGCCATGGGTTTTTGGGTATTGAAATCAATGAAAGTTCCGATGACATCACCGGTTCCGGATTGGGCTACTGTGCTTGCTGCTAACATGAGCATCCACACCATCATTAAGTTTTTCATCAGCATGTTTTCTAGAAAGATGCTGATGGTTCTTTTATTCCACAAAAAAAATTAAAGTGCTGCGCTACTTGTTGGAATTTCGCGGTCTACTTTCTTGAAAAGACCTTGTAAAACCTTGCCTGGCCCTACTTCAACAACTTCTGTACAACCGTCGGCAAGCATGTTTTGCATGATTTGCGTCCAGCGAACAGCTCCTGTTAGTTGTGTAACCAGATTCGCTTTGATTTGTGCGGGATCAGTAACTGCTTGCGCATTGACATTTTGATAAACCGGGCAAATTGGTTGTGCAAAGTGGGTGGCTTCAATGGCTGCAGCGAGTTCTTCGCGAGCGGGCTCCATGAGTGGAGAGTGAAAAGCACCACCTACTTGCAAAACCAATGCGCGTTTGGCTCCGGCTTCAGTTAACTTAGCACAAGCCGCATCTATGGCCGCAAGGCTACCTGAAATTACGAGCTGCCCAGGGCAATTGTAATTGGCCGCTACCACAACACCATCGATTTCGGCACAAATGCGCTCCACGATTTCGTCTTCAAGACCGAGAATTGCCGCCATGGTGCTCGGTGCCAATTCGCAGGCTTTTTGCATGGCGTCGGCACGCTTGGCAACCAAGCGTAGGCCATCTTCAAAGGAAAGCGTTTTGTTGGCTACTAAGGCAGAAAATTCACCAAGTGAATGACCTGCAACCATATCCGGACGAAAGCTATCGCCAAGACAAGCCGCAAGAATAGTGCTGTGTAAAAAGATAGCAGGTTGCGTTACATTTGTTTGTTTGAGTGCGTCGTCAGAGCCCTCGAACATGATGCTTTGGATGTCGAATCCGAGAATTTCGTTCGCCTTGGCAAACAAACTGCGTGCAAGTTCGGAATTGTCGTAGAGGTCTTTGCCCATTCCTGAAAATTGGGCGCCTTGCCCAGGAAAAACATATGCTTTCATGTCGTTAATTTGGGGGTAAATTTAAGGAAAACTAAGCGATTAGAGTTGTCCGTCGGAATGATACTTACCTAATTTGTAAATTCGAACCTTTTGTAAAATACCATCTAAATCGTAATCATAGACCTTTCCATCGTACAATTGGCCATTTTTAAATTCTCCGTCCATCCAGATTTCGTCGTTGTCGTTGTAGACCTTATTATAGCCATTCGGAACAAAGCGCAGGCCTTTGGTTTTGGGATTGGTAAGGCGCGGCGGATATACGTTGGCGGTGGGAATAGGTTTAGGTGCTACAACTGTCGTTTGGTTGTTTGCTTTCTGAACGGCACTTATTGCGCCATCAGGTGCTACGTTAAATGAACTTTGTAATTGACCACTGGTGTTGTAACGAAGTACTTGGCCCTGAACCTCGCCGTTCTTGACCGTATAGCTAAGAGCCAATTTTCCATTTGGATGGTAGTAACTTACTTTGCCGCTTTCCTGACCTTGGTTATTGAAATTGGCGCGGTAGGCAAGTTGGCCGTTATCGTGGTAGCGCAATAATAATCCTTTGTAGCCATTGGCCTTGAACTCGCCTTGTTCGGCTATTTTACCATTTGGATAATACCTAGTGTAGGGGCCTTCCGGACGGTTGTTGTTGTAGGTTCCTTTGAGCTGCACACCACCGTTAGAGAAATATTTGATCCAGGTGCCTTCTTTGCGGCCATCAACATAATAACCTTCTTCTACCTTTTGAGTTTTTGACAGGTTTTTATGGGGATAATCTTTGCCCGTAAAAACCCATTTTCCTTGGCGCTCACCGTCGGCATTGCGCTTATTTTGCGCAATGGTTTGAGCGCTTAAAAAAAGTAATAAACAACAAAGAGATGTCCGTAAATTCACAACGCCAATTTACGAATTTTGGCTAACTTTGAAGCAGTATGCTTAGCCTCGACCCTAAAGAACTCTCTGTCCAACGTGTGCACCAACTTTTACTCGGTGCTATTGGCCCGCGCCCTATTGCATTTGCCTCTACTTTAGACCAAGAAGGCAATGCCAATTTAGCGCCGTTTAGTTTTTTCAATGTCTTCAGTGCCAACCCACCTATTCTGGTTTTTTCACCGGCTCGGTCTGGGCGCACTGGTCAAAGCAAAGACACCTTCAAAAACGCAAAAGCAGTTCCTGAAGTCGTGATCAACGTGGTCAATTACAACATGGTGCACCAAATGAGCCTTGCAAGCTCTCCTTATGCACCAGGCATTAACGAATTCGTAAAGGCTGGCTTTACCGCGCTCGCTTCACATAAAGTAGCGCCCTTTCGCGTTGCCGAAGCGCCAGTGCAGTTTGAATGCAAAGTACAACAAATCATCGAGCTCG
>JACCDV010101895.1_pt1 | contig 15755 bp, 11 predicted proteins | sample 7446131 | NCBI WGS metagenome assembly JACCDV01 (sample SAMN15323448, study PRJNA562643) | freshwater metagenome | isolation source: river surface water | place: USA:Blue River Watershed | collected 2017-08-17 | reverse complement strand
TATAACATCAATTGAATGATTCAAATGCATCAAATGACAGCATTTACTTATTTACTATCTTATAGATCTTCCGAACTTGTCTCAATGCTGTCTTGCCGAGAAACGCTCTTTTTATAGTATGGAGGGATCGGTATTTCAATTCTTTTGTTTACTTTATATATCTTGACCAGGTTATCGAGATAAACTTTGTAGGAATAGTCACAAATTTTGATTGGTATATATTTTTTTCCCATCTTTCTCTAAGAAAATTCTCTTGGTAAACTAGAAGTTTATATTATTAATTATAATCAATTCTGAAATCATTGTACAGATAAACAACTTCAATAAGCTGAGCTCTCTTTTCTTCAACAAAAGACTGCTCAATAAGATAGATTTCCCTTATTTGTGTCATACAATAATGAAATGCGTTAAACAGTAAAAGAAAAAGCTATGATCAGTATTTTTACATCTTCAAAGTTGATAACTAATATTATTTGTATCAAAATCAGGGAGAATGCTAGAATTACACGGCTGAATGCTAAAGCTCACCTTCTTTTTTAATGGCAGGAATCTGAGGCTTATAATACGTGAAACCATCAAATATTAGACCTTTCTCTTTTATGGTTCTATCTAAGTTAATTGTGCTCTAATAAGAGTTGTTGTTGAAATCAACATCAAAGCCTTCATCATTGAAGGTTTATTTAAATGAAATTGGCGCATCCACTTTCCTTAAATATACCTGCTCAAAGTTAACATTGGCAAAAAATTCATGGGTCTTAATCTACTATGCATCCTTTAGAAAACCAAGCCTTTACTTTGGCTTTATCTTAAACAAGCCTTTAAGCAATGATTTTGCTGCAGGAGAGAGTTACTCAGGAATGGGGACTGGTTTGCTTGCTATTTTTTTGAGCATTTAATTTTTGTCTACAGAGTAGAATGGAGGTTTTCCTGTGAGCATATCATAGAGAAGAGAACCCTTAATAAAGCAATGAATACGAAGCTAAACCAATCTGCAGTTTGAGAATAGCCTTTCCCAAGCATAACTTCAGGAGCGACATACTATGGAGTTCCACATATGCTGTAAGTAACTTGATTACCAGAGTTACAGACCTTAGACAACCCAAAATCTGTAATCTTTATATGCCCGTGTTGATCTAACAATATATTCTCTGGCTTCAAATCTCGATAAATTATGTTACGAGAGTGCAAATATTCGATTGCAAGGAGTATTTCAGCGGCATAGAACTTGGCCACTTCTTAGGGGAAACTTTTGTTTCTTCGCAGTAGATAAAACAGTTCGCCCTATATTTTATTAGCATTACTCCCGACATTAAGTCGCATAAAAGGTAGAGTTTTTGTTAGGATTGGAAAGCATAATGCAATTTGACAATAAATGGGTGATCCATGGCTTCGAGAATAAATCTCTATGAGAGGGTATTGATCTTTTATTATGAGCATGTGATGGTACTTTTACAAATAATTTTCATCGCGTAAAATTTATCTAACTATCTTATCTCATTACTTTATTTTTTATCTTTCACCATAAACACCTGCCCAAAAGCACCCTTCCCGAGTCCTCGAACCACCTTGAAATCACTTATTGCCTTGGGTGTTTTCTTATCCTTCTCCTTCTCTTACACTTGATCAGGAAGATTCTTGGTCATGGTGCGACTGTAAAAAGAGCGTGTGTTTTGGGCACTGAGAGTAAGAAACTATTTGATTTAGTTTATCTTTTCGGATTACGGATCGTCTAATTTCACTTTACATTACGAATATTAGTGACTATTCGGTTGCTCTTGTTACTGCACCCTTCCACTGCTGGCTCAACATCGCCGGGTTTTGAACAAACTGTTCCCATATTGTAGAAAATTAATCTGTATAAACAATTATAACAGTGATTACCTAAAAAATAAGCAGGGAATTTAATTAACTTTACGGATAATGTATATTTTATTGATGAGCTTTTGTTTCTAAAATCTAATGTATTGATATAAGCAAAATAATATTGTAGATAAATGAATAAAAGATTGCCAGCTTCTCGCATGACCTCAGCAACTAACAACGAACAAATAAAAAATTCTAATAAACCTGATGCATTGAATACAATCGGCATGACAAGCATCATCGATTCCAAGTAGCCAAGTTATCCGATGAAATTTGGAAAAATAAGAAATCGTAAATAAACCTAAATGAATATGCACTCGTAAACAACGTATTTCAGTTATAACACAGACAAAATCCATAAAAATCCTGCCTTAGAATTTATCCAGATACTAAGAAAAGCAAAGTATTTGAAGACACAACAAGTTTGGCAAGCCAAAGCTAGAGAATAAACAAACATCCAGCTTATATATTCAATAATACCAAATATATTCCTCAGCTGAAGTAAGGCTAATGCTCTTACTTAAAGCATTAATCAAGCTCAACCATTGAGCTCGTACTAATATCATAATAAAAGCCGAGAGAAAAAATGAGCACAATGAATACAAACAATCCAATAACTATGGGATAAGACAGTAGCCGACACGTAAAAATAATTAGAATTAGAATTCAACCTTGGCCAACGGATGGAAATAGTAAAGAAGACATCGAGATAATGGGCAAGAGTGTTCTCAACTGCTACAATGGGATCCACAGCTTAAGAGAAATCCATATTCCCACTTCCCTCTCAAGAAAAATAAATCTTACAAACAGCTTCACTTTGATTCAATGAGAGGAAACAAATGATCCCAAAATTTATTGTAATTTTTAACTTGATATGAATAAATAAATGTATGAGCTGGTTAAATTATTTTTATTTCGACAGTTATTCAATGGAAAAATAGGACAATAACAAATAATAATTAGGTAAAAGCATTCCGCAAAGAAATAGATACTAATTTTCAGAAGTAAGATAGCCTAGTATCTTTTTCAATAGTTGCTTTGATTCAGGAAATATGAATAAAGTAATCAGAAATGGGTATGATCCCTATAGTATCTGGACTGCTTGCGATGCCCAAGGAACTAGCAATTAAGGCTATCCAAAGAGTTGGTTTTACTTCGAAGTAGGAGGCTTTGTCAATAGAAAAATTACCTTTTCTATTCATAGAGTACATTTTCTATATGCACTGGTACACTCATCACTAATTTAGTCCAAAAAAAGCCATCTTTATCGGCCAGTATACCGCATCAAATACCCAGACGATAGCAAAAGTTAATGGTTGAGACTTCCTTACCCCGTTATTAGTATTAGTCCGCAAAGTGAAGGAGGACTGACACTGAAATTCGATTATTTATTCACAGATTAGATGAAAAGTGTGTAATTTGCTTTCATTTATCCCTATTCTTATGAAAACTGTAGGGAAGATGTGCTTACATTAAAAGAATAGTATTAAAACGATAAGGATTTATTCTTTCAGCAATATTAGCTCATCAAATCCTACTAAGGAAGAACTATTGACTGTATTATCATTTCTTCTCATTAAGGCAAATAAGGATTTTAAACAATTAAAGCACCCTGTTTCTAAAACAAAAAGATAACTAAATTCAGGAACAATAAGCCAATAATATTTATTTCTGCAAGAGTTCATCCGATTTAAACACCCTCAAGCTATTGCATGAGTGGAATGATCAAATTCTTATTAGATAAAAAGGATATGCGTGCACATTTACTGAGAAAATATTTTGTATTTGTGCTTGTCCCAATGCTCAATCCTGATGGAGTTGCTCGGGGACATTGCAGAATGGATATCCTAAACCAAAATTTAAATAGATATTATAATGAGCCTGATATTGACACTCAGCCTTCATGCTTTGCAGTAAAAAAATTATGTGAGCATTACGCAGGAGATAAAAGGCTATTTATGTACTTAGATTTACATGCTCATCCAGCAATGAAAGGAAACTTTATATTTGGTAATGCCATCTATGAATTCATTGAGCAAGTTTAAAGTCAAATCTTTCCTAAAATGCTTTCTTAAAATTGCATCAACTTCTAGTTCTAGCAGTGTATCTTCTCAAGAAAGCATATGAAGGCTAAAGATAGGAATGAGGAATAGACTAAGTAGGGCTGTGGAAGAGTAGTACTCTATAAATAATTAGGCATCGTTCACTCTTATACCCTTTAATGTGGGTATCATACAAATAATTTCAATAATTAGCTGCAACCTTAGAAAAATAGAAATTTTAAATATTTGGTGCGCTATCGATTGAATGAGAAAAGCTAAAAGATCTACTAAAACAACGAAAAGCCATACAACTAATAACGCTATAACAAAATGATGGAGTTGAATTAAAAGCCAAAGATGGCTGATTTTTTCGAATTCACCTCACATTATATCGATAATAAATAAGACTAATACTACAAAAGATAAATCCCAACATATAGCCTTGATACATACTATAACTTAGGAAGAAATATTATGATAACAGTTCTCGACATTTGGAATAAAAATCCCTATACTCGTCTTGATGACCTTAATGCCCACCGTAAAGAAATTGCTTAGCGCCAAGCCAAGCTAGACCGTTTTAGAAAATAGCAGGCTGGTATTAAGACTAAGCAGAAAAGGATTGTGGAATTGATCGAGGAACAATTCTACGGAGATTGGCATAAAAGAAACATATTCAATCCAATTATAACCAGTCAACAAAGAGATAAGAAAAGAAATAATACTCTTCTTTCTCATAAGATCAATATAGGCAGGCCCGCCAAATCATAGAAAAGCGAGAAGACTGACAAAATATAAGCAAAAGAAATAAAAATAACTGAAACGATCTAAACTGATTTACTATAGGCACACTCAAGCACTATAAAACTATCTCTCAAGGAAGCAAGTGACCTCTAAGCATAGAAGACATGTGAGAATAGAGTAATAAGCAAAAACTTCAAACTCTCAAGGATTAATTTTACATCTAGTCTCAATCATAATAACTAAAAGACTTCATATAAAGTCATTGCCCCCACTAAATAATCTGTTGCTGCGCAAATCAAGTTAAGCATGGACAATGAGCTTCCTCGCAACAACATTGACGCACTATCAGTCCACTCCAAAGCCATGAAAATCCCTAATTTCAATGCATGCAACCTTCGAGTGAGGAATATAGTAGCTGCAGTCCGGGCAACAAACGAGGAGCCGAATATAAGAGCGAAGGCAATATTTTCTTGATTACTATTTTATTTTGTTAAAATATTGATGATAATGACTATCTAACATATATCTCAATCATCTCTTCTCTCACGTCCTCTTCTTCTTTATCCTCCACGCTCTTCTCTGTTGTTTTCTCTTCTGGGTCGATCATAGCTTCGATCTCCACCTCTGTTACCTCCACGACGTTCTTCGTTGTTGCCTCTGCGCTCAGCTCTTTCCTTCTCTCCTCTTTCCCATGCTTACTTGGTCAGATAATCGCTTTTGATATTAAGGGGAGCATGATAGCCTGGGTGTTTCTTTTGATCAGCAGTTGGTTATCTGGTGAGTGTGACTTACAAGACAGTTAAAAATCGTTCTTGCCTGACAGTTAGTAGACCTTCTTCTCTGGGCTCATAGACATCAACAATTTTCTTTTCGGTGACATGAACAATTTGGTGGAGGCCCTAAACTTTTCTCCTGACGACCTCTGCGACCCAAAGTGCTCTATCCATAAGTTTTTCAGCAGCCTTGATGGTAACGAAAGTTTTGGAATCGGCAAAGAATAGGGTAAGTGCTCTAGAGACATATCGACCTAAATAAGTGCATGTTTACCATATGAGTCAGAGAATCTCATGATGATATCAGTGTCAAGTTTGTCCTCCTTGGTATCTTGCTAGCCCTTCACCCGGTTGTATTTAGCTCTTGTGGCCATTCTATTAATTAATTAATCAAAATATTATTAAAATGCCGACTGGCCCATAAAATATATCAACAAAAATGTTCATTTAGCCTCCTCCTTTATCTATTTGCTTGTGGTTGGCTCGCTCTTGTTGTTCAGGAACTTCACTGACTTAGAGTCGAACTGCAGGTTCTTGAAGAGCTCAGTCAAAAGGGTCTGGAAATGTAATAGGTACTCATTATTATTCATGTCAAAGTCCACCCAGATTTCCACACGGTAGTAGGTCTGTGAATTCTTTGGAGAGATGAACCTAAAACCGTTGATATGTTCGGAGTGATCAAAATCTTGACCCAAGAGATAGAGGACAAGATTGGTATAGATTTAGTCCTTATTTTCTTGGCCCTTGTTGACAGAGAAGACGAATCTGCCTCCTCGTTCGTTCTTAGGATCCTCCCACTTGGGCTGAATTCCCTTCTTGAAGTACTAGATAGAGTTGACTCTTCTCCACTTCTCATTGACCTGGTATCTGAGTGAAGGCAAAAATACGTAATTTGCTTGCTATTATTCTGCAACAGAAAGTTATCGAGACTGTTTAGCTTGCAATGATTCCATACATATGCAAGATCAACTGGGGTACGTATACTGTAGACTTATAGAAAATTCTCGTAGTATTTTTCATTAGATTAGTTGGGCTCCCCCAAAAAGCAGAACCAAATTCCCCATTCGTTTATAAACAGTTGTTCTTAAAGCATTATCAATGGTGTTGAATTAGATCAATTATATTCATACTTAAATAATAAATTGCATAGATTATTACGGCAAATCAAATCATCTACTCCACTATCCTTAAGAAAGTAGGATGAGGAATGTAGGCTTTTAAGAAACGGGAAACTTCTTTTAAGATTTTCATTTTAAGTGTTAATATAGAGGAATCTTTAATGTAGAAGTATCTAAAACGATTTGGCTTTTAATAGCCCAAGTAGCATAATTCAATCAAAAAGGATCACTATTTCTTTTGCATCTTTTTCATTTACTGCTTCAGCTTCTTAAACTGCCTCAATTCTTCAGCATTCTCAAGCTTGAACCTATTCATTTCTTCATAGTACCTCTTACGAGTCTTCTAAGCCATAGCATTATAGGGGTGTTTCTCCTCTTCAGTCATATTGTTCCAGATTTCAGATGCAACTTTGATCATTTTGGGGCCTTGCGGGAGGTTGTGGATCTCTGATAGCTGTTTACCATTCTAACGATAATAGATAAAAAAGCTTGAAACTGGAGCTTTGGGCTTGTTTTCCAATCTCATTATAGAGCCTCCTTTCTTTGCAACCATATCTTTCAAGGCTTCATTAGAATGCGAACTGAGACTATCACTCAGAATATCAGATTCACTTTCATCTTATGACTTGCACTGGCCTTCAAGACTCGGCTTTGAGTTTTGGGTCTTTTCTTATTCAAAACTTTTAAATTTGGATTACTTCCTCTATTTCTGGAGATTTTTTTTAATTTTTTTGAGATAAGCTAGTTGAGTTGCATACTCATTCTTAAACACTTTCATGTCCTCATCGTATTTGGAACGTGTCTACTTTGCTTGTGCTTCATATGGTTCTTTCTCAACTTCACTCATATTCTTCCATATATCTGCCACCAGTTTAGCGATTTTAGACCCAATCTTTTATCCACTTGTTATTGCAATTTGTTTACTCTTTTCCTTGAAGAAAAAGAAAAAGCTTGATACGGGATGTTTGGGTTTGTTTAGTCTCATACTTTACAATAACTAAAAAGGAATTTATTCATGTGTTGCTATTCTTTAAAACTCAGGTTTATTCTTTTATTCAAGTAGTCTTTTCTTAGATTACTCATTTCTAGAGAAAAGTCCTTGAATAGTTTATTTATTGGCTAATAGACGCTTGCGAATTTCCTTGATTTGTTCAGCTTGCATTTTGCTGATGCACAATTCAGTGAGTTCAATAAAGTATGTGGAAATCTTAAAGAGAATGTTGATGGTAAGTTTCTCCTCCTCTGTTGTAGTAAGCACACTCCCTTCTTGCCTTTGATCATTGATTTTGAAGTTGAGAGTAATTTAGTGCAAAATGTCCGATATTTTCTGATTAATCAAATTATCACTGTGAGCCACGGTTGCCATTAATCTAATTCCTATTTGGGGATTCGAGATTATTAAAATGAGATATCTTATAAATTTATTCAAATTGGGAGTAAGTTAAGGCGACAACTAATTAGCTAGATTTAGATTGACTGCTTATTACTATTATAAAACCTATATATTTAAATTAATTTCTATCATCATAGATAAGTCATTCATTCAATTTTACCATGTGTCTCTTTTCAACTCACTAAGCTGGAATGTTGAGTGGCAGTTCTTAAAGTCCACGTCGTCTCTGTATCCTGAACAATAATAAGTGCCTAGCTTGAAATCGAATTTGGGCCTATACATAATGAGAAGGTTACCTTCCTCCGAAGCATTTTGGACATCTAGGAATTCTTCCCAAGGTTGCCCCATCTGCACACTTGTAAATTAAGTCATCTTTGTTTCCAGTCATTGATTGGAAGTTTTTCTTTAGCAAATCTTTCAGCTGTTGGTTGCTGTAATCGTTAAACTTCTCTTTGAACTATTTGAATTTCTAGTATTATGCTGCTGTATATCCTTTTGGACCTGAGGGCTTTGGAGCTGCTTTCACTTTGGGAACTTTAGCAGGCTTTGGGGGTTTGGGTGCAACAGCTTTTGTTACAACTTTTGCCTTTGCCTTTGGCTCTACTTTTTTAGTCGTAAGCTTTGAAACCGTCTTTAAAGTCTTTACAGGTTTAGCTGGTTTAGTCGGCTTGGCTGGTTTGACAATCTTCTTGGCCTTGACACTGGCTTTGGCTACTTTCTTTGGTTGAGCCTTGACCTGTTTACTTTTCCGTGCTGAAGATCTAGTTCCTGAATCTTTTCCCATTAAAAGATGATGATAAATTAAAGCGGTATTATATGATTGAATATGTGATGAATAATAGACATAAAAATGGAAAATAGTGAGTTTCAACATAACCTATTCTTTCGCTCGTTTATCTTGTCCTTTATGCCCTCGACCTTGATGTCCTGGAAGTAGATCTTCTGTGAATAGTTATTTTTTATGTTCTGCTCGAATTTGATCAAGTCCTAGATCTACAAAGGATTCTTCTTCTTGAAATTATGTCTGCTCATTCCTCGCCTATGCTCAGCTTTACTCACCTTCTCCTACTTTCTTTCCTTGAGCTTGCCGTAAAAGGTAGCCAATTATGGTATTTTGTTCTATTATTTACCGATCGACTTACTGAACTTACGTCCATATAGAGTTAAAGTTGCTCCGATGTTTGCCTATGCTTTTTTCTTGTAAGGATTATTTGAAAGATGCTTTATTCTGAAATGGTTTTTGTCTGCTTGATTATTGTTAAAGTAGGCAGTAGCATTCATCGAAAATTTAGCACTTTCTTTGTGAGGAGTATTTTGGAAATAATTAGTCTATCGAAAGGTTTCTTTGGTGAGTTGCTCCTTCTCCATTTTTTATAACTAATTGTTTTGTGACTAGCATGAGTCCTAATGACTGACTTAGTCTACCTCTTTGATTTAATACTATTGTTTATACGGTTTAAACTTGATTGGTTAATGTATTTCCTAATTTGCATATAAGTTTTATTATTTCTATTACCATTCATCCTCATTTTGCTGACTCCTCTAGCAACTCAGCTGCGACATGTACTATGAGAGCGTCATTCCTTTCTTAAAATTAGCAGTGTTGTGATGGGAATTGGGGTGGGGTTGTGGTGATTACATCAACAAACTAATTTGGTTTATATTATCTATGTTTTAAATTGGGTAGAACAAAATACTCATCCAGAAGAATAATAAATTATTTGAAAGCTATTCATAAATGGAAATATTCAAATAACTATAAATTATTTATCTTTTGGGAAATTCATCAATTACTGAGAATAATGCCCGTTTATAATTTATAAATGGTTAAAGTTTCCATCATACAATTGATGCTATACATCTAAATTTAGCATTTACTGAGTGTTGCCTTACTTCTGCAAGAAATAAGGTTCAAATATATAATATAGTGTTTTGTTAGTAAAATTAATCATGTCAAAGCCAAACATTAAATTTATTTACACAGGCTAGATCAGATCGCCAGTATCTCCCTTCTAATCTTAGGTCTACCAGATACAAAAAGGCCCGGCCAAACTATAAAATCTATATACATCTATCCTGCATCCTTAGTATCAACAAATGCAAAAGCCAAATATCACCTAATCAAATGCAATGTATCAGAATGCTATCTCTAATGTGGAAATACAATCTAAGCCCACCAATACTTCTTCATTAATCCGATATAAATCTCTTTAGAATATTAAGGTATTTGGCAATAAAAGTAGATTGGAAGAAATGATGAAGAGTCCACGAGGTCCATCCCCACCCTCAATATCGAAGAATCTAACGAAAGTGAGGTGAAGTTAGTAAACCAAAGCGATCAGCCATTTAAAAAACCCAATAAAAACGTATAATCGGGTCAGATCGTTCTTGTAAATTCTTTTTTATTGAGAAAGCTCCAAGCTATAAGTTTACCCCCAAGCATGATGGATAGATAGCAGTTCATAGCAAAAGATAGTTCCAAAAAACAGGCAGTGTGGGAAAGAATTTGAATGGGTAATCCAACCTAAAGAGTAAAAAGTCACCAAGAAACGCAAATGTAAATCATATTTTATGAAGACGTAAAAGCAAATCCAATTGAAATCATCAAATCCAGTCCTAAATATCGAAGTAGTAAAGTAGAGTGATTTCCTGAAGCAATAATCGAAGCGTTCTTCGCAGGCCTAGGATATAAACGTCAATCAAATAGTACTAGTAGTGATTTGCTTAATATAGAAAGCCCCCAAATACAAGTACACCCCTCGGGAGGAGGGAGATATTGCAGTCCATAGGAAGAAAGAGTATACAAAAGCAGATTACGCTGAAAAGTATATGTACGAAGGTGTCCAAAATGATCGAGAAAACGATTTTATTGGCTGCTTTGGGTGTGGGAAACCCAAAGTCAAAGTGTATTCAACAGAATAAAACAATTGATCCTTGCTTATCATTAACTATACCCAATATTTCTCATATTTACATTTTGAAAATTTTTAACTAATGTATTTTGATAAGACTTTAAATTTCATTCTTAAATATTCATTGAGTTTGGCAATCGATCAATATTTATTAAAGGTTTTTATCTTCCCAACAATTTTTTTCTATCTTATCAGATTATTGAAGAAGAAAATTATTACTTAAATGTTATTTAATAAACATTCACTGCTTGCCCATCAACTCTTAAATTTTTCAGATCGAAAAAACTTGCCCGATCGGAAATGCTTATACTTTTTACAAGAAAATCAGATATTATAATACTTTATTTAAAAAAAAATATTTTAAATACTTTATTTCTTCAAGTTATTTATACTTATTTTGATGCCATCAGACAAAGATATAAAAGACCATGCTTCTGCGTTTGGCGCGTAGACTGAGTAAGAGTTAAATAGAGCTGTTAAAGCTTATAAAACAAATGACTATCAATTGATCAGCGACATAATGACGCCAAAGAATTGGCAAAATTTCAGGAAAAAAGTGGGTATTAAACAATAAATACATTCAAGATTTCAACCAACCAAAATCCACCCTCTTAATACCAAAGAAAAGAGTGTGTAAGCAGTGATTATTGGACCCTGTGGCAACGGAAAAACTTGCTTGATTAATCATATCTGTGGAAGTGATTTGGGGGTTGGCTCATCAAAATCAAGTCTAACAAGAAATGTGACCCAACTTCCTGCTCAGTTTACATATTCACCCCAATTCATTCTATATGATACGCCTGGAACAACCTCACTATAGGCTAAGTTGGAGCACGCCATTTTCATAAAATAGATTTTGACATGGAAGCCAATCAACACTGTGTTTATATTGGTTAAATATGATACCCGCTTTGATAATTTAATAAAGACCATCATAAGCCAAGTCCAGCTTTTAAAAGGTTATGAGTCATCAATAGTGTTTTTAGTTTCTCACTTTGACCTTGTAAAGGACCAAAAAACTGAAATTGACACTATTAACAAAATGCTAAACGAGCTCGAGATCAAAAATAATATTGTGTATTTTTCAAATAATAGTGTTGACGAAAGAGATCTTTGTGATAAACTCTATGCTATTTCCGCATCAATGCCTAAACAAAAAATAAATATCGATCAAGATTCATTCTTGAAAAACTATAATCTCACATCGTAAAAAGGATAAGAGATTTTTTTTGAAAAACATATGAAAAATTCATACAGTTAAATGGAAGAGGTCACCATAATTTATGCAGATTATGCATTATCTTTGCCAAATACTGAATAAAGATAAGCGATTTTGCAGGATTTATAAGTTTAGCTGAAGAATTAGTTGATTCGAATAACTTAGAAATTTCGCTAAAAATTTAAGTAGACAATGGTTGGATGCAACTTCTATACCTCATACTATACCCTTCAAAAGAAATGCATCGACTAAATGGCAGTATTTCAAAATAAAATAAGATCCCATCAGGCTTATAAGCTGATTGAAAGCCAAGCAACAGGATCAATGACAGATATTAGAGATTTAATAAAGCAATGTCCCAACTGTAAGCTTATATGGTTTAGAATTTAAGCATGTCCCAATACTGTTTGCGGTAACAGGCCCTCTTGTTTTTTCGACTTTCTTAGGAACCCATTTGCAAATTATAAAATTAAAAGAGATGGCAAGAAAATTTCATATTCCAAATCTTCCAAAGAAAATAACATCAAAACCAATCAACAAATGCAAAATCTGTGGAAGGGAGTACATTCAAATTCAAGAGAATTAGGCTGTAAGCAAGCGATGAATTTTGAAACCCTTCCAAGGTTGGTAAATATTGAGTAAATTTTGATGGAGTGGTATAATGTGGGCTCTATGAGCGAAGTTATAAACAAGTTCCAAATGGATCAAGAACTCGAAAAAACTAGAAAAGGAATGGAAGATGGCATCAGGAATTATTTTTCGAGCTTCAAATACTGATTATTAAATCAAAACATATAAACTTTATTTCCTTTTTTCCAATCTAAATAGCTGTTAACTGCTGTTAATCTTTTACTTGAAAATAATCCCTCCTTTTTATGATTTACTTTTATAAATGTGGTACGTATTACTAATCAAATAGCGCAAAGTAAGCAATATGATAATTTTTTCAAATGGAGTAGCAGATGTATTTTGTTGAAAAGATCTTGAAAAGAAAATAGACCAAATAAGGTATTTACTGTAATATTTAGGCGCATACTATCTAGTAAAATGGGTGGGATACCCCATGGATCAGTGCACATGGTAGCCTGAATAGCACTTGATCTATCTCAAAGACAATCCCGAAAGCGAACTGGAAAAGTTTTTAAATACCAACAGTATAAACATACTGATTTAGAAAAGGCGAAAATGGTTGAAAAGACAACGATGAAAATAAATAGGAACTATCAAAAAAGGACTACTATTACGAAGAACCAAGTCAAAGATCAAATAATTGAGATAAAGTTGAGCTAGAATTAGAAGCATATTAGACAGCATATTGATAATGAAATAAAGAGGGAGGAGACTGCCTCAACGAAGAAAGATAATGAATTGAGTAATAATGCAAAAATAAGAGTGATTTAACAGTATACAAATGATGAGGGGGAGGATGTTTTATTGGTGAAGAAAGATGATTCTATCTGCGAAATGCCATTAAGCAAACTCAAAATAAGATACCCTACAGAATTGTGTGTCTATTATGAAGAATAAATTAAAAAGTACCTGAAAAGCAAATGATTTATCTAAAAACATTTTGATAAATTATTCAGATAAATATTAGTAGACTAATTAGGTTAATCAATCGTGAGGCGACTCTTCCTCTTCCTCCTCTTCTTCTTCATCTTAATCACTAACAATAACCATCTGGTTACTATCATCATCACCATCAACAAGTTAGAGTCTCTTCAACTCTGGTGGCTTCTACTCATATTAGTATCCTCCCTTTGTATTTAACACACCAGTCTTACGGAAGTAATGCAGCTTGTCGTCATGCTATAGACTAACAATGTGCTGGTAATTCTATTGTTAGTTCTTAAGGAACAAAAGACTAGCATCTTGGCCTGCACGTTGGGCTGGAGTTGTGACATTCTTTAAGATCCGACGGGATACATTTATATTGTGCTTGATCTTGTCAGTTACAGAGGAAATGGCAGGTTACCGAAAGATTTATCCTTGCTATCTTCTTGTCTACTAGAGATAGCAGAATTGATTAACAAGATTAATAACTTATGTAAGCATTTATGCAGATGGTGTTTTGGTTTTATAGAGCTTACCCAATGCTATCCTTGCATCAACCGCTTCAGGGGATCTTATAATCACTTTGATCTTTTAATCACTCACATTTACAAGCAAAGGAACCTTATGAGCGTATTATTGTGCATAACGCATTAGTCTCTTAACAGATATCCTTAGAATTTTAAAGAATCTGCTTTTCAGTTATTTTACATTATTGAGGATGACATTCTCCCCATATCTCTATCTGAATATATCTCTTGTTTTCGCTATTGTTCTTTGCTAAGCTATTGTATCAACCAGATCTGCTTATAATTCCGCAGTCCAAATAGATTATATTTCGTAACGTTGGTTTTGATAGCGCCCAGGACTTCGAAGCATTTCCTTTCTTGGTTTGAATTGGGATGTAATTTGACGGTCTAGTTTCATCGATCCAACACGTCCTCTTAAACATATTTGAATTTTGATGTAAAGTTTGATGGCCGATTGCTCAAAGATTGAAACACTTCCGAGATCGTATGTAACTTTCATGAATTTTCTAAAAGTTAGGTATTAGTCATCTTCAAATTTATTCTGAGCATTGGTGAGTATTGCGAATAACGCCCTCATTTATTGATTGGTCAAAGGCTTAATGTTCCTGCTGCAATCCTCAATTAAGAATGTTTATAGTTTTCTATATGTTTCATTAATGATGGCAGTCGTAATGGTCTTGTATCGCCTCTTTTCCCTTAATTAAAAAATATATACATATCGAATACTTTTTCCTCTGCTTACCAAACATGCTATTTCAATTTATTTAACCCGTATCCTTTTTAACAAAATGATTTGGCCACAAGTCTTTTTTAGTTGTACTGGACTTCATCGTCTTTAGTGGAGAATTGAAGATCATTATTCTCGTTGAATTTATGCTATTTATTAGTGCTGGAATCCCATTATTGGGCCTTGCGAAGATTCTATTCATGATTTTCACCTTTAGCCCGCTTCCTACTTTCTTTTTTTAGTTCCTTTTTAGTACGTGAATCAACTTTCATTTTGTTTGAGTTTCCACTTTTCACCTTTATTGTACTCCCACTAATATTTGAGTGATACTCTAATTTTGATTGATTTTGTTTTTACGAAAATCTTGATCTCACTTCCGACTCTGCCCTTTGCGAGGGAACTTTGGGTGCGATAAGATTGTTATATAGAAGATTGATAACTTTATCTATGGGCAAATCAGGGAATCGAGACTAAATTTAGAAAAGACTTTCATTGATTTCCTATTTTATCAAATAATTATACATTATTAGTGGGAATTAGTGCCCTATTTTTGGGGAGAGGAATGGGAGACTCAAATTAAAAATTAGCTGAGATGGAATATTAGCTAACTTGATCGAAATCTGGGGAATCTAGCTGACTCATAAATAAGTATAAAATATTAGTCCGATTAGTATGGATGGTTAATTTTTATAAATATATTCCATAACGATTTAGAAAATAAAGAATAAAATTTTTGTCGTCTCAAACTTCTAATCGATTGATTGTTACAATTTTTCAATAATTAAAAGAACATCTAGAAATCGATCAACAAACAAATTTATGACTTGAATATAAAACATCTCGAGCTAAACAGTCTATTTATCTTATTTATAAGATAATATTT
>JACCDV011230213.1_pt1 | contig 15757 bp, 7 predicted proteins | sample 7446131 | NCBI WGS metagenome assembly JACCDV01 (sample SAMN15323448, study PRJNA562643) | freshwater metagenome | isolation source: river surface water | place: USA:Blue River Watershed | collected 2017-08-17 | reverse complement strand
TCTCTGCAGCCAAACCAGCAACACGGGCAGAACTTTCTGCAGAAATAGCAGATTCACGATCTGATTTCTCAGTCGTGATTGCAGCAGCATTACTTGCTAATTTACCATCGATCTCACTATTCTTTGTGTCCTGTGCATTTTTAGCAGCCAACATGGCAGCTTCGCGATCAGATTTCTCTGATGCTAATCCTGCAACTCGAGCAGCACTTTCTGTTGAGATAGCAGATTCACGAGCCGTTTTCTCTGCTAATACGGCAGCCTCACGATCCGACTTTTCAGTTGAAATCGCAGCAACGTTGCTAGTTAACTTACCATCGATCTCAGTATTCTTTGTGTCTTGAGCGTTTTTAGCAGCTAACATCGCAGCCTCACGATCCGACTTTTCAGTCGTTATCGCAGCAGCATTACTAGTCAACTTACCTTCGATCTCGCTATTCTTAGATTCTTGAGCATTTTTTACCGCTAATAAAGCAGCCTCACGATCCGATTTCTCTGTAGTTATTGCCGCAGCGTTGCTGTTCAATTTACCATCAATCTCGCTGTTCTTTGTGTCTTGAACGCTTTTAGCAGCCAACAGGGCAGCCTCACGATTTGATTTCTCAGACGCTAATCCAGCCACGCGAGCCTCTTTTTCAAGATTAATTGCTGTTTCACGAGCCAGTTTCTCTGCTAAAAGTGCGGCTTCACGCTCTGCCTTTTCTGACGCTAAAGCTGCAACTCGAGCAGAATTTTCAGCTGAAACTGCTGATTCCCGTGCAGATTTTTCAGCTGCTAAAGCCGCTTCTCGATCTATTTTCTCTTGAGCTAGTGCAGATGCTTGACTCGCTAATTTTCCATCGATTTCAGTATTCTTCGAATCTTGAGCCGATTTATTATTATTAATTTTAGTTTCATGTGCATCTATTTTCGAATCTATATCAGCATTTTTGGTGTCTTGGGCTGTCTTTTGAGCTAAAATTGCCGCTTCTCGTTCCGCTTTTTCGGCCGAAATTGCCGCCTCACGAGCAGCACGTTCAGTTTCCAAAGCCGATTTAACGTCACCATTTGCTAAAGTCAAACTAGCAATAGCCTTTTCACGATCCGCTTTCTCTGCTGCTAATCCTGCAAGTCGCGCAGCACTCTCACCTGAAATCGCTGTTTCGCGATCTGATTTTTCCGTAGCTAAAGCTGTTGCTTGATTGTTTAACTTGCCATCTATTTCTGTATTCTTGGAATCCTGGGCCGACTTATTATTCGTAATTGCTGTTTCATGTGTAGCAATTTTTGAATCTAAGTTATTATTTTTCGCATCCTGAGCATTTTTTGCTGCCAATAATGCTGCCTCACGATCAGCCTTTTCAGCTGAAATAGCTGATTCACGCGCATTCTTCTCTGCTAGTATCGCAGCCTCACGTTCAGTTTTCTCAGAAACTAAACCTGCGGCTTGATTACTAATTTTGCCTTCAATCTCAACATTTTTGGCATCTTGTGATGACTTGTTGTTCGCTATTGAATTCTCATGTTCTGTATCCTTATCAAATGAACGTCTTCTTTCAGCTGAAATTTCATCGCCTATTCCATTTTCACGGCCAATCGCACGTTTCCGTTCCTTGTCAACTTCCTCATAGGCATATTCGACGACAGATTTTACCGATGGATACTTTACATCAGAATCTTTATCCGCTAAAATGTTAGTTGATTTATTGACTAAATCCTCCTTCGTATTTTCAACAGCAATAGCACGCGCTTTTTCTGCCTCTACCAAGCCCTCGTTAGATACGGCTTTCGTATCAATGTAATTTTTAACTGATTTTATGGTTGGGTATTTTGTTTCCGAATCCGCATCCTTCACAAAATCAGATGTTTTGTTCGAAAGAGACTCTTTTTTATCGATTTCAGCTTGAGCAGCAATAGAGACAGGTTTATTCGCATCGGATGTATTATCCACCAAATTGATCCCTAAATTTTCACGAGCTCCATCTTTGGTAGAAGCACCCGTACCACCATTGGCCAGACTCACTTCTCCCGTTAATTTCGACGATGAAAGCGATTTGATTTTCGCATCGGTCACATTATCATCTAAAATCTTTGCCGTCGTAATGGCATTCGCCTTAACTTCCGGAGCATCATACGATCCCGATAAATCGCCCTTCAACTGAATTAAACCCGCATCCGTACTGGATGCATTTGGCAATGTAATGGAACTGGGTTTGTCACCACCCGCAAGGGTAATGACATTCTTCGCATCATTTAAACTGATGGATTGTTTCTCAACCGTCAATGAATTAATTGTCGCGTCTTTCACAAACTTACTAACCGCTAAAACGGTTGGGAATAAATTTGCATTCGTTTCGTCCGACTTGATTTCATTCGTTTTATTGGCAACATTTTCCTTATTAGCCAATTCCGGAACTGTAGGGGCATCAGAGGTACCCGCCAAATCACCTTTCAATTGGATTAAACCGGCAACCGTATTCGATGCATTGGGTAAGGTGATTGAACTTTCTGATTCGCCACCTTTTAATGAAATAACATTCTTCGAATCATTCATTGCGATCGATTGCTTCTCAACCGTTAATGAATTAATCGTCGCATCATTCACAAATTGACGAACCGCCAAAACCGTCGGATATAAATTTCCATTTGTTTCATCTTGCTTAATGACATCTGCCTTATTAGATTTCTCTTCCTTCGCGTTGATATCCGCAGCTAAATTTTTACCTAAGGTGGTCTCATCTACATATTGCTTGATTGCCTTTACCGTAGGATATTTATCGTTCGAACCAGCATCCGTAACGACGTTGGTTGATTTGTTCGAAACACTTTCCTTGCCATCAATGACCAATTGAGCATCTGCACTCAAAGCAGATTCCGCCACAAATTGCTTGACAGCCGCGACAGTAGGGTAGTTATAATTGGGATTAGCATCTGTTTTGATGTTGCTTGATTTATTTTGCTTATCCTCTTTCCCATCAACTGTAGTTTGTAAGGCTATTCCTTGTGTCGCCTGGTCTACATATTGTTTAACTGCCTTAACAGAAGGATATTTGGTATCACTGGTTCCATCACTTTGAATATTTGCTGATTTGTTATTGTAATTTTCAAAAGTATTCGCCACTTCTTCCAATTTCTTTTCAGTCACAACAACACGTTCGGTAACATTAGTTATACGAGTTTCATGATTAATGATTTCACCACCTTGCTGTGCAATTGTTGTATTGATATTATCAATTTTTTGCGTGTTATCTGCAGCTACTTTTTGATTATCAGTTATAGCCTGGTTGACAACTAAAAACTTTTCATCCGTTTCTTCCTTATTTTTAACCATTTCGCGCTTCATAGGATCTAAATCCTTGGGCACGATGTAACCCACATCGTTGTTAAAATAAGAAAGAGTAGTAGGTGACTCACGAACATTCTTGTATTCCACCGACTCAGCATATAAAGAGTAGGCCATGTAATTAAAGGGCTGAACACTTGCCGTAGAAAATGTTTTTCCCGTATCGAAACTTAAATCAACACGAAGCTGCTTGACGTTGGAATCCCACTTAATCGCATCAAATGTTCGATAGGTAGCGGTAGTAGACTGAGTAGAAATACCCGAAGCCCCTCCAATCAAACCTGCACCAATTGACAAATTGATTAAACCAAACTCATCCGTAGTCGTTTGATGAAACTCTTCATAATCTACTGAGCCCGATTTCGATAACAACGTAAACCTTACAGTTACCTTACCATTCTTCAACGGCTGGCCTGTAATAGGACTCCCAGGAATCTCAATGGGCTTGGGATCCATAATGACTGCTTGATAATTCAAGCTTTTCGTTTGTCCATGGGACAAGTACGAAACAGCAAAAAGACAAAAACCTAGTAGAAATTTTTTCATGATTTTAGAACGTGTAAGACGTATTTTTAGAACGGTATGAAAATTTTTAGAACCAATTGAGCACTCGACTATTTAAGAATCTTGATACCAAAACTGATGGTACCTGTTAAAAAATTTAAGGTTGGCTTACCCAACTGCTCGCTTCGAAGCGTTTGCATTTGCTGGTAATCCAAAAAAGCAAAGAGACGGTCGTTCAACTTTTTCTGCATCTGGCCGGAAAAACCCACAAACAACTGTAAATCAGCAAATTGACTATCCTTATTTAAATCAATATATCGGTTACCTAAGGCTTGATTGCCTTGGATAAGCTTGTGGCCAGCCACACGACCTTGCAAACTCAATGTCCAGTTTTTAAAACTGGGGGTTGATATTCCAAGGCCACCCGACAAACCCACGTAGTTTGTCTGGTAGGAGAATGCAACATTTTGATTGTCACCAACCGCGTTAAACTGATTGGCCTCAACATGTACATCGGCATGTATAAGTGATAACAATCTTGCAAGCCCTGTGTGCTGGGTGAAATAGATCGCTTTCTTACTAGACGAGCTAAAGTTGTTCGTCGTATCGAGCATCTTAAATTCGGCTCCAATTTTAAAATGAGAACCAGAACCTCTTTTAAGAAAATCGATTGCCACACCATCCGAATTTGTGAACTGATAGGTGGACACATTCGTACCTACAGCTAAGTTGTAGGTCTGCGCCTTGATATCGCCAACGATCCCACATACAAGAGCGAAGAAGATAAGCATCAAGACAAATGCTTTGATGTAAAAAAGTGAAATTTTCATTTTACAAAACGTTTATAATTTTTAGAACAGTTTCCAATGCTTCCGAGACACTAGAATTTCTTGGAGCCACTTCAGGATTGCTGCAACAAACCTACAGTAATAAAAAACGCCTCAAAAGCTGTTTAAAATCAGTTTTTGAACTGATATAAAAATCTAGTACATGGATAATAGTACACAGGACTCAAAGAGGAGGTACGTACCATTTTTTATTTGATACAAGTCCAAGAAAATTGGGACGCTAACACGTATTCACAGAAATTCGAAGGGATTTTATGCGGGATGTCAGCTGATTTCAGGAGAAATGAACAAGAATTAAGCCTTTCGAAGCGTAAAAAATGTGCGAAATCAGATAAAGCAAAGAAATTATTTATCAAATGTTAATTTATTTGATTCGATATTTCGAAAAAATACCGCTTGCGTAGCGAAATGTTCACGCTAAAAGACAATTACCTAGTAAAATCTGGTGTCTTGCATGAACGAATTACTGGGATTTATCCATCATTTGTAGCTGATTATCAACTACTATTAGGCTTATAGCTATGCTTACTCCGATGGATTCTTTCTAAAAAGCCCTGTTTATAATGGCTAATTCATCGAAAAAGCACCTATAATCCAGCTTAAGAATCTGTAATTAAGAGAACAACGAATAACGAATTAATCTATGGCACAAGTAAACATCACCAAGTCGGCTTACCTGCAAAAATGTGATCGTCAATGAAAGCTTCTGATGAACAAAAGTATATGGTATATATAAAAAATCCCTCCCATACATCATGGAGAGGGATTCGCGAATCAAAGACTAATCTGTTGTAATTTTTCTAGCTAAACCCTAGTTTGATGACCAAACCCGAATCTTCATGCGCATGTTGCTGTTTGGCAACACTCTTTAAATATTCGGAAGGCGTTTTACCCGTTTTCTTACGGAATGAATTCACGAAATTAGAACGCGACAAGAAACCACAGGTATACGCAATTGATTCGAGGGTGAGGTTTTTGGCCCGACCGTCATTAATCAATTCCATGGCATATTCGATACGTGCATTATTTTTCCAATCATTAAAATTGATCCCCAAATAATTGTTGTAGTAGGAAGTCAGTTGGTGATAAGGAATATTCGTATCCTGTGTAATCACGGAAAGCGTAAACCCAGGCTGTAAGAATGGCTTATTCTGAAAATATTCCGATAACTTCCGAGATATTAAAACGTTAGACGTTTCAACATCCGCTGCATCTGGCTGCATCGTACGCAGAGGCGCATTAGCATAATCGTTAAAAACCAACTTTTCTGGTGCATATTCCCTTTTTACAGCTCTCCGCTTGTATCCATTATAAAGTATGCGTGGGAAGAAGAAAATGGACGTATTCATTACAATAAGGAATAAGGTAGGCACCAACATAAACAATTTGACTTCGGCGACATCATTCACGCGGTAAGCTCCATGTTGGGCAAACAAGCCAATCAAAAACGAACTTAAAAAATTCAAACCTGCACAAAGAATCAGAAGTAAAAACCAGTTTAAGTTGGAGGCATTTGACGTCTTCTCATTACTCAGGTAACTGGCACGATGATTCATGAAAATCCGGAATGCCGCAATACTGTAGATAAATCCAATCAATGGTCTCAGAAAAATATTGTACTCAATTGGAAACAATAAAGTCTTTAGCTGCATCATTTTAAATGGATTCTGAATGATGGCCCGAATAAATTCGATCTTGAGATCTGAACTTAATAAAACATGCGGCATAATATTCAGTAAAGAAATGGCAAAAGGTAATAAATGCCAATATTCCTGCCGAGTCATTTGTTCCGGTTCATTCGGCAACATCGACTTCTTTATATATAGGTATAGGAGCGGGGCCGACAAGTTGAACATGGGTAGCGCTCCTGGAACAAAATAATAAAGAATGTAGGGGTGATTTGTATAGAATACGAAATTACGAGTTAGGGAGAAGATGCTTACTGATAAGAAAAATAAACTCAAGTAAACTCCCAGTTTATTTTCTGGTGTGGTATTGACGATCAGCAACGCTGACACCATCAATCCGAAGAGTGATACAATTTCAAACATACTAGATAGATTTAAATAAGAACACGGAGTAGCTATTTCTGCTATTCGACAGTACAAACTTGACTAAATTCTAGTTCAGAATTGAATAAATATGTACCAAAAATTGTATCGGATTTCGATTTCAAGTCAAAAGTGGCGTACCAAAATCAAATAAGAACACGTTTTGGGCCTAAAACAGGACTTTTAGGGTCCTAAAACTGATAAAAACAAGAAACAGCCTAAGAACTAAATTTGAAAAAAAGTACAGCCGCCTGAATGGATTATCCGAAAAATGTTCTCTTTGGGCTAGGATTTATTGTGTTTGGCCAGGTATTCAGAGGGTGTCATGTTCATCACCTTTTTGAAAGCGTCCACAAAATTGGCACGTGAACGATAACCACATTGCATGGAAATAGACTCTAAGGTTAATTGCTTTGCCTCACCCGATTCAATTAATTCAACGGCATGATTGATGCGTAATTCATTCTTCCAATCGTTGAAACTTTGATTATATCGCTGCTTTATGAAATAAGAGATTTGATGCACAGGTAGTTTCGTCCCATCAGAGATTGAATTCAAGGAAAATCCCATTTCCAAACATGGTTTAGTAAGCATGTATTCGGTAAATAGTCGTTCGATTTCATCCAAATCATACTTCTGAACATCCGCTTCATTCGTAATATTTGGCTTACGTGTAGACGTGTTTGGTTTTCTTGTTTGCACCACAAAATATTTTTCAAAAACCAACCTAGGGTGAAACAAAGCGGTTAAGATAAAGAGTGCATTAAGCAGTCGGGGCGAAGCGATCAAGGAGTTAATATACTCGGGTTGACTTGAAAATAAGGTGTTTGATGGATTAATATTCAATCCTGCATAGATTGACGTCCCATAGTAACCAAAAGCAAATAGAAAACTTAAACAATAATAGCTATAATGATACCCTTGATCATTTTTGAGTTTAAATTTATTTCCTTTGAAACTGTTGAAAAACAGACGGAATGCGATCAAAAGGTAAATAAATGATTGAACGACCCTGAAAATAACATGAAAAATATACGGCAAAACCAAGGTAGGCAACTTAAATACTGTAGCTGGATTTGTCGTAAACTCATTAATCAACCGATTTTTTAATTCTGAATCCATAAACAGGTATGGAAGTCCATTTATGAAAAAAAGTAAAGACGGTAGAAAGTGGAGCAAATAAACCTTTTTAAATTTAAAATTTGGCTTAAAAACTGCCAAAAAATAAATATATAGAAATGGACCAGATGCCATGTTTAAAATAATTGAATAAGGATAAATGTTAGCTATAAACATTCGATATCCTTCACTCAAAAAAGCAAACGATGTTACTGCAAAAAAAGAGTGGGAAAAGAAAAAAAGAGCGAAATAAAAATTGGGGCCAAAACGCTCCGCTCGATTAATGAAAATCAAGAACGATAAAATAATTCCAAGAACTGTAACAAAAAAAATCAATTTAATTAGAACACTAGGCAGTTAATATTCTTAAAACCTATTTGATGAAGTAGTTGTACGAAACTATACCTTAAAGCCATGTAAACAAATAATTTAACCGCTTTTTTTGGACTAAATTCTAAAAATCTTAACAAATGTTTAAATAATGATTGATTTTACGGTTGGTATACTTTTTTATATCCTCTGATAACATCATTCTTGTAAAAAAGCACATCCTTAAATTCTCCTTTCACATACATCTCAGATTGATCAAAAAAATGAGGCGAGTTGGCATCCCCACATTGCCCCCCAGCCAATAAACTAACAGCCTTTACCTTCGAACCAAACTCTACCGCAGCCACAAAACTGTTGCCATTCACGCCGTACCATTTTTTTGTTCCTTTGACTGGCCGACTCGTGTAAGAGGGCAATTGTCCCCAGGCCGATGAAGTAAATGGCACAGAAAGGCTTGGTTTGTTGTCATCAAACACAGAAGGCTGTTGGTTCGAAATCCGCTGAAAACGATTTACTTCACCCCAAGCCACCTTCCAAGTGCCCCATTGCTGTTCTATATCTTTCTTTACTTGAGCTAAAGCATCCAATAGAACGGACGGATTAGCCTCTTGAGCAAATTGAGTAAAATTGATCACCGGATCAGTTTCCCCCCCAAACTGTTCTATCTTAGGAATCTTGGGCATTAAAATCTGTCCCCAACGAATCGCAACATGCTGGGCAATCGAATTCTCATCTGCCTGATAATTCCATGAATTTAAATTATCAATTAACTCCTTGAGCTCTGTCCGCTCTTGCAGGCTGTAGGCCTTCGTTAAAGCGGGTATAAGCACTTCAAAGGCCGTAAGCTTCCTGTCATAGCCCAATTCAATCAAATCTTTTACATCCATCGATTTGGCCTGTGTAAATAAGCGAACCGCATTCCTATCTCGGAAATTTTCCCCATCGGGGGCCATGTATACCGGATATTTAGAGCGTAAGGGACTCGCAGTTCCCGAAACGGTGAAAGGCGTAGAATTGCAATTCTGTATCCATCCAGTCACGGGATTGACTACATGAACGATATCTTTGACCGGATGCAATCCTTTCCAATCATTTTCACTATTTGTCCCATCTTGTACTATTCCCCAATCTTTCTTGGGATCTCGTTTAGGTACATAATTTCCATGCCAATAGGCTATGTTGCCAAATTTATCGGCATAAACTGTGTTATTCGAGGTATTCGCGCGCAACTCCATGACCTTCTGAAAGGATGCTAAACCTGTGGTTTTCGTGCGAAGCCAACTCTGTTCTAGACTCCGCATCGAACGATTAAAGGAACGAACCGAAATCCAATGCCCATCGCGTTTGGCCATGACGGCACCTCGATGCGTGAAATAAGCGGTAAACTCACGGGGCGCGGATTCACCCTTGACCCACAATTGAATCTTTTTAAGTTGCATCGGAAGCCATTTCCCATCCAATAAATAATAGGGGATACCTCCCCGCATTTCCATCTGCTCCCGATACATATCCGACACATCCACCTGGCTGGAAGTATGCATCCAACCGCCATATTCGTTAAATCCTTGGTATACAAAAAACTGTCCCCAAGTTACCGCACCATAAACATGCAAGCCCGCTTCGCTATTCACATGGATCTCCGGACGGAAATAAAAACTCACATGGGGATTGATGTAAAGCATCGCATTCCCAGATTTCGACAAAGATTTCCCCACCGCAAAACCATTGGATCCCAGTAAATCCTCATCCTCCACTTTTTCCGTCCTACGTGCACTCACTAAATCGGCGAGGCCGTAAAATTGCCCAACTTCCTTTTCGGTGATATCCCCGGTGGATATTGCCCCAATCGAGCCATCCGTCCATAATAGGGGATACCATGGTTCGAAATGGGTTAATAAGGCTGGCTTAACCTCCGGATGTTTCGCTAAATAATAATTGATTCCATCCGCATAGGCATTCAATAATTGCTTCAACCAAGAAGGCGCTTTTTCATAATCGGCTTTCGCCTCTTGCGGATCGATGATTAAACGCAAATACAAATCGTTCGCTAGTTCACTCGGCCCATCCACCTCGGCCAGACGTCCTAATTTCTCCATGTAATTACGCTCCACCCGTGAAAAATCGTCCTCGCATTGCGCATACATCATTCCAAAAACCGCATCCGCATCCGATTTTCCATAAATATGTGGCACACCATAGGCATCTCGGTAAATCGTAACACGCTTTGCTTGCGCCTTCCAACGCTCCGGAATCGGATTAGCAAAAATGGATGTAGAAAAAAGGAATAGAAGTAATAGCTTTTTCATAGTTGTTGGGATGTAAACAAAAATAGAAATTTCACAGCCACATCCTATCCCGAACACAAAAAAAGCACGCGATTGCGTGCTTTCTAACCTGACTAATTGATTTCTTATTGAACGTCCAAATAGGCTCTTTCGACCAAACCCTCTTCTTTCGCCAAGCCTTGAACACCCGTTTCCAACGACTTCACACGACGCGTAACTTTTTGGGATATACCTTCATGCTCAAATGTCAATACCAAATCAAAGGGAGCTACAGTCGAAATCTTCGTCTGTAACAAAAGATTGGCCGGCGGACCTTTCATTTCTTTATCCGCGGCTAAAAGTGTCTCAAGCACTTTTCCTGTGGTATCTGCTACCTCAACCGAAACACCAGAAAAAGCAGCTTCTTTACCTTTTTGCACTAATAAAACCACCGCATGACCATTGGTAGAATCCAAGGTCTTCTTCTCTGCAAAGTTCACTGTACTTGGTCGCTTTCCACCACTTGCGAAAATTTTACCAAATTCAGCAACGGGTTCTAATACCTCCGTCACAGACAAAACCAATATGATACCCGTAATTAATGACGCTACCACCAATTCCTTTTTGATAGATCCACTTTTACGGTCTTTGGAATATGCCTTGATCGAATCCCAATTGTTCAAAATGTGAAAAATCGCAAATGAGATAAATAACAAACCAAAGATGGTATGTGTCATCTCAATAAAATGCGCCTTTTGCTTTACATAAAGCAAAATACCGGTCGTTGCCAAAATAAAAAAGGCAATTGCCACGGTCAAACTGATTAGATTTTTGTTTTTCATAGGGTTGTTTTTTTTTCAAATATGTTGGTTACAGAAGAACTAAAGACCACAAATTCGACAAAAACGGGAAATTCTGCAACATAAACCGACAAGTAGGTATAAATAGTCGGCCTATGTCTTTTTAACTTGCAGCACATCTAAACCTTTTTCGATTGAAAAATTTATACATCCTTTTTTTTCTTGGAATTAACATTCTCAGCTTCGGTCAAAATCAGTCGAAAGGCAAATTGACGGGGCAGGTGGTCGAGGCGAATTCCAACAATCCCATTCCTTTCTCGAGTGTTCGTATTCAAACAGCGAACCCCGTAAAACTCATTACCGGTGCCATTGCCAACGAAAAAGGGGAATTTAGCATCGAAGTAAATCAAGGCGTCTATGACATCATCATTGAGAGTGTGGGCTTTGAAGCGACGACCGTAAAAGGTGTACAAATCAACAAAACGACGCAATTGGGAACGATAGCTGCGAAGGCAAGTTCGCAAACGCTATCCGAAGTAACCGTGAAGGGCCAAAAGGCGAGCATGGAACTTAATCTGGATAAGCGAATATTCAATGTGGGAACAGACGCGGCTAATAAAGGGGCCACTGCAGCCGAGATCTTAGGAAATCTTCCCTCGGTTCAAGTAAGTGGTGAAGGCGGGGTCAGTCTTCGAGGAAGTGAGAATGTGCGTATCTTAATCGATGGAAAGCCTTCCACGCTGGTGGGTATCAATGGTTCGTCGGGCCTGCAATCCTTACAAGGCAATCTGATCGATAAGGTCGAGATCATCACCAATCCATCAGCACGCTACGAAGCAGAAGGAATGGCGGGGATTATCAACATCGTTTTAAAGAAGAATCAAAACCAAGGATTTAATGGAGCTATCGAAACCAATTTAGGCTATCCAGAGAATTTTGGGGGAACAGCAATCATCAACTACCGCAAGAATAAGTTGAACTTCTTCCTAAACTACGGACTCTTTTACCGTCGGACACCTGGAAGAGGAAAACTCTACCAGGAAGTCTATACAGGTGAACAAACGAATTACCTCGAACAAAACAGCTCCAATAATGTGAGGGGCTTAGTGAATAATATTCGCGGCGGAGCAGATTACTTTTTCAATGATAAAACCATTCTAACGGCATCCTACATCTTCCGGAGTACGCACGTGAGAAGGATAACCGATTTTTATTACCTCGATTATCGCAAGGCCTTAAGCAATTTGTATTCGGATACCTATCGCCAACAAGATGAAAAGGAAACAGAACCGAATGCCGAATATGCCTTGACCTTTAAGAAATCCTTCGCGAAGAAAGGGAAAGAGTTTTCGGCCGACCTACGTTATTTGGACTATTGGGAACAATCGGATCAGATTTACACGCAGACAAGTAAGTTTGGCGATGGAAGTCCGTACCCAGCAAATTCCCTTGTTCAAAAAGCCTTAAATGATGAATACGAGCGTCAATGGATTCTGCAAGCTGATTACACCAATCCACTAGGAAAAGACGGTAAAGTTGAAATGGGATTGCGGACGAGTTTCCGGGATATGATCAACGATTACATTGTGACCCAGCAGCAAGCCAATGGCAGCTTCGCGGTGATTCCCGGTTTGCAAAACCTCTTTGATTACCAAGAAAACATCTCGGCGGCCTATTTAATTTTGGGAAATAAGCAGCATAAATTCTCTTACCAATTTGGTCTACGGGGGGAAGTTACCGACATCCAAACTGAATTGAAGCAAACCCAAGAAAAGAACCCTCGGAACTATGCGAACTTGTTTCCCAGCGCGCATTTTACCTATGCGTTGAATCCAAATAGTTCCTTTCAATTGGGCTATTCGAGACGGGTCCGTCGGCCAACTTACAATGAATTAAGTCCGTTTGTAACTTTCTCCGACAACCGAAATTTCTTCTCGGGTAACCCGAATCTGAACCCTGAATTCACCAATTCCTTCGATTTAGGACATTTAAAGTATTTTGATGCGGGGAGTTTAAGTTCATCGGTTTATTACCGCTATACGACGGGGAAAATCGATCAAATTCGGACGGTGGATGCCCAGGGTTTTTCGAAGAGTATGCCATTAAACTTTGCGGACCAACAATCCATGGGAATCGAATTAACGAGTTCGTTTAATGTATCCAAGGCCTATAAAGCAGATTTGAGTTTGAATGCATTCCGAGCGAAGATTGATGCCACGAACGTTGATGCGAATTATTTAGTGGACACCTATTCGTGGTTTATGCGACATACCTCACGTATTAAATTAGGAGGAGGAATCGATGCGCAAGTAAGAGCAAATTACGAAGCTCCGCAAAAAACAGCCCAGGGAACGCGTGGGCACATTGCTTGGATGGACTTATCGGCAACGAAAGATATCCTACAAGGAAAGGGGACATTGAGTTTGAATGTACTCGATCTTTTCAACTCGCGCATTATGCGGACGGAGATATTTGGCGGAACTTTTTACACAAACCGGGAAATGCAGGGCAGATTAAGACAAATAAATATTACTTTTAACTACCGATTAAATACCACCAAGCAAGCCGCCAAACAGCGTCGAAGCATGATGGACGAAGAGAATTAAGCGTAAACCTATGAAACAAAGAATTTTACTAGCCGCCGGTCTCATGCAGATTTTGGCGTTTGGCTGTACGAGCTCACAAGAAAAATCCGTGTATCAGGTCATTTTTGAGGACCAAGATCAAATCGCGGAACGAGCCAAAGCTTCAAAAGAAAAGCTTCCCATTAAGATAACCGAGGGCATGGAGATTACCCGTTGGGCCTCCGACAGCCTTGCGCCCGACCCTGTGGCCATCGACATCGATGATCAAGGAGCGGTCTATTTAAATTCAACAAACCGTGGAAAAGTATCCGAATTCGATATTCGGGGCCACCGGGATTGGATGACCGAATCCATTGGATTCCAAACGGTCGAGGACCGTAAGGCGTTCTTGCATCGCACCTTTGCGCCTGAAAATTCGGAAAAGAATTCTTGGTTACCTGATTTGAATGGGGATGGGGTACACGATTGGCATGATTTAACGGTGGAGAAGGATGAAATTTGGAAAATTGAGGATAAAAATGGAGATGGCTATGCCGACCAAAGTACACGTATCTTAAACCAATTCAACCAAGAGGTAACCGATGTAGCTGGTGGTTTATTGGTTCGTAAAAAAGATGCCTTCGTGGCGATTGGACCCGATTTATGGCGTTTAGACAATACGAATAAGAAAGGACTTTGGACAAATGCTAAATCCATCGCGACCGGTTTTGCGGTGCATATTGGCTTCGGGGGACATGGCATGTCCTCGGTACTTGAGGGACCTGATGGAAAGATCTATTGGCAAATCGGGGATATCGGAGCAAATATTACCACAGTAGATGGACGTAACTTACCAAATCCCAATTCCGGCGTTTTGGTGCGCTCAAACCCCGATGGAACGGATTTAGAAATTGTGGCGTCAGGTATCCGAAATACGCACGAATTTGTGTTTGATCATTATGGAAACATCATATCCTCGGATAACGATGGAGATCATCCAGGTGAAAGTGAGCGTTTAGTGCACATTGTGGAAGGAGCGGATATTGGATGGCGGTCCAACTGGCAATATGGGAAGTACACGGATCCCAAAAACAACCTGTATAAGGTTTGGATGGACGAGAAATTGTATCTACCGCGCTGGGAAGGGCAAGCGGCTTATATCATTCCTCCGATTCGCAATTACCACAACGGACCAACGGGTATGGTATTTAATCCGGGAACGGCATTGGGTAAAAAGTGGCAGAACAAATTTTTCTTGGTGGAATTCGTAGGGAATGCGAATAACTCACACATTTGGGCATTTGACCTCAAACCGAAAGGGGCATCCTTTGACTTCCAATCAGAAGTGGATGTGGTGCGTGGAATTTTACCAACGGGTATTCGTTTTGGTCCGGAAGGAGCACTTTATGCGGCGGACTGGGTAAATGGTTGGGATGCGAAAAACTATGGCCGTGTATGGAAACTGGATGTTACATCCAAGGAAAATGACCTAGCGGCAGAACGACAAAAAACGAAGGAATATATTCAAATGGATTATTCCAAAGCACCTTTGAGTCAATTAAGCGAGTTGCTTTATTACGGTGATATGCGTGTGCGTCAAAAGGCACAATTTGAATTAGTGGAGCGTGGGGATTCTAATGCCTTTGAGCAAGCCATTAATCAAAAGGAAAACCAATTAGCTCGTGTGCATGGAATTTGGGGTATCGGCCAATTGGCGAGAAAAACGCCAGCATTCGCAGATAAATTGATAGGCCTCATCCAAGATGCAGATCCGGAAATTCAAGCGCAGGCCATTAAAACCTTAGGGGATAACAAATATAAGAATGCCGCGAAAGCGATCATTCCAAGCTTAGCGTCATCATCGGCGCGTGTTCAATTCTTCGCAGCGCAGGCTTTGGGACGAATGGAAGAGGCTGAAGCCGTTAAGCCCTTGTTGAAATTGGTGGAAATGAACCGTG